>OIZQ01000089.1_pt1 | contig 63969 bp, 62 predicted proteins | sample 1588491 | NCBI WGS metagenome assembly OIZQ01 (sample SAMN03283262) | human gut metagenome | biome: human-associated habitat; material: feces | host: Homo sapiens | place: USA | collected 2013
CCACATGCAGCAACCCCTTTATATTTCAATCCACGCCGCCCGTGAAGGCGGCGACCACTCGGCTCAGCCTCAGGTAGCGGACTTCATTGTATTTCAATCCACGCCGCCCGTGAAGGCGGCGACAAACGAACACGAACGAACGCCCTTTAACGACGATATTTCAATCCACGCCGCCCGTGAAGGCGGCGACGCACTGCGCAGCTTTGCAATACCGACCGTGTCAATTTCAATCCACGCCGCCCGTGAAGGCGGCGACTTTGCCTTCCGCAACCAGCTCCGCCACATACTTATTTCAATCCACGCCGCCCGTGAAGGCGGCGACAGGTTTGTCAGACGACATAAAATAGACCGTGTCGATTTCAATCCACGCCGCCCGTGAAGGCGGCGACAAGGTGCTATGCACGATGATTATAAGCAAAAAACATTTCAATCCACGCCGCCCGTGAAGGCGGCGACCATGTCTACAAGTTTCCATTTTTCGACGCCGTCATTTCAATCCACGCCGCCCGTGAAGGCGGCGACGGCAAAGAACATGAAAAATATCAACGAAATCGCAATTTCAATCCACGCCGCCCGTGAAGGCGGCGACGCCGTGTAAATACGATAGCAATGTCGTCATTGGCATTTCAATCCACGCCGCCCGTGAAGGCGGCGACCATGTCTACAAGTTTCCATTTTTCGACGCCGTCATTTCAATCCACGCCGCCCGTGAAGGCGGCGACGGCAAAGAACATGAAAAATATCAACGAAATCGCAATTTCAATCCACGCCGCCCGTGAAGGCGGCGACCCAGCCGGCAATTGTCGATTCAAGCCCTGCGTAAATTTCAATCCACGCCGCCCGTGAAGGCGGCGACCATCGGCAAACGCGGAGAAAATCTTATGCTTGATATTTCAATCCACGCCGCCCGTGAAGGCGGCGACTGCCCCTTGCAAAGATTTACGGCATACGCTCCAAATTTCAATCCACGCCGCCCGTGAAGGCGGCGACCTTGTCACCCTAAAACGTGTTCGTTCAATTTCGGATTTCAATCCACGCCGCCCGTGAAGGCGGCGACTGTAAACGTCTCCGTGTGTAAAGTCTTCGCCGAGATTTCAATCCACGCCGCCCGTGAAGGCGGCGACTGTGGTGCTGTACTCATCGTCCCACCGTGCGCCGCATTTCAATCCACGCCGCCCGTGAAGGCGGCGACGCTTGCGAGACTTGTCCGCTCGAAACGAGGTGCTATTTCAATCCACGCCGCCCGTGAAGGCGGCGACGTCTGAGATGGATACTGCGCACCCAAAGCACCCATTTCAATCCACGCCGCCCGTGAAGGCGGCGACGCAGCGCTTCCCAGTTCTGAGTGAAGCGCGAGACATTTCAATCCACGCCGCCCGTGAAGGCGGCGACTCCAGACAACGCTTTCAAACGGCAGGCGGTTTTCATTTCAATCCACGCCGCCCGTGAAGGCGGCGACCTGCAAGCTAATGCCATTGACCGAGCCGCCGCTATTTCAATCCACGCCGCCCGTGAAGGCGGCGACGTTTTTCAACTTCGGCTTTCATTTCGTCTGTGAGTATTTCAATCCACGCCGCCCGTGAAGGCGGCGACCATTATACGGCTCAATTATACCCAGTAATTTTTTAATTTCAATCCACGCCGCCCGTGAAGGCGGCGACCGTGTTGCCGTTTACAAAAAGCACATACGCAACTATTTCAATCCACGCCGCCCGTGAAGGCGGCGACGCAGCACGGATGCCCAAGGTACGAAACGATGAAATTTCAATCCACGCCGCCCGTGAAGGCGGCGACTAAAATGGACAAAATTCTGTACATATTCAGGGGATTTCAATCCACGCCGCCCGTGAAGGCGGCGACTCGGAATCTGTTATTTCTATCCGCACATCGCCTTCATTTCAATCCACGCCGCCCGTGAAGGCGGCGACTATCATGGCGGAACAGCCCGCTCCGTTTCGGTTATTTCAATCCACGCCGCCCGTGAAGGCGGCGACTCCGCCCGCAGCATATAAGCCACGATGTCACTCGGATTTCAATCCACGCCGCCCGTGAAGGCGGCGACTGCATAGCCGTCAAAGCCCCAGAAGTCTTTCGTATTTCAATCCACGCCGCCCGTGAAGGCGGCGACTTGCCTGCATCATTCGCGGTTTGCGCGTGCGAGTACTATTTCAATCCACGCCGCCCGTGAAGGCGGCGACTGCAGCGTGCAAACAATTTACGGCAACCAGACGGAGATTTCAATCCACGCCGCCCGTGAAGGCGGCGACGCAACGTCATTCGTCGCATTCCAAATTATGCGGCGATTTCAATCCACGCCGCCCGTGAAGGCGGCGACAAAAACCTGTGGCGCAAAAATATGTGCGCAAAAATTTCAATCCACGCCGCCCGTGAAGGCGGCGACACGCAAAAGCAAGCACAAATGCCGCAGGGCAAATATTTCAATCCACGCCGCCCGTGAAGGCGGCGACATATCCGTGTGCTGATAAAATCCATCGAGTACGGCATTTCAATCCACGCCGCCCGTGAAGGCGGCGACCGACATACAGATATTTGCCGTATACCGCGTCATTTCAATCCACGCCGCCCGTGAAGGCGGCGACCAGTGCGGCTTACGCCGTCCGCGTCCCATTTCCGATTTCAATCCACGCCGCCCGTGAAGGCGGCGACCTCGCGCCGTACACGGCGTTTGAGTCGGAGCTTAACATTTCAATCCACGCCGCCCGTGAAGGCGGCGACGCTGTAGGCGAGGACGTACCCTTCTTCGGGTTCATTTCAATCCACGCCGCCCGTGAAGGCGGCGACCGCTGGGGTTCGGCGCCCGCGACCGAAAAACAGAATTTCAATCCACGCCGCCCGTGAAGGCGGCGACATCGTCATAGCAGTCGCCCGCAATGCCGGAATTATTTCAATCCACGCCGCCCGTGAAGGCGGCGACGGTGGTCGGATTAATCAACGGTCGTTTGTCTTCTATTTCAATCCACGCCGCCCGTGAAGGCGGCGACCTATGTCCATATCCCGCTCTCGCGCCGTTTTCCATTTCAATCCACGCCGCCCGTGAAGGCGGCGACTATAGGAATCGCTATAAAAACGCTTGCATTATAGGATTTCAATCCACGCCGCCCGTGAAGGCGGCGACACCGCATCCCCGGTCAGCATCGGTGATCTAACCTCATTTCAATCCACGCCGCCCGTGAAGGCGGCGACAAGGACGCACGCAGGCGCAAGCAGCCGCGAAGCATTTCAATCCACGCCGCCCGTGAAGGCGGCGACTCGACACAACCCCGAAAAAATCCATGCCGTCCGCCATTTCAATCCACGCCGCCCGTGAAGGCGGCGACCGAACAACTACGTTTTTACCGACATTATCGAAAACATTTCAATCCACGCCGCCCGTGAAGGCGGCGACCTGATGTTTGGGGACAAATCCTTGCAAAGTTGGACATTTCAATCCACGCCGCCCGTGAAGGCGGCGACGTACAGCAATCAGATTGCAAGCTTGCAGGGAATATTTCAATCCACGCCGCCCGTGAAGGCGGCGACATCACCGAGATAAGCCGACCGTACATTATCGGCATTTCAATCCACGCCGCCCGTGAAGGCGGCGACGATGTTGATTATATCGACAAGCTCACGCACACGCTATTTCAATCCACGCCGCCCGTGAAGGCGGCGACGGGATGACTGGTTCATAATCATCCTCAACGACGATTTCAATCCACGCCGCCCGTGAAGGCGGCGACGGGGTCAGGTACAAGCTCCCACGCAAACCCCGCTATTTCAATCCACGCCGCCCGTGAAGGCGGCGACGGTACGCTGTCCGAGAGTACGAGCATAGCGGTCGCATTTCAATCCACGCCGCCCGTGAAGGCGGCGACCATGTTGGCTGGATATGCGGCAAACTGGGACGTATTTCAATCCACGCCGCCCGTGAAGGCGGCGACTCTCCCGCTTGCGCGATATATTCGTGACGCGCCGAATTTCAATCCACGCCGCCCGTGAAGGCGGCGACTATGCCCATTTATGCGCCGCTGCATCGTTATAGGCATTTCAATCCACGCCGCCCGTGAAGGCGGCGACTATTATCCGCCGTTGCGGATTAAAAAAGCGAGGTATTTCAATCCACGCCGCCCGTGAAGGCGGCGACGTTCGCGCTCCGCTTTGAGTGCGGTCACGGTTTCGATTTCAATCCACGCCGCCCGTGAAGGCGGCGACGTCGCTGATTGAGAACTTGCCCACAATCATTGTCATTTCAATCCACGCCGCCCGTGAAGGCGGCGACGCGAGTTTGCAAAGCTTGGCCTTGAGTACCGCGTTATTTCAATCCACGCCGCCCGTGAAGGCGGCGACATAAACACGTTAAACCCCAACCAAAACAGCCCGATATTTCAATCCACGCCGCCCGTGAAGGCGGCGACAAGGGCGTTGACGTTCTTGCGGGAGTGTATGATATTTCAATCCACGCCGCCCGTGAAGGCGGCGACGCTTCGTCCTCCGACAGTCCGGTCTGTCGGAGGATATTTCAATCCACGCCGCCCGTGAAGGCGGCGACACCGCCCTTGACGCAGTAAAGAGGACTGCCGATATTTCAATCCACGCCGCCCGTGAAGGCGGCGACTGGATGCATTCCGCAGTACGGCGGCGTGGACGGCATTTCAATCCACGCCGCCCGTGAAGGCGGCGACAAACACGTTAAACCCCAACCAAAACAGCCCGATATTTCAATCCACGCCGCCCGTGAAGGCGGCGACTGTAATGCGGCGCTCGCGTTCGGAGGTTTTCCCATTTCAATCCACGCCGCCCGTGAAGGCGGCGACATCCACAGTTTTATCCTCATGTGGATAAACTGCCATTTCAATCCACGCCGCCCGTGAAGGCGGCGACTCGCCGTGCCCTCGGGTAAAGCTCCCAAAGCTGCTCATTTCAATCCACGCCGCCCGTGAAGGCGGCGACACCCGCGCCATATAGCGCGGATCTCATCGTCGTTATTTCAATCCACGCCGCCCGTGAAGGCGGCGACCACATCCCGATGATGAGGCCGGGCAGGAAAAAGCTATTTCAATCCACGCCGCCCGTGAAGGCGGCGACGCTGCCGACAAACTCCACTTCTCCGTTTTGCGTATTTCAATCCACGCCGCCCGTGAAGGCGGCGACACCGCCGATAACAGCGACAAGATTAGCTACACTATTTCAATCCACGCCGCCCGTGAAGGCGGCGACATGGCTGCATGGGCGTTTACGTTTATCTTCACTGATTTCAATCCACGCCGCCCGTGAAGGCGGCGACAGCGGAAACGTATAAATGTAATCAACATTTCCGCAAACAGCAAGTATGAAAGTGATCATTCCCCGCTGTTCATTTTCCATTATACAGTAAAAAAGGCAGCACTGCAAGCAAAGACCTGCCTTTTATGTGTGTTTCGTTTCTTATCCGCTTAACAATTCTTGAAGAAAAGCATGTTTTGTCCGCATGTAATTGCGCGAACCACCCTGATTTTTTCTGACCGCTTAGTATTCGCGGCAAATAATCAAAGCATAAGCATACCCTCAGGGTCGTAACCCGACTTTGTTCCGAAATGCTCAATCTTGTTTTCATATTTGTTACCCAGATAATAGAAACGAAGACTGTCCCGTTCAGCATCCATGATGCTGCAAAGCTCAGCTTTTAACCTGCGGCACTGCGCCGGATCGAGTATGCACTCGAATACCGAATTCTGCACACGCTGTCCATAGTTTACACACTGCTTTGCGATGCGGCGTAATCGTCTTTTTCCGTCCGCATCCTCTGTGTTAACATCATAGGTTATAAGCACAAACATAACAAAACCTTCCTTTCTGCCTCAACACGGTTATTTCCAAAGGAACGGAGGATAAGCATCCAAATCCCCGCGAAGGTATCTTGCCAGTAACAGGGCCTGAACATACGGAATCATCCCCCATTGCAGCTTTTCGCCGAGATATGGATGCTTCAATTCATCTTTTTTGCGTTCCTGCCATGCTCGATAGAAACGCCGCCGTGAATCATCCTTAAGCAGTACAGCCCCGCTTTCACGAAAATCGAAATCGTTTCTGTCAAACATTCTGTTATTGATGCAGGTAAGGACAAATCTGTCTGCCATACACGGACGCAGTTCTTCCATGAGGTCAAGTGCCAGTGAAGTTCTGCCCGGCCTGTCACGATGCAGAAATCCGACGTACGAATCCAATCCAACGCTTTCAAGCGCAGATGCACAATCAAGAGCAAGCGTCGAATACGCAAGCGACAGCAGCGCATTCACGGCATCAAGCGGAGGCCGCCTCGAACGCACCGTAAACCGAAAAAGTTCCTTGCTGTTGAGAATTAATTCGTTGAATATGCTGAAATACGCATTCGCTGCAACACCTTCAAGTCCACGGAGTCCGTCAAGCCGTGTTTCCTTTTGAACAAGCGGCAGCAGTCCCGCCGTCAATTGTGAAACGGAGGTCAAAGCTTCACAATCCACACGCAGAGCGTGATCGCGCCGTGTCCTCTCAATGCTCTGCTTAGAATTGTAAAGTTTGCCGAATATCATATTTTTTGCAATCAGGCATGAATTCTCCTCATCATCCGCAACACGATATTGCTTTCGGCGAAGCAAAACATTGCCGTTTGCTTCGCCCGTTACCCGTGCAAGAAATCGCCCCCGCGGGCTGCAGAAAGTGAATGCAACTCCCATATCGGCGCATTTACCGAGCAATGCAGGAGATGCGCCCATATACGAAAAGTCAATTATGCTTTGCAATGTGTGCAGAGGATAACGTGCCGTGATCCTTTCGCCGCACTTTGCAACAACATTCTCTCCATCCAACGTCAAATATACGTCTTCCGACATAATATATAGTGTATTCAGCAACCGCTTCATTGCGATTCCTCCAGTGCCTTATTAATGTACGTTGCAACGGTCGTTGTTTTCATCAGTTTCGGGAGGCAAATCTCCTTCATTGAACATGACGCGCATGCCTTGGTAGGTTTCACTTTCGGGGTATATCGTTTTCTATACAGATCATGCATTTCGGAAAGCACATCCCGAACTTCGTCCCTCAATGCTCTGTCAAATTCAACTTCCACCCTGCGCCGTGTTTCGCCATAAAACAATGCTCCTCGCGGAATATCACACGCAAGCATCTCTTCAAGGCACATTGCCTGACCGCAAAGCTGCAATGTATCACCGGTTCGCTCGTTGTACATTCCGCGCTTGTATTCAACGGGATAGGGCTGCCAAAGACCATCACGATCCTTCAGCTCTATCCCGTCCGCCGAACGGCGAAATTCCAGTACATCGCACTGTCCCGAAACCCCGAGGGTGGATGAAAAAAAATTCATCCCCCTCGTAATGAAAAGATCGCCTCTGCTTTCCTTCAACCCGGTATCATGCGCTCTTTCATGCATCAGTGTGCCGTCCACCGTGCGGTAGTTGTCCGCCCATTGCTGCTCAATGTGAATAAGAGCCCACTGCCTGCGGCAGAATTTGAAATGCTGTATTCCGGAAAGCTGAAGATAGTCTTCTTCGGAATACGTCATACCATCCGAATGCAGCTGACTCCTTCGGGCAAATTATCCGTATCAACGACAATATCATAATCATCGTAACAACGGGCAACTGCACAATCCGCTTTTCTTACTGCCGTAACGCGCTCAAACAGTTTATGAGCAGGAGCATTACCCAGTTCGGATTCATGCTTAAACACGACAAGCTCACGAACAGCCATCTTGCCGCGTGCAGCCGAGTGATCGTTTTCAAACATGTTTATTATCGCCTTCCAAAGCAGTTCAAGATCCGCCTCCGAAAAGCCCGTAGTTTTGCGCGCGAGGTTGGCCGAAACATAGCCTTCGCAGCGATAGAGGCCGTAAGGAACAATATATTTGCGTCCCATTTCCGTACCTTTTTTCTCTGCGTCAGCCTCGGTCGTTATTGCAACACGGGTTATCGTAATCTCCTGAGAAATAATGGGATCAATGCTCCTTGAAAATCCAAGCTGCACCGGCCCGCGAACCTGTCCGCAGTTCAGAGCACCTTTGACGAATGTTGTCATAACGGCGCCGAAGGTGCGAATATCAAAGAAGTTTCCGCACATATAATCCCTGATTTTTGCATCAAGGTCCGGATCTGCTTTCTTTGCCTCCTTAATTGCCTCCTTAAGCTTCTTTTCGTCAGACTCAACGTTAACGTTGAACTTTTCACAGGCCTCCTTGTCGCTCTTGTTGAGCGGTACGCCTTCCTTGATGTAGATGCGATAGCCGGGTTCTCCCTCTTTGGCCGTTTCAACGTAGTTGCGGATTTTGCGTTTGAGGCAGACGTCCGTCACGATTCCGTAACCGGTTTCGGGATCAACTCTTGGCATATTGCCCGCATCGGGATCACCGTTGGGGTTGCCGTTTTCAACGTCGTAAAGTACAACAAAGTCATAGCGGTTTTTGATGGGTTCCATAGTTATTTATCCTCCTTTTTTGTATAACGGTCCTGTGTTTGGTGATAGTAGCCAAGGTCAAACGAGCCCTGTTCGGGCAGGGACATGTGCGCGGGATACTGTTCCCCGAGAATGTCCTTGAGCGTCATAACCTTTTTGTCAAGATAGATGCGCTGTGCATCCGAAAGCTTGCGCAAATGCTTCTGCGCAAGGCTGCTGAGTATCGGGAACACCGTTGCGGGCATTGTCGCAGCGGAGCCGAAATACTTGTCCTTAATGGTAGTGTTTATACCCGGATTTGCAGCCTGCTGAATCTCTTCATACACCGAGAACAGCCTGCCGAGGGTATACGGAACGTTTTTACTGTCTTTGTTCAAACTCACTGTCAGTACCTCCTTGGGGCATTTTTCGTTTGGATTTCTTAAATAATAAGCTTTGATTATCGCTGCGCGCTCGCGCGTTATTTCGCGCTCCGCCCTGATCCGCAGGAAAGTGCATTCCAAAAGGGATGCAGGATATCTTCCACCGGAAAAAACCGCGCGCGCCACCGCACCCGCCATTGCCGAGTTTGGAGTTTTATCCTTTGCACTTGGATTGACAGTTGCACTTAGCAGTTTCCAAAGCGGAAGCATCGGGTACTTATCATATGACGGTCGAACGATTTCAAGGCGGTCATAATGCGCTTTGATGTTCTTGACAATATTTCCGAAGCTGTCGCAATAGAAAAACCTGACTGCAAGGCGCGCTGCGTTCGGCGATATGCCGAGGATATAGAACTTTCGTTCCGGATCCAAATCAAGCTCCCTGCACGGAAGTCCTTTTGCAAGCAGTTCCACGCTTGCCTGCAGTGCGGAAAGCCGCTGTTCATCCGACTGATCGCCGTCACCGTCGCCAAAGAACAAGTCCGCCGCAAATTCCTCGTACTGTTTGTCGGCGTTCTCCGCCCAGCAGACAACGGCAGCATCGCCGATCCTGTGGACATTTTTCCTGTCCTTCAGCAAATGATTCAACGCGGTCGTATATGCAAAGGCTGCATATTTTCCGACCGGCGCATTTTGGTTCTGTTCCTTGTTATAAGAACAGAATGCCGATGCATTGAATGACACGAGTGCCGCACCGCTCGACTGCGCGCCCTGCACACCCTTGATCGTAGGGTGTGTGTTTTGAATTTCATCAAGCGCTCCCGTTACCAGGCACTGCCCAATGTTATCTTTTTGCTTTGCATTCGCCTTCTGCCAGACAGATGCAAGCTGTGGATCATCGTGAACATAGCCTCCGTTAAAGCGAAAAACCATATTTGCACCCGAAAGAATTTCTTTCGCATATTGTGCAACAAGATTGTTTTCCTCCGCCTTTTGCGGTTCCCACTTGTCTAAGAAGTTCAGCACCGCCTTTGCAGCGGGATATTCCATGCCGTCCAGCATTGAATGATGCAATTCGCGGCAAGCCTCGAAACATTTAATGTCCTTATTTCTTTGCTTTTCTCTTTCTGCATCATCCTCCCCTTTCTTCAGGCTCACACCCAAAATATAGGAGGAGTTATCCCAAAGGAAATTCGCCGCCGCGCCTGACGTTCTTTTCACAGCCGCCGGAACGGTCATCTCCTGCGGTTCTTCCTTCTTTTTTCCCTTCGGCATATCACCCGGTTTGAAAAGAGGAGTGATTCGCAGCAAATCCCCGTTCTCATCTATTCCAAGTGCGAAGCTGATTTTTTCTCGGCTCCAGCCTTCTTTGGGTACTTCGCCTTTTGGGGCAAGTGCCTCATAAAGGCTCGTCAATGCCTGCAATATCATCCTGTCACCTCCGCCGAATCCATTGCCGGCACGGTCAATACGCCGTCAATAAGCTTTGCGCGAAAGAACACGGGCTTGATGTTTTCCTTATCCGAATAATCCAAATCCAAAAGCATCCAGCCAAGATCCCGTTCTCCCGCAAGTTCCGGCGGACAGGGCGGCATCTCAACGCATTTTACTACCTTTGCAGGAAATTCACGTGTTCCGAGGTAGGGCTGATGGTAACACTTACCTTTTTCAACCCTCCTTCTCAGCATGTCGCAAAATTTACCGGGATTGTCGCTCGGCGCAGCTTTCTCCGTCATTTCAAAATGCGCCTCAATAACATAATGCACATTCCTCAACACCATTGCGGCGCGCTGCTGAATGCATTCCGATGCTGCAATGTACAGATCGCCGCTTCGGCTATTCATCTCCGCTTTGACGTTTCGCGCGCTGATAACATCCTTCACTTCATTTCGTCGAATGTTTGTGAACCGGATCGGTGCGCACACATGAATCCTGTCAATTACATAACGCATTCCCGGATGCCACATAACTGCTTCCAGTATGCCGCGTGCCGCAGACGGTGTTATTACATCGTAACTCACGCGTTCAACCTTCATTTCCGGCCTTGAAAAGCAGGCATAATCCCCGCTTACCTCAATACATATTGGCATATACTGTCTCTCCTTTCTTTTCTTTTTTGTTCCTTTTTGCAGTCAATTTTTCCTTAATCCTCCTGTATTATATTATGTTTATATCGTTTACGGTCAGGCTACGTTTGGTCAAATTCGGTATTCATATAACCTGCAAAGCCTTTCCGTTCACTTACCGATCAATAAAGCATTCATTATCAGTTAAACAGCGCACTTCCATCCCTCACATCTGTTGCAAGTCCCTTTTCATCCGAATAAAGACTCAAATCCGTCAGAATTGCCGCATCGTCACCGAAGGGTTCCGCCGCCCCGGCATTGATAAGAGCATTGAAATGATTTTCGTATATCGATACGGAATACATTCCGGCCTTTCGATACAGTTCACGGGAGCGTTCTCCCTCTCTGAGCCTTGAAATAAGCTCTTTTCCCTCTCCGACAGAAATGTAAACCGTGAAGGTGTTTTGGTCTATCAGCTTGAATTCTTTTGCAATCCATTCAAAAGGCAATCCACAGCCCGATATTCCTTTTTCGCTCGCTGTCATGACGCCCGACTTGTCATCATTCCGCAAAAAATCCCTGTACGCCTTAAAATAACGCTCTATAGTTGACGTTGTGTTCGGCTGCGTCCAGTCCCGCACCGTCTCCTCCGCAGCATCACGGTTAACCGCAATCAGCTTGTTCACCTTGTTTTCGGATTCAAAAACGGTAACAATGCTGCTTTCCGCACTCCGTTTACCCTCGCGGTTGCAGCGCCCTGCCGCCTGCAGTATTGAATCCAGCCCGGCCATCTCTCTGAACACACGAGGAAAATCAACATCGACGCCGGCCTCTATAAGCGAGGTTGAAACGACTCTGCATGTTTTGCCGGATTTTAGTCTTTCGCGAATTTCGTCGAGCTTCTGTTTACGGTGAACCGGACACATAAGCGTGGACAGATGAAAACGCCCCTCCGACGGCAATGCCTCATAAACCTCTTGAGCAAATTTTCGCGTGTTGACGATGCAAAGCACCTGCTGCTGACTTTCAAGCCTTGAAACCAGTTCATCCGTTGTCAGCCTTCCTTCCTTTTCAAAGCTTGTCCTGCGAAACTTTTCGAACATGCCGTCAACATCGGGACATAATTCAACAACGCTTTCTTTTTTACTGTATTCAAGCAGCATTTCGTCAATAGCCGGCTGAGTTGCGGTACACAGAACGGCGGTTGCGTTGTATGCACGGACAAGTTCAGCAATCGCCGCAACACACGGGCGCAGATTGTTTGACGGTATCATTTGCGCCTCGTCAAAAATAATAACGCTGTTTGCAATATTGTGAAGCTTTCTGCATTTTGACGAACGGTTCGCGTAAAGTGATTCAAAGAACTGCACGGCAGTTGTCACGATCACCGGAGCATCCCAGTTTTCCGTTGCAAGCGCACTTCGATATTCCAGCTCGTCAGCATTTTCCGATAATTCGTACGAAACCTGCGAATGATGTTCCACAACGTTCTCTTGACCCAGAATATCTCGGAAAACTTTTGCATTCTGTTCAATAATCGATGTGTACGGTATTACATATATAATGCGCTTCATTGAATTTGCAACAGCATGGTTGAGCGCAAATGCCATGGACGCAACGGTTTTGCCGCCGCCCGTCGGCACCGTCAATGAGAAAATTCCGCGCGGCGCAGACGCCTTTTCAATGCATGAATTGAGAATTTTTTGCCGCAGTATGTCGATTTCTCTTGTTGGATTGTTCCATTTTGAGATGTATGCTGTGAGCTTGTCACAAAGCGCAGAAAGCGGTTCGTAGTTTCCTCTGCCTGCGTCACCGTTCATAAAGGTTTCCGTGTCGATATAATCCGCATCAACAAGGCAGGAATACAGCATTCTTATATAGAATGCTGTTGCGAACCCACGGCCCGAGGGTCTAAAATAATCCTGCGGTAATGCTATGTGTCCGTTCCAATTTTTCCGATAATCCGGAATTCCTCCCTGTTCGGCGCGCAGCTTCCTGCCAAAAAATGTTTGGCTTTCGGTTGTGTCAGCGTCTTTATGTCCGACATTGGGCAATCCGCTGTGGTGGCCGATAACGCATACAGCCTCAAACGCTGCTTTGATTTTGAAGCATTCGATTGCTCCCGCCGTCGCATGATCGACCTTCTTTCCGCCGCGCAGTCTCAGCTGAAATTCATCCGAATACTTTCCTATGTCGTGAGCAAGCCCGCACAACTTTCCGTTTGCTGCGGCTCCAAACTCCGCTGCAAATGTTTCCGCGAGTTCTCCCGTACCTTTCAGGTGGGCTTCTATCGACTGTCCTTCCGGGTGCTCATCTGTTGCACCGTGAGCCAAAAGCATATTCAAATTCATTCCTCCGTTAAAAGAAAAACCTTATGCGAAACTATTCAGCGTATTTATTGCTGTACGTATCGACAAGATAAGTATATACTGCATTTTTTGTCCTGTCAATTGTTTTTTGCTTTTTTGCTGTGCTGATTTATGTACATGTTCTCTGTTTTTCAAAAGATGAACGTTTTTTAATTTGCTGCACAGGTGTATTTTTGTTTATTATAGCCGTAGATTTGTCGGCCGTTATTAATTATTTCGCCGTATTCTGCTCCGCTCCGACATTTGCTCTGCCTTTTTCTTCGAAACTAAGCATGTTTCTTTTGGTCTTTACAATACGGCATTAATGCTTTATAATGGTTACATCGGCAGGATATGACGATTGATTAAGCGGTATTTGCGGGCGGCAATTCAAGGAGACGCTGCGCTGCATTTGATGCTGATTAATCAGCGTTTACCTAAGGATTTTATGCAAAGCCGCGCATGTATCGGCGCGAGAGGTGCGTATTCTGCGTATCGGGCAGACCAAGGAGGAACACAAATGGGCATAATTCTCGGAATAGACGTTGGAGGTTCAACGACAAAAATTGTCGGACTGACTCCGGGCGGCGAACTGATTTCAACAATGACGGTTCGCGCTTACGATCAAATAACCTCACTTTACGGCGCATTGGGACATTATATCAACGCCAACAAGTTCTCGCTCAGCGATGTTGAACGCATACTTGTGACAGGCGTCGGCTCATCCTATCTTTCGGGCGACATTTACGGCATTCCGACTCAGCGCATTGAGGAATTTTCCGCGATCGCGCGGGGCGGGCTTGCTCTTGCCGGGTTGGATGAAGCGGTTGTTGTGAGCATGGGCACCGGCACAGCGTTTATTCATGCCCACGGCAAGGATTATTCCCACATCGGCGGCAGCGGCGTCGGCGGCGGAACCATCGTCGGCCTCGGCAAAAAGCTTACCGGTGCATCGGATCACGAGAGTCTTTGCGCGCTTGCGGAGCGCGGCAGCCTTTCACACGTTGATCTTACAATCGGCGATATTTCCAAGAATGACATTGAAAAACTCGGTTCGGAAATCACCGCCGCAAACTTTGCAAACGTAAAGGACAGCGCAACCGATTGTGATCTTGCTCTCGGCGTTGTCAATATGGTGCTGCAAACCATTTTGACCCTTGCGGTTTTTGCCTGCAAAAACTCCTCTGTCAAAAAAGTCATTTTGACAGGTGCGCTTACCGGACTGCGTGAGCTTTTGCCAATGATCGAGCTTTTTAAAACACTTTATCCCGTTGAGTTTATCGTTCCGGAAAATGCGGCATTTGCCACCGCTGTCGGCGCCGCTCTTCACTCCATTGACTGATTGGGCAGTTGTTTCGTATTTTAAACAATCCATCAAACATTGACAATACACAACCGACTTCCGTCATCTGTCGGAAGCCGGTTGCGCTTAATTTCGATATGTTTACTTTTTTGTTTTCGGCGTAAAAATCAGTGCAAAAGCGTACCCGAACAGCACTGCGGCGGCGATACCGCCCGCGGTTGCCTTCACCCCGCCGGTTATTGCACCGAGCAAACCCTCGTTCATTGCGCCGTCAATTGCGCCGTTTGCAAGCGAATACCCAAACCCCGTCAGCGGCACTGTTGCACCCGCTCCGCCGAGTTCGACAATGGGTTTATACAGTCCGACAGCCGTGAGCACAACCCCCGCCGTAACAAAAATCACAAGGATTCTTGCAGGCGTCAGCCGTGTCAGGCTCATAAGAAGCTGTCCGATGACGCAAATCGCACCTCCGATTGCAAAAACAAGTAAATAATCCGTTATACTGCTCATTTAATTCAACCGTCCAAATTCTTTATGTTTTCAAATCTCAGTTTTTGTTGTTCTGCCGTTTTTTATTCGACCGCCGTTTGGGTCAATCAATATGCTCAATCACAACCGCATGTGCAATTGAAGGAATGCTTTCACCCTGAAGGCTGCTGACAGGACTCATGAGCGCACCCGTTGCAAGGAAAAGAACGCGGCGGATTTCGCCGGATTCAATTTTCGGCAGGAACCAACTGCTCATTATTGTCGCCGCACAACCGCAGCCGCTCGCACCGCAATTGACATTTTGCTCCGGACTGAACATCAGCTTGCCGCAATCCTCATGCCTGTCGGCAATTTCAATCCCCTCACCGCGCAGCAGTTCATACAGCATATCGCTGCCGAAAATGCCGAGATCTCCTGTTATTATCCTGTCGTAATCCTCCACCCTGCGCGAGTAATCCGAAAGATGAATCTTAATCGTTTTAAACGCGGCAGGAGCCATCGCCGCCCCCATATTATTTGCATCCGTAATGCCGAAATCCTCCACGCTGCCGATGGTGCCGCCCGTAAGTGCAACATGTTCAAACACATTGCCCGCACCCGGACGGAATTCACCCGCCGCCTGAATGATTATGCTTCCCGCACCCGTGACCGTACGCTGACTGCTCGGAACGGCCTGAACGCCCATTTCCAGCGGATAACGGAACTGCCTTTCGGCTGCCGAAAAGTGGCTGCTTGCGGCACACGCGGCAAGCTCTGCAAAGCCTCCGTCAACAAGCATTCCGCCGAGCATCAGTCCCTCGCTGATGGTTGAACACGCACCGTACAGGCCGATGAACGGTGCACGGATCTCCCGCGCCGCAAAGCCGGAGGAGATTATCTGATTCAATAAATCTCCGCCCAAAAGGCAGCTCAAATCATCGCTTTGCCTTTTTATTTTTGCAAGAGCCACGCGAACCGCGCTTTCGAACATTCTGCTTTCCGCCTGCTCCCAAGAGTCAAGCCCAAGGGTATCGTCGCGGCAAATTTTATCAAAGCATTCTCTCAGGGGACCTTTCCCTTCTTTGTCGCCGACATAGCTTGCGGATGAAATTATTCGCGGCCTGCTGCAAAGCTCAAACGAATGCCTTCCGATTATTCCCATATTGCCTCCGATTTTTCTTTTTTCTTCTGCTATTTTGAGCAATTCGGAGGAAAATATGCATCAAGCGGCGAAACGGCGGCAATCGAGGCGGCGCCGTTTTTCATTGATTCGTTTCAAATGCAAAACACCTTCGGCGACTGTCACGCCGAAGGCTCAAAAGCTTTTCCGAAATTAAATATTATCTAACCAATTCTCAAGGCTGCATTTCGCGCCCTCATCATACCAGCGCCGATAGGATTCAAACACCTTCAATGCATTTCCGCCGTATTTTTCCGCGGCGGCATCAACGGCAAGAAAACTTCTCCAGTAAGCATAAAAAATATGCACAATATCCCGTCCGTAAGCGGAGCGTGAAAAATCATTCAGTTTCGGTCGCCCGAACTTTTCATCATATAATGCAGAAAGAATTCGATTCGTTTCCTTTTCGGCAGCGTACTCCTCATCAGTCAGGAAATATCTGCGGCTTATGTATTCAGCCATGCCCTCTTCAAACCACATTTCGGTTTCATATGTTTCATCAAGAAAAAGGTCGCTGTGGTGCGCCATTTCGTGTCCCAATATCTGCAAAACATTATGCATGTTGAATTTTTCATAATACTGTTTAACCTTTTTGACCGACTCCGATTCGGTGTAAGCATCCGTCTGCTTAAGGTATAAACGTCTCCAAACCTCGATCTGCGGATTCATTACCGTGCGATAATCATTCGTATAGGCCGGCAGCGGGAGATCGCTCACGGAATTCACCGCTGTTTCAAAGCCCGCCCAAACTATCGACCTCGGAAGCTCAACAACCTGAAAATTCATTTTTAAATAATCCAAATACTCATTCAGTATCGGAGCAAATCCTTCCGTCAGCGACTGAAGGTTGTTCAGTTCTTCCGCATTCTCCGCTAAGAAAAGATGCTTCATTTCTTCTTTCTTTCCCCCTTTCGCAATAAACCGACCGGCAAGGTTCCGACTCTGCATGATGCTTTCTGCATTCATCACATTTTCCGCGGCGTTCACAGTTCTTTTTTCTGCACGGACAGACTCTTTTTTTTATCATTTCGCCACTCCCGCTCCGCATGATTAACCTTATTATGTTTTACGTTTTCGAGAAAAATTACTCCCGCACTCCGGCAAGCGCAAGGAATTTTTTATCGGACTGTATCGCATGTGTCACAAATTTGCCGTCCCTGAACAATGCGTAAGTCGTGACCGGCGCAGGTACATTTTGCGCCTCTTCCCTGTCAGTAACATGAATGACCTTAAGCGGAATATCGTGCGCCTTTGCCGCTTCCCGAACCCTCGGCACCCAGTAACAGGTGAAGGGGCATTGATCCGTGAAGTACAGCACGAAACCCTTTTCCTCAACCGCCGGATGTTTTGCACACTCTTTGAATTTCGGCGGCCGACAGCAATTATACGGGGGCATATCGTTCTTGCAAAATAAAGCCGCGCTTCCTTATGTATCTCTTAAAATCCGTTTTCAGAGGTTCTTCAAGCCCTCGTACAGGTCGTTGAATGATTTCTCCCGTTCGCACCTGCCGTAAGAGAATTCCCTATTCTCTCCAAATTCCAGCAAAAAGCATTTCGTCAATTCCTCAACCGTCTGCTCAAGGGTGCAGAAAAACTGTTGATAGGCAAATTTGCTCGCTGCCGATCCGTCCTCGAAGCAGCTCGTTATCAATGATTCCGTCACCTGATCCAGCGGATACATCTTTATATGCATCAGCTCGTGTACAATGACCTCTTCAAGATTCTCCTGCTTTGGATTTGCTGCATTCAAAAGCAAAATGGCTTTTCTATCATCGCAGTCAATTTTAAAATCACCGGTTTTTCGCCATGTTGGGTCTTCAACAAATTCAAGCTTTATGTCCCACGCGGGTGTGATTCTCAGCTTTTTTATATACTTTTCGAAAAGAGCCGTCAACGCCTGTTTATCCATTGTATTCCTCCGAAACTTTCTCTAATCAATAGGCTCCTATCGCGGCATTCCCGCAAATCAGTTTTTCTTGTTTTGAGATTCGTCAACATGGTTGAATCCGAGCTTTTCGTCAAACATTTTTCCGGCAGCACGCAGTCCGCCTTGGCCGCAAAATGCGTCCATCATTTCGTTGAAGTCTGGGTTCTCGCTTTGCCCCACGGCCGCGTTTCGAATCCGCACCTGTTCAACAATTGAAAGAATCAAATCAAGTCCCAGAACCGCAAGCCCGACATAAAGGTAGGTCTGCGACCAAATTCCGACAACACAGAGTACGGTTCCCGGAATAAATAAATAGAAAAACCGAAACAGGAAATTCGTCAAAACAAATAACAAAAACATTTTCGCCGGATACTTTCTTTTCATGCCGCACCTCCCTTTTTACTCTTTCCAAAGAATATTTTCGATGACTTCGCCGTTTTCCTTATGCACGATTGCATAAACCCTTTCTCCGTTGTGCGGAAACCATTCAAAACCAAGGCTGATATCCGCTTCCGTTTTGCAAAAAAGCCCGTTGATTTCAACTCAAAACCAACGGGCTTTCTGGTCGGGGCGAGGTGATTTGAACACCCGACCTTTTGGTCCCGAACCAAACGCGCTACCAAGCTGCGCTACGCCCCGATTAATGGAGCCAATGAAGGGGCTCGAACCCTTGACCTGCGCATTACGAATGCGCTGCTCTGCCAGCTGAGCTACATTGGCTTACACAAGTAAGGATTATAGCATAGTTTTTTGAGTTTGTCACCATTGCCTGGTAAATATATTTTGAGGCCGCGACCTGAAACCGAAGCCGCAGCCTCTTTCCCTCGATTTTTGCTCTGTGAAAGACTGACTCAATTGCTGCCGTCAGAAATTTCACGGTCTTTTTGCATTTTCCTTTCTAATCATCAGATTCCGCGCACTACACGCGCAACGATTTTGAAAATAACAATGATGAGGTAAAATGCGCCTATGAAATAGCCGACAACGATGCTGAGAAGTACCTTGACTATGCGGTTCTTCAGTGCTTTTTGATCCAGCCACGGTGAGCGTCCGGTCAGGAATTTATATCCCGAATAAATTGCCCATGCGGAATATGCGATGATGATGATTGCAAGCAGTCCTTTGTCCATACTTTTCTCCTTAAACTACAGTTGATTAGTTTTAAACTGTTCCGCTGCGTTTGAAATGCTCATGCATTTCTGATCGACAACTCGAATTGTTCATAAATTCACGCAGCATAATACGAACGCAGCGGAACATTGTTAACGGAAATCGGAAAAATCTGTGTTCCGGTCAGAGCGCACCGGATAATCCGTGTTTTCAAAAATAAGCTCAATTCTGCTTTTCAATGAAAAACGATTAAATCCGGAGCTTTCTCAGCCTTGATTAGCCTTCGTACCTGTACTTGAAGCAGCCGTTGCGGTCGTGCGGGTAATTGTATCCATACCCTGCTTCACAGTAAACGCGGCCGTATGAATCCTTGTCACGGTAGTTGGCATGCACGCAGTCGCTGCAGTTGCCTTCAAAGCATCCCTCAGGGATTTCGATTGCAAAGGTTTTCTTTGCGGGTTCGTTGGTGATGTGTTCTCTTGACATGATATTACCTCCTTGTCAGTTGTGAATTATTGTTATCGGTTCCTGTTCAATTATGACTTTTCCCGATTCCGTTCTTGCATAATAACAAATCATTTTTCTCTCCGGCATTACAACCAGCGGAAAGAAGAGTTTTTTGATGTGCGGTGGCATATTGAGAAGTATTGACTCAATATATTTTTTGTCGCCCTGCGAAAGCGTGCAGACATTGTGAAAATGAGTGTGATATATGCCCATGAATTCAATGCCGCTGCACTCCCATTCACGGATAACACGATTTAAGTGCTGTACGTCCGGTGCATAGCTGCACATTTTTCGGCACGGAAGTCCTTCATCAGGTTCGAATGCAAAGATTGCTGCGCCGTCTCCGCCGAGAATTCCGCCCGTTTCGGGCGGCAGCTGCGGTTGCTGTTTAATGATAAGTTGATAGACATCGGATTTAATTTCCATTTTGAGCATTACTCCTCGTTTGCCGGAGCTGCGTTCATAATCGAATAAAGGACATTAGCAATTTCCTTGTATTCCTCGCTCCGGGGACTATTTCTTTTTTTGTTGCACTTATACAAATAGTTGAGAACATGAACGGCAACCGCGTTATTATCCTGTTCAAAGAAAAAACCTGCAACAGAGATTAACGTATATTTTAACTGCTCATCGGTTTCGTTTCTGATTAGCTTAACGTTTCTGCATTCTTCCGGGAGATAACGAACAACCTTTTTTTCATTCAACCTTCCGTCAGCGACCGCAAGCACGCAATCAACCAAATTTGAAACCGTACCGCTGCATATTCTTTCCATGCGCCCTTCAAAACTGCTTAAATAACGCAGAAGCTTGTCAAAATCGATTTTGAGATTTGACTTTACATCGTCCGACGGGTGTTTGAAATGTTCAATTGCAAAAGCAATTCTCCGACTGCGCAGAGAAATCATTTTGACATCATCCCTCCGGCTTGCCGCCAAATCGAACGGCTCGTTTTTTGCGATGCTTAGCAAGGTACTTGAAAAGCTTTCCTCTTCCTCTTTTTGTATTTTCTCGGAAAGAGCGTTGTATATTTTCAGAGCTTCTTCTTTTTTCATATTCCCTCCTTTTGAATTGCCGCCGATCTGCAAAATCATTCTGCACACGGCACCTAAATTGTTTCTTTACTTATCCTATCGACTGAATTTCAAAATTCCCGGGGATTAATTCATGCATTGTTGAATATATTTTGCGCGAACGTTGCGAGATTCCGGTTCCATTTGTTTTTCATTCAAATTATAGCCCGAATACGGGCTATTGTCAATATGCAGGCAATAATATACATTGAACGAAAATTTGTTCGGAGGGCGAAATGATACGGTTTGACAGGTTGTGGGCAACCATGAAGAAAAAGGGTGTGTCGCAATACAGGCTTATCAAGGACTACAATTTCAGCACAGGGCAGCTTGACAGGCTGAGAAAAAACGGCAGCGTGAGCACCTACACGCTGAATCAGCTTTGCAGCATACTGAACTGCGATCTGTCCGAGATTGCCGAGTATGTTGCGGACGAAAAAGACGGGCAAGCTTAACATCCTCCCCCGCCGCATTATTATTTGCTCTTGCAAAACCCGCGCGGCAGGCATTATAATGTAAGCGGGTGAAAAAGGAGGATGGGCTATGAGCGAATCCGAACGGCTATGCAGCAAACTTTTGAACAGGCTTAAGGACATCGGCAGCGCGGCGATTGCGCTTTCGGGCGGCGTGGACTCATGTTTTCTTGCTTATGCGGCTTCCCGCGTTGAGGGTGGAAATTTTGCCGCATACTATGTTCAATCGGCATTCCAGCCGGAATTTGAGCTGACGGACGCACTGCGGGCCGCAAAGGAAGCCGAACTGCCGCTTAAAATTATTTCTGTTGATATCCTTGCCTGCGAAGATGTTGTCCGCAATCCGACCGACCGCTGCTGCCATTGCAAAAAACACATTTTTTCCGCGATATGCAAAGCGGCGGCGGCGGACGGGTACAAAACGATTCTGGACGGAACGAATGCTTCCGATGCAGAGGATGACCGTCCGGGAATGCGTGCCCTGCGGGAAGCGGGCGTGCTTTCCCCGCTGCGCGAATGCGGACTGACAAAAGCTGACATTCGCCGTCTTGCCCGCGAAGCGGAGCTTTTCACTTGGAACAAACCTGCCTATGCCTGCCTTGCAACGCGGATTCCGACGAGCGAATTGATCACAAAAAACAAACTGCATTCCGTTGAAGCAGCGGAAAACTTTCTTTTTTCGCTCGGCTTCTCCGACTTTCGCGTGCGAAGCGTTAACGGAACCGCAAAGCTGCAATTGAAGGCCGGGCAATTCGATGAATTATTTAAACAGCGTGAGCATGTTTTAAACGAGCTGCGGCAATATTTCGATGCAGTGACGCTTGACCTTGAGCCGAGATGAGGCTCCGCTGTTCTGACAGCACAACACAAAGACTATGAATGACGAAATAAAAAACCTTCTTGAATCCGTGCGCCGCGGTGAAGTGTCGGTTGACGAAGCATACTTGAAACTGCGCACCGCTCCGTTCCGCGACCTTGGATTCGCAAAGATAGACACCCATCGCCGCCTTCGGACCGGTGCGGCGGAAGTGATTTACGGTGCGGGCAAAACACCCGAGCAGATGCTTGAAATCATTAAAGCCATGCTTGAGAGCGGACAGGAAACGATACTTATTACACGCCTTGAAAAACATGCCGCAGAGATACTGAATCGTGAATTTGCCCTGAGCTACTGTGAAATTGCAAAAATCGGCAGTATCGGCAGCATCCCCGAACCGAGCGGAAACGGCTGCGTTGTTGTTGCGGCAGGCGGCACAAGCGATATTCCCGTTGCCGAAGAAGCGGCACTGACGGCGGAATTTCACGGCAGCCGTGTGCTTAGGCTTTATGATGTCGGCGTTGCAGGGCTGCACCGGCTCCTTTCGCATATTGACGAAATCATGGGCGCAAGCGTCATTATCGCCGTTGCAGGCATGGAAGGTGCGCTTGCAAGTGTAATCGGCGGGCTTGCCGACTGCCCCGTTATTGCCGTGCCGACAAGTGTCGGTTACGGTGCGGCATTCGGCGGAGTTGCAGCGCTGCTTTCAATGCTCAACTCCTGCTCAAGCGGAGTATCCGTTGTGAATATCGACAACGGCTTCGGCGCAGGTTACCTTGCGAACATGATAAACCATATCGGCACCGGCAGCAATGCGCGGTGACGATTCTTTCCTTAATTAATATGCAACCCTGAATAAAACTGTTGAAAGGCCTTTTTACTATGAAAACACTATACCTTGACTGCGGAATGGGTGCGGCGGGCGATATGCTTGCGGGCGCACTTTATGATCTGCTTTCCGAAGAACAACGTGCCGAGTTTCAGAATATTGCAGCTGCCTTCTCGGCCGTCGGACTGAATGTTCGCTGCGCTGCCGCCGAAAAATGCGGCATTCGCGGAATTCATTTTGCCGTTGAATACATGAACACCGATGCGGACGAATATGCCGCTTGCACACACGAACATGAACACCTTCACGAACATGAGCATTGCCATGAGCATGAGCACGAGCACGCGCATTGTCATGAGCACGAACATAATCATGAACATGAGCATGAGCATGAACATGAGCATGAACACGCGCATGAGCATTGCCATGAGCACGAGCACAGTCATGAACACGAGCATCACCATTCTCACAGCGGGCTGCACGAAATTGAACACATTATCCGTGCGCTGCCCGTGTCCGATGCAGTGAAGGAGCATTCCCTTGCTGTTTACAAACTGATTGCAGAAGCGGAGAGTCATGCCCACGGCGTTCCCGTTGAGCTTGTGCATTTTCACGAGGTCGGTGCGCTTGATGCCGTTGCAGATATTGTTTCCTGCTGCGCGCTGATCGAAATGCTCGCACCGGAACGCATTGCCGCCTCCCCCGTTCGCACGGGCAGCGGACATGTGCATTGTGCGCATGGGATTCTTCCCGTTCCCGCACCGGCAACAGCCTTCATTCTTCACGGCGTTCCTGTTTATGCGGGCGATATAAAAGGCGAACTCTGCACTCCGACCGGAGCGGCACTGTTAAAGCATTTTGTTCATGAATTCACCGCAATGCCGTTAATGACAATACTTTCCCAAGGGTACGGCATGGGCAAACGCGACTATCCCGCCGCAAACTGCGTGCGTGCGCTTTTCGGCGAAAGTCCGAGTGAAGAATCGGCGGATGAGATCATCGAGCTTCGCTGCAACATTGACGATATGACAGGCGAAGAGATCGGGTTTGCATTTGACAAACTGCTTAACGCGGGTGCGGCGGATGTTTACACCGTTCCGACAGGAATGAAGAAGAACCGCCCCGGAATTATGCTCTGCGTGCTTTGCAATGCCGAAAAACGCAGCGAAATTATCCGTATATTGTTCAAACACACAAGCACTCTCGGCGTCCGCGAGTGCAGAATGCCGCGATACATTTTGCAGCGTGAAACGCAAACCACCAAATTTGAGGACGGTACGATTCGCCTGAAGACCGCTCAAGGGTTCGGCGTTAAACGGGCAAAATTCGAATATGCCGATATTGCCGCGCTTGCCGAACGCCGCGCAATCACGCTTGCCGATGCGGAAAAGATTGCGGAAACTGCCTTTAAGGAGTTTTCCGAATAACGAACCTTAAAAATTAAAATTTGTTTCAACATCGGAGCCCGATCGGTTCGGGCTCTTTTTTTGTATTACTTTGCATTCATCTTAAACATATTGTGCGTTTATCCTATCGGCTCCGTTTGACTGTTTTTTCCTGTTGAAAAAGAATTGTTAACAAATTGTTCACAATTGAGGGTTGAAATGATCTTAATTCGCTGATATAATAGTATTGCGATGAAAGTCGCACCATTGAAACGAATCCGATTCAACACATGTCCCGCATTTGCATATCGCAAGTTGCGTATCGCAGGCTGCGTATCGCAAGCTGCGTATCGCACCCAAAGTTTGCACAGCATTCAACAAGTGCAGACTTTGGGGAAGAGAAACCCAACCGCCAACGGCACAAAACCATGACACCGCGAAAGGAGAAATAATTATGGCAAAAAGAATTGTCACAACCTTGATCGCTTTGGTGCTCGTTTTTACCGCACTGTTGCCTGTCGGTGCATTAAGTGTTGTTCCGATGAATGACACTCCGCACGAATACAGTGTTCTGCCCGGCACAGATGCTTGGATAGAAATGAGTCCCGAAGAACGCCGCACTGCAACCTATGTGGATCAAGCAGAGGCGGAAAACATGACGACACGAGCATTGCTTATAACAACGCTCGGCTATCCGTTTTTAATCGATATGTATTGTATCGGGTATTCAGCGGATTGCTTTCTTCCGGGGAACACAGCCTCGGCGCTTTCAAACGGAATTGAAATCGTTGCCGAAACCTTCCCCCCGTTAAAGGAATTGCTCCAAAGAACCGATGCAGTTGCAGAAATTGACAGTCTGCTTGAAGTAATTGATGAGGACACCTTTCGAAACGGAAGGATGAAAGCTCTCGATCTCAGGCAATATATCACGTCAGCCTCAGCAGCATCATCGAACTAACTCGTTGACCCGAGTGGAAAGCCGGCAACCATTCTCAAGACACCTAACGGTTCCAACGTTTACGGAATCAGAGACATAACTTGGTCAGATCATTTGTATACCCCCAGTTACAGCGCTGCACTAAGTCAATGCGAAGATTATCTTGACACCTACCCGGGTATCGCTTTGGTTGCCAATCCCGCTCCGGATTACAATTGCCATGCCTACGCTTGGCACAGCCAAACTTCCATATACTGGATTAACGACCCAAGTCCGTACATTCGCGACGGAAGCTATGTTCGTTGCTACTATGCTCCGGTTGGAAGTAAGATAACCTATCAGACGAGTGAAAACTCATCATACGAGCATTCAGGCAGGATAACAGGCACGGGCGGAATCGTGACCTCAAAATGGGGCGAGCTTGGTGTTTTTCGCCACAGCATACAGAGCTGCCCATACTACAGCTACGCCAACGTTATCCGGTACTGGAAGCGCAGCACAAACTGACTGAACGGAGGTAAATAAAATGAAGAAAATACTGTCATTGACACTGGTTGTCGTGATGCTGATGTCCGCATTCGTTTATGCGCAGGCATCGACCCTGCGTGACGGCGGGGCAAGGACTGCTGCGGATTCCGCAGCAAGCGACAGAACACATGCGGACTCGAAAGAGGACGCAAAGGTCGTTTCAACCGCCGAACCTTGTGATTCGGCAAAACAGCTTCCGCAGGATGATATCAATATGCGGAAAAACCCGTCCGAAGAGTCTTCCGCCGAAGAGCCTTATATCGTTAAGGTTTATGATGCAAACGACTGTGTTGACATTCACACGGCGGTAAACTACAAGGGCGGCCTGTATGAATCGCATGCGTTCCTGTTGACACACTATCTGATGAGCGACGGCACATGGCGCATCGGCGAAAGCTACGCAAAAGGCCAATGGTACGATAAACCGTATAAGTACAGGTATATCCTGTCAAGCGGCGAAGCGTTTGACGAAACTTGTATTGTGCTTTCGAACAGACCCGATCTTACGTATTTTGACGGAATTAGGCTGATTTGCGGCAGCGACCTGAACTACAAGTACAGCCTCGAAGCAATTGTTGTTGCTTGGCATTTCGGCGACAAGACCGTTGCGTGGGCCGAAATGCAGGATCAGGTTCCGGCACACTGCGTGTCACTGAGCCACGGGGAACAGCAATAGACGGCTGCTCTGCCTCCGTTGCAGGTTAATGCAGCTTGATTCTGCTGCCGATGTTATGATTGATGATCCGTAGCGCTTCCGTCACGGTTGGGAACTCTGTACGCAGTTCATACAAGCGGGAAATAAACAACCCCGCCGCAGGGCTTAACGGCTTTGCGGCGGGGCTGTATTATTTATGCAGGCTTGTTGTTCTTGACCGTGAATAAAATCAGAGTTCAACGCTGTTGCGGACAAGCAGCTCCCGCGCCGTGTCAACCGAATCAACCCCTGTGCGGTTCTTGACAGGTGCAAACTCCCTTGCCCTTTCAACCTCAAACACCATGCAGCCGTTAAGCAGCCGTATCATATCCAAAATCAGGGTTTCATACTTGAAGCCGTTCGGTTTTTCGGGCGTGACATGCTGCCCGTTTTCATCAAGGCATGGAATCTTTTTTTCAACAACATGCAGCGGAAGGGATTTTTCCATTATGCCGTCAAGCGCATCCACGCGGAACAGGTAGTTCAAAATAACGCCGAAATTGTAGGCGGGTTCGCCTTTTTCGTTTTTCGCATTGCGCATTTCATCCGTAAGCTCATAGTATTCAACGATTGAAGGATGTCCGTCTTCAAGGCACATAACGCCCACGCGTTCATCGGGCGCGGCTTTTTTAATGACCTTTGACCCGACTTCGCAATGCGCAAGCTTTGTTGCGCCGATGAAGAGCGGATCGGCAATGCGCTGAAGCACATTGTCAACCGCAAACACGTTCAGCCATTCTATGCCGTTTCTGCGGACAATATCAAGCATTCCGTGCTTTGCCATTGAGGAATACCAACCGCCGTTGCCGTTCGGTGAAGTTGCAAGACGGTATTTTTCTTCGAGATAAACCTTGCCGTTATAATCCGCCGCGGGTGCCGTCTCCTGAGTGAAAAAATGCACGAATTCCGCCGCATAGCCGAAATAATTATGCTCTGCAAAGAACGCACGCGTTGCTGCGTCGTTTTTGTCGCTGGTCATTATGAAAAGGTGAACAAAACTGCCGACTCTTTCCGTAACATTCAGAAGATTGTTTATAAGACACTCAAAAATATAAAGTTCACGCTTGATTCCGATATTGAACGCACCCTTCGGAGCATCCGAACCGAGCCGTGTGCCCATGCCGCCCGCAAGCAGCACCGCGCCGACATGCCCCGCACGCAGCTCCGCCATGCCCGCATCAAAGAATTCATCTCCGCGAGTGCGTATTTCCGCAAGCTCCGTAACACCGATCGGAGTGATTCTGCCGCGTTTTTCAGGCTGTTTATTCGTGCTGACAACGGAAAAATCGATCTGCTCGATTTGATTGAGCAATGCGGCGCGCTGCGCTTCATCAAGCTCATCATAATATTTAAGCAGGTGCTGCTGCCCGAAATTTGCAAGTTTTGCATATGCATCCGCATATCCGTATACATTTTTGCCGTTTGGAATGCTCATGTTTTTCTTCCTCCCTTTTGTAGTTGATTTGCGATTGATTCAATAACCGGCGGAAAAAGCCGCATAATGCCCGCCGCCGCACATCTTATTCGACGGGCGACGGCGGTTTGTTCGTTTGTTGATTTAATTATTTCTTTTTGGGCAGACTGTGACAGCAAAGACCTTCCCAATCATGCGCCGCTTCCGCAATAACCTCGCTGACGGTGGGATGCGGATGAATGGTTTCGGCAATTGTTTCAACCGAGGCGCCGACTTTAAGCGCAAGAGCAAGCTCCGCTATCATATCCGTTGCGCGGGGACCCATGAGCTGTGCGCCGATGAGATTTCCGTCCGCATCGGAAATCAGCTTTGCAATGCCGAGCGCTTCGCCCATTATCATTGCTCTGCCGTTGCCTGCAACATTGAAGCTGCCGATTTTGTATTCAATGCCCTGCTGCTTTGCTTTTTCTTCGCCGATGCCGACAAATGCAATTTCGGGAGCTGTATAAATGCAGGAAGGAACAACCGAATAATCCATCTTTACACTCTTCTGCCCGCATGCATTCGCCGCAGCTGCAAGGCCCTGTGCGCTTGCAACATGCGCAAGCTGAATCTTGCCGGTTATATCGCCGATCGCATAGATGTTTTCGATATTTGTGCGGCAATAATCGTCGATGTTCACAAACGCGCGGTTCATTTCGATTCCGACATTTTCAAGCCCGATGTTTGCCGTCATTGCGCGGCGGCCGACGGCAACAACGCAGCAGCCTCCCTCGGCTGTTTTTTCGGCTCCGTTGAGTTCGTACGTTACGGTGACTTTTTCGCCGCCGTTGATGCCTGTTACCTTGGCATTGTTGATAACAGTAACTTTTTTGCGTTTGAGTACCCTTGTCGAAAGCATTTTAACGATGTCGGCATCCACGCCCGGAAGTATGCTCGGCATCATTTCAATAACGGTTACGGGCTTTCCGAGAGAGGCAAACAACGTTGCAAACTCAATGCCGATAACACCGCCGCCGATAATAACAAAGCTGTCCGGAAGCTCTGTCATTGAAAGCACTTCGTCGGAAGTTACGACATTTTCGCCGTCAATGCCGGGAATCGGGGGACGCGCAGGCGCACTTCCCGTTGCAAGAATCAGCTTGTCGAACGTGATTTTTTCGCCGTCAACATCGAGAGTGTGCTCGTCAACAAGCTTTCCGAAGCCGTTTATGACCTTCACTCCGTGCGCTTTTTCAAGCCCCGCAATGCCCTTGCGCAGGCCTGCAACAACAGAATCCTTGTATTCGGCAAGCTTTGCAAAATCAAACCCGACCTCACCGGTTGTTACACCGCAGGACGCAGCATTCAGCGCCGACTGATAAACTTCCGCACCGTGCAGCAGTGCTTTTGTGGGAATGCAGCCGCGATTCAAACATGTTCCGCCCAGATCGCGCGCCTCAACAAGCGCCGTGTTTTTGCCGTATTGTGCGCAGCGTATAGCCGCTTCATAACCGCCCGGGCCCGCGCCCAGAACAACGATATCATAATTGTATTCGCTCATTATTTAAATTCCTTATCCTTTTTGGCGGCGTACCGCCGTGTTTATCCAAAGTATACCACAAACGGAAAGATTATTCAATCCTGCCGTGACTTTTGACGCATTCTGTTTTTTTTAAACAGTATCACTTTTCACTTGCCGAAAGCCGCGAATTGTGCTATATTATAGCGGGTTGACACGGCATTATGCGCCGGTTTGCGGCCGATGCGGTGACCCGGGAACGGAGTTTGGCAGCATGAACACGGAATTTTTCAATGCAGCAACACAAAAAGAGAACGGAACAAACGTGTGCGGGCGAATCATTCGCGCGGGCGGGCTTGTTGCGTTTCCGACCGAAACCGTATACGGACTCGGTGCAAACGGGCTTGACGGCTGTGCGGTGGAAAAGATTTTTGCTGCAAAGGGACGCCCCGGAGACAACCCGCTCATTCTTCATATTGCAAAAAAAAGCGACCTCAAACAGCTTTGGAAACATGTTCCGGACAAGGCGCGGCAGCTTGCGGATGCATTCTGGCCGGGTCCGCTCACCATGGTCTATCTCAAAAGCGACATTGTTCCTCCGCAGGTCACGGCGGGACTTTCCACCGTTGCGGTGCGTATGCCGGAGCATAAAACCGCACTTGCGCTGATTCGTGCAGCCGGCGTTCCGATTGCGGCACCGAGCGCGAACCTTTCCGGAAAACCGAGCCCGACCTGCGCTCAGCATGTTCTCGATGACCTTGACGGATGCATTGATGCAATTATTGACGGCGGGGATTGCAGAGTCGGTGTTGAATCCACGGTGCTTTCCCTTGTCGGCACACCGACGGTGCTTCGCCCCGGCGGAGTCACAAGAGAGATGCTTGAAAGCGTCATCGGGCATGTTGATATTGCTCATGCGGTGCTCAACCCGTTAAAAAACGGAGAAACCGCCGCTTCACCCGGCATGAAATACAAGCATTATGCGCCCGAATGCGATGTTGTCATCGCTGACGGCGGCAATGACTGCAAAAAAACCGCCTCCATCGCCTGCCGTGAATACACCCGCGCAGAGCTTTCGGGCAAAAAATGCATCATACTCGCAACGGAACAAACCAAATCCCGCTATTCGGGAAAGCGGCATGTCGTTATCGGCGACAGGACTCAGCCGCAGACGCTGTGCGCCGCCCTTTTTCGTGAACTTCGAAACGAATCACGCGGCATGGATTTGATAATTGCGGAAAGTGTCCCCGCCGAGGCTCAGGGGCTTGCATACATGAATCGTCTGCTCCGTGCCGCCGGGTTTACGGTTATTTCCGAATGACCGCTGCGATATGCCGACGACTTTTCGGCTGCGTTCGAAGCCGTTTGGATGCCGTCGGTGTTTACGGAATTTATTCTTGCTCAATCACAAAAATTTTTAATATTTTTAAAGACTTTACGGAAAGGATTTCCCGCGCACCGCACGGGACAATAAAAAAATGAAAATTGCAATTGCATCCGACCACGGCGGATACGCACTCAAGAACGAGCTTTTACCCTATATTACTGAACTTGGTCACGAATTCAGGGATTTCGGCTGCTGCTCAACCGACAGTATGGATTATCCCGACATCGCATTTCCCGCCGCAGAAGCTGTTGCCTCCGGCGATTTTGACCGCGGAATCCTCATCTGCGGCACCGGCATCGGTGTTTCTATCTGCGCAAACAAGGTTCGCGGCATTCGCTGCGCACTCTGCGGAGATGTTCTTTCCGCGGAACTGACCCGTCAGCATAATGATTCCAACATGCTTGCAATGGGCGGAAGGATCATCGGCATTGAAACCGCAAAGGCGATCGTCAAAACATGGCTCTGCACCGAATTTGCCGGCGGCAGGCACGAACGCCGCATCGGCAAAATTTCCGATTACGAATGCAGATAAAAGCTTCCTGCTTGATTTCAACTTATTTAATAAATAATTTTACAAAGGGGTATTAACAATGAAAAACTACATGGAAAACGTTGTCGTTATCGACCATCCTCTCGTTCAGCACAAGCTCACCCTCATGAGGGACAAAAACACCGGCACAAAGGATTTCCGTATGCTGCTCAACGAGCTGTCCACGCTCATGGCATATGAAGTCACCCGTGACCTTCCCATGGAGGAAGTTGACATTGAAACTCCCGTTGCATCAATGCGCGCAAGAGTGCTTGCAGGACGCAAACTCGGCATCGTTCCCATTCTTCGCGCCGGTCTCGGCATGGCAGAGGGCGTCATGGAGCTGATTCCCGCCGCAAAAGTCGGACATATCGGACTTTATCGCGACCCCGAGACGCTCAAGCCTGTCAGCTATTACTGCAAGCTGCCCGGTGACACCTCCGAGCGCGATATGATCGTTGTTGACCCCATGCTTGCAACCGGCGGCTCCGCTGCCGAGGGTATTCGCATCGTCAAGGAAGCAGGCTGCAAAACCGTTCGCCTGATGTGCCTTGTTGCCGCTCCCGAGGGCATTGAAATGCTGCATAAGCTGCACCCCGATGTTGTCATCTACACCGCCGCGGTTGACAGCCACCTCAACGATCACGGCTATATCGTTCCCGGTCTCGGCGATGCCGGCGACAGGATTTTCGGAACGAAATAAACTGCTTCAAGCGCATAAAAAAACTCTGCATCGGCTTAAACAAACCAAACGGGACTGCTGCATTCACCGCAGCGGCCCCGTTGCTTTTTTAATCAAAACAGCTTAATCCGTTCTGTTCAATTATCGGTTGAATTATCGGTTGATTCCGACCGATATGCGGACAGTGTTCACTCTTCGTCAGGCTCTTCGATGCGCTTAATATCGGCACCGAGGGCGCGGAGCTTATGTTCGAGTTTTTCGTATCCCCTGTCGATATAATAGATATTTCGCACACGGGCAGTTCCTTCCGCCATCAGAGCCGCAACTATCATTGCCGCGCCCGCACGCAGGTCGGAAGCATAGATATCGGTGCCGTAGAGCTTATCAACGCCGATCACGGTTGCGGTTCTGCCGTTCACGATTATGTTCGCACCCATGCGGTTGAGCTCGCGAACATGGTTAAACCTGTCCTCAAACAGATTCTCCGTGATGAAGCTGTTGCCCTGTGCAACCGCCAGCAATGCGGTCATCGGCTGCTGCAAATCCGTCGGAAAACCGGGATACGGCAGAGTTTTGATATTCACCGCACGCGGGCGGGAGTTTGAAATAATCTGCATGTAAAAATCATTGCCGTTATCCCCTTCAATGACCTCCACTCCGCATTCCATAAGCTTTGCGGAAATTGCCTCAAGGTGCGCAGGTATGACGTTGTTAATCACAACATTTCCCTGTGTTGCGGCAGCGGCAATCATGAAAGTACCCGCTTCGATTTGGTCGGGTATTATCGCATAGGTGCAGCCGTGCAGCGCATCGCAGCCCGTTATGCGGATAACATTCGTTCCCGCACCGCGAATGTTTGCTCCCATGGTATTGAGAAAATTTGCCACGTCAACAACATGGGGTTCGCGTGCAGCGTTGTTTATCACGGTTTTGCCCTCTGCACGACATGCGGCAAGCATAATGTTTATCGTTGCACCGACGCTTGCCATATCAAGATAAATCTCCGCACCGCGAAGCTTGTCGGCCGAGGCGGTAACTATGCCGAAGCGATCCTGCACATTTGCTCCGAGAGCGCGCATTCCGTTGATATGATAATCCATGGGACGCTGCCCTATCGCACACCCTCCCGGCTGAGCAATTTCGGCACGGCGGAATTTTCCGAGCAGCGCACCGAGCATGTAATACGATGCACGCAGCTTGGCCGCCATTTCGTTTGTTACGCTGTGGGACTTTATTGTTCGCGGATCGATAACAACAACGCCCGGAGCGGGGCGCGTAATCGCTGCACCCATTGAACTCAAAATCTCCGTGATTCGATTAACATCCTCTATATCGGGCAGGTTTTCGATTCTGCAAGGTTCATCTGCCATTATCGATGCACATATTATCGGCAGTGCAGCGTTCTTTGCGCCGCTCACGGTCACGCTGCCGCGAAGCGGGATTCCGCCGCGAATTTCAAAAAAAGCCATATAAACTCCGTATTATATAAATTTAATAATTTAAACAGTAATTCTATTTTGCAACCCGCGAAATAACGCTCCCTTTTCGAATTCGGAAAAAGGAACAAACGCACAGCTGCATCCGAAACGCAAACCGAGTTTGTTTTGCATATTCCCGGAGGCAGTTTATTCTTCAATGCGGAATTGCAGTCACATTTTGATTTTAACACAGGCGGCAGAGTTTGGCAACCCGCATAAAAGCAAAATTTGTTCTGTCAACGGTTCAAAACACTGTTTCCGCATTGAAAAAGCATGGTCACATGCTGTTCATTCACTGCATAAGCCCGCTTATATAGGCTTTCGGGTCGCACGGAACCCCGTTTGCATAAATGCCGAAATGTATTCCGTCCGCACCCGCCGTGCCGATTATGTCGCCCGCTGCAACGGTTGTTCCGACGGAAACATGCGCCTTTTCAAGCCCTGCATAAACGGTTGCAAAACCGTTTTCGTGACGAACATACACGGTCAAACCCATGCTGCCGCGCTCAAGCACCGCAACAACGGTTCCTGCTGCCGCTGCCTTGCAGTTTTCGCCTCTGTTCGCAGCAAAATCCACGCCCTCATGCATACTGCCGTTGAGCAGTCCGAAAAAGCGCACAACAGCAGCATCAACGGGCCTTGCAAATGCAATACCCGAAGCAGGGTATTCACCCGTTGTTATTCCGTTTGCTGCCGGGCACGGTCTTGTTCCTATGACAACGGTTTCTTTCAGCGGCAGGTCAAGATACTCGCTCTCAAGCATTCGGCTGCTTTGAAGCGTGCCGTTAATATAAATGTATTCATAAGCACTCATTTTTTTGCCGTTCCGTCCGTATTCGGCAACAAAGCGGGTCCCGCAGTAAAAATCGCTGCTGTTAACCGTCGATACCTCATACGGAATCGTTACAAATTCATGCTCAATAAGCCTGCTTTGAACCCTTAGCGGCGTGCTGCTGCCTGTCAGAAACGCAAATGCCTCATCATAGGGCATGACCGCCGCATTTTCGTCCGCCTCAGCAAAATCGATTTCATTCAAAAACGATGTGACCGCTCCGCTTTTGTTCACAAAACCATCGAAATATGTACGCACGGCTTCAATAAGCTCCTCCGCCGCGCTGCCGCTTGCAAGCGTTGCAATCGGGCTGCCGTCCGCAATGACGGTCGTTTTAACGTGCGCCAAAGTTTCGCCCTGCGGGAACGGCGTATCCGAAACCTCTTCTGTCGGTTCAACGGTAAAGCCGCGATTTTCTCCGTCGTCGTTCTCATCAAACGTCGCGGCGTTTTCCTGCCCTGCATCCGTAGTATCATCCGTCGCAGGCACGGAAGCACTGCCGTACCGCTCCGCCCCCGTTCTGCCGAGCAATATCAAAGCAACAGCGGCGACATCAGCAAGCACCTCGCATATTATGAAAGAAATAACGCTGTGTTTCCTGTATGCTTCGTTGTTTTTTTCTTTACCATGCATGTCCGAAGCATCCGATGCATTGAAGTTTATTTTCCCCCCATTGACATCCGCACCGGACTCCTCATTGCCGTCCGCACCGGACAGGCGGAACCTTTCGGAAGCAGCCTTTTTAAGTTTTCTTGGTTTATTCCTTGCCATGCTGATATTATAAACCCCGAGTGCGCGGACAGCAATGCTGATTTTTTAATAATTTGTGACAAATTCCACGTTTTTTTGCAGACTGACGCAAACTCGGCGGATTGCGGAAGCCCTCCTGCGCGAAAGACGGATACACCGCCGCGACCCCGCCTTTTTCTTTCGTCCCGAAGTGACGAAATTACTTAAAAAGTGTTGCAAATTTTTATGTTGTTTGTTATAATAGCAGTGATACCGGCAATGAAGGACAACACTCCTCGTCGGGCGGCGTCCCGGCTTGGTTTTTATTTGCACTATCGGGCGTAAACTTTATTCAATCTACGGATCGCAGCATTTTGCCTGCGGCTGCCTATTGGTCTTTGTTTATGTAAAAATCGCATATGAAATTTATTTTTTAAGCGTTCGATACCGTGTGGTTATTTTGTTGCACTGCCCTTTCGGCAGGTTTGTTGTTTTCGGTCTGTCGGTTTAAGGGAGCTTTGATTTCGGGATCTTTCCCGCAGAGTGAATCGTTCAAAGCATTCCCGCACTATGTAAGCGCATATTTTGCTTTGCGCAAAGGAGGGTTTATTTGCTCAAAATTTTCAGGTCGCTTGCCCGTTCAAAACGGGCAATGGTATTCGTTGATTACGAATACTGGTTTTATTCGTACAAAAACAAATATAATCTTCGTCCCGATACAGCCGCATGGCGTGCCGAGCTTGAAAAGCAGTTCGACATTGAAGATATTATGATTTTTGCCGATTTTTCATCCCCCGGCATCGGTGAGGAGCTTGCAAAGCTGCGCAACATCACCAACACCATTATCGAAACCGGCACGGCAACGCAGTATCGCAAAAAAGATATGACGGATTTTGTTATGCTTGATTATATTTATCAGAACGTAACATCCAGAAACGATGTCGGCACCTATATTATCTTCACCGGAGACGGTCATTTTCAGTCCGTTGTCAAATATCTTGTGCAGAAAAGGCACAAAAAAGTTGTTGTTTACGGTGTGACGGACACGTTCAGCAAACGGCTTCAGGGTGTTGCAAGCGACATTCGCCTGCTTCCCGATGAGGAGGAGCTTAGCAACTCCTATATGCGCATGATAGTTCGCAACCTTGCGCATGTTGAAGCAAAAGCCAATATCATTCCGACGTTTTGGGGTACCATTGAAGCGGTGTCAAAGCGAAACAATGTTCCCGACGACAGGGTAAAAGCCACACTTTTGCGCATGATGGCAAACGGATACGTTTTCCAAAAAGATTTTTCAATCAATTCAAGCAAACAGGTGCGCATCGTTGCCGCCGATTGGAAAAAAATCAAAGCAGCCGGCCTTTACGACGAAGGCTGAAAACAACCGGCTGAAAATTAAACCCGCAGGAGCCGCTTCCGCCGAATTTGCGCAGCGGCTCCTTTGTTTATTCAAACTATCGTCGGTTTATTGCTTATTTCGTTTTTTCTTCACCAAAGTTGTGTATTGCAGCGGAGAGAGTTCTTCCGCCGCTTCAAGTTCAGCACTGTTTTGCGGAGCGGTCGGCATCATGCCCGTTGTTTCGTTTGCCGAAGCAGTTGCATCCCCCGCATCAATACCCAAATTCTGTCCGCAGAAATCCGCATCCTGCATTTCAGGCATTTTCCGTTCGGAATTGTTCTTATCATGTTTCATCTCTTTTTTCACCTCTTTTTTGTTTGCTGCCGAATAAACATTGTTTTTCCGAAAAAACATTGAGTTTGCACAATTTTTTTCGAATCCAACGGTTCGACTCGGCGCGTTTTCGTCCTTCCGTATGTATTGTTTGTGTAAAATATTGAAAAAATTCTTGATAAATACTTGAAATTTCGGGAAGAATTATGTATAATACGTTGTTGTACCAAGTGTGTATAAAAAAGAAAACACGGAGGATTCATTATGTCCCACAAATATGTGTACCTCTTCAATGAGGGCAACGCAACCATGAGGAACCTTCTGGGCGGCAAAGGTGCCAACCTTGCCGAAATGACCGGTCTCGGTCTTCCCGTTCCTTATGGCTTCACAGTTTCAACCGAAGCCTGCACCCGTTACTATGAGGACGGCCGCACAATCTCCGATGACATCATCGAGCAGATAAAAGCAGCTCTTGCCGTTACCGAAGAAAAGGCGGGCAAAAAATTCGGCAGCACCGAAAACCCCTTCCTCGTTTCCGTTCGTTCCGGCGCACGTGCAAGCATGCCCGGCATGATGGACACGATCCTCAACCTCGGTCTGAACGACGAAACCGTTGTTGCTCTTGCAAACCTGACCGGCAACGAGCGTTTTGCATATGACAGCTATCGCCGTTTCATTCAGATGTTCTCCGACGTCGTTATGGAAGTTGAAAAAGCAAAGTTCGACGAGATTTTCGACGGCGCAAAGAAAAAATACAATTGCGAACTTGACACCGACCTTACTGCCGACAACCTTAAGGAAATCGTTGAAGCATACAAAGCCATGTTTAAACAGGTCAAGGGATTTGACTTCCCGCAGGAACCCATGACTCAGCTTCTCGAAGCTGTCAAGGCAGTTTTCCGCAGCTGGGATAACCCCCGCGCGATCATTTACCGCCGCATGAACGATATCCCCTCCGATTGGGGCACCGCAGTCAACGTTCAGAGCATGGTATTCGGCAACATGGGCAACGACAGCGGTACCGGTGTTGCATTCACCCGCAACCCCTCCACCGGCGAAAAGAAACTCTACGGCGAGTATCTCATGAACGCACAGGGCGAGGACGTTGTTGCAGGCATCCGCACTCCCGAACCCATCGACCACCTCAGGCAGACCAACGAAGCCGTTTACAACGAATTCGTAAGAACGGCCGAAACTCTTGAAAAACACTATCGCGACATGCAGGATATGGAGTTCACTATTGAACGCGGCAAGCTCTTCATGCTCCAGACCCGCAACGGCAAGCGCACCGCAGCGGCAGCTCTTCAGATCGCTGTTGACCTTGTGAACGAAGGTATGCGCACCCGCGAAGAAGCGATTGCAATGATCGACCCCAAGAGCCTTGACGCCCTGCTTCATCCCACCTTTGACGCCGCCGCACTTAAGGCAGCAAAGGCAATGGCAACCGGTCTTGCCGCATCCCCCGGTGCAGCATGCGGCATGGTCTACTTCTCGGCAGACGATGCAAAGCGCGCAAGCGAAGCGGGCCACAAGGTTATCCTTGCCCGCAAAGAAACCAGTCCCGAGGACATCGAGGGCATGACCGCTTCCGAGGGCATCCTCACCGCTTTCGGCGGCATGACCAGCCACGCTGCGGTTGTTGCAAGACAGCTCGGCACCTGCTGCGTCTCCGGCTGCAAGGAAATCGTTATCGACGAACCCGCAAAGACGCTCACCTTCACCGACGGCACCGTTCTTCACGAAGGCGACTGGATGAGTCTTGACGGCTCAACCGGCAAAGTTTACGCCGAAGCGATTCGCACCGTCCCCGCCGAACTTTCCGGCAATTTCGCAACCATTATGGAATGGGCGGATGCAATTCGCACCCTTAAGATCCGCACCAATGCGGACTCCCCCGCACAGGCTGAAATGGCAGTCAAGTTCGGCGCAGAGGGCATCGGTCTCTGCCGCACCGAGCATATGTTCTTTGACGAAGCACGAATCCCCGCAATGCGCGAGATGATCGTTTCAAAGAATGCGGATGAGCGCAAGGCTGCTCTTGCAAAAATTCTGCCCATGCAGCGTGAAGACTTCAAGGGCATCTACAAGGCAATGCAGGGTCGTCCCGTTACGATTCGCTTCCTGGATCCGCCCCTCCATGAGTTCCTTCCCACCAAGGATGAGGAGATCGCCGCTCTTGCAAGCAACATGGGCATCACCTTTGATGAGCTCAAAAAGACCGTTGTCAGCCTGCACGAGAGCAACCCCATGATGGGCCACCGCGGCTGCCGTCTGTCCGTTACTTACCCCGAAATTGCGGAAATGCAGACCCGTGCCGTTATTGAAGCCGCAATCGAGGTTCGTCAGGAAACCGGGCTTGAAATCATCCCCGAAATCATGATTCCCCTTGTCGGCGAAACCCGTGAGCTTGCATATGTTAAGAGCTTCGTTGTTGAAACCGCAAAGAAGGTCATGGAAGAAAAGGGCATGGAAATCCCCTACCTTGTCGGCACCATGATCGAAATCCCCCGCGCCGCTCTCACTGCGGACGAAGTTGCAACCGAGGCGGAATTCTTCAGTTTCGGCACCAACGACCTTACCCAGATGACTTTCGGCTTCAGCCGCGACGATGCCGGGAAGTTCCTTGATGACTATTATAAGAAGAAAATCTTCGAGAGCGATCCCTTTGCACGCGTTGATCAAAACGGCGTAGGCAAACTCGTCAAGATGGCTGTTGAGCTCGGCAAGCAGACCCGTCCCAACATAAAGCTGGGCGTTTGCGGCGAACACGGCGGTGATCCCTCCAGCATCGAGTTCTTCCACAAAGTCGGCCTTCAGTATGTTTCCTGTTCACCCTTCCGCGTACCCATTGCAAGGCTTGCGGCAGCACAGGCAGCTATCAAAAGTAGGTAGGAGTTCTCTTTCCTTTGAATTACCGCTTGGTTTCAAGGAAGCAGAAGCCTATCGAAAGGCTAACGGACAGTATTTAAGGAAAAATCAATGGAGAGATACCACCGTAAGGGTGCTTATCGACCTTGATTGAAAACCGAACTATAATAAGCGTATCATTAGAAATAGTGATACGCTTATTTTTTATCTCTTTGCAAAGTTGTTCTTCCCCCTGCTCTTTTATATAATAAGATTAGCAAGGAGGTCGAGCGTATGAAAGACAAAACCACTCATCTATATGTAGACAGTCACGAAAGGACGCTGATATTACATAGCCTTGTGGAGCTGAAAAACGCTCTCATACGGCAAGGCAGATATACGGACTGCATTGACGAACTTATTTTCAAGGTAGCTAATGCACCCGTCAAGAAAATGAAAATCGAATATGTCTAAGGCAATTCAAGAGTGAGCCGCTTATTCTTTTCCATAAGAGTAAGCGGCTTTTTTGCGTTCTCTGTACGATTTACATAGCCGCCTTGACAAAGCGGCTAAATCTATGCGAAAGGAGGACGCAGCTATGTCATATTGCAAAGTGATTGCTCTGACCAATCAGAAAGGCGGTGTTGGTAAGACCACAACGGCGGTCAATCTGGGTGTGGGTCTGGCGAAGCAGGGAAAAAGAGTGCTGTTGATTGACGCCGATGCACAGGCAAATCTCACAATGGCTCTGGGTTACAGCCGACCAGACGATTTACCCATTACGCTCTCCACAATCATGCAGAACATCATAGACGATAAATCTTTTGATGTTTCGCAAGGAATTTTATCTCACAGCGAGGGCGTTGCCCTGCTTCCGTCAAACATTGAGTTATCGGGCTTTGAAGTAAGGCTAATCAATGCAATGAGCCGTGAGCGTGTTTTGAAAACCTATGTGAATGAGGTTAAGAAAAACTACGATTATGTGCTTATTGACTGTATGCCGAGCTTGGGTATGATAACCATTAACGCTCTGGCGGCTGCTGACAGCGTGGTTATCCCAACACAGCCCCACTATCTTTCTGCAAAAGGCTTAGAGCTGTTGCTTCGCTCCGTGTCAATGGTCAAGCGGCAAATCAATCCCAAACTCAGAATTGACGGTATCTTAATGACAATGGTTATGCCCCGTACCAACATTTCAAAAGAAATCACGGCGACGGTCAAGAGTGCCTACGGTCAGAAAATCAAGGTGTTTGATACCGAGATACCTCATTCTATCCGTGCGGTGGAAGCAACCGCAGAGGGTAAAAGCATTTTCGCCTACGACAAAGGCGGCAAGGTTGCCGCTGCGTATGAACAGTTCTCAAAGGAGGTGGCAGAGCTTGGCGAGAAACAGAGAAACCAAAATCGAGCTGACCGCTTACGATGACCTGTTCCAGACGGACGAAAGCCGTGCGGAAGCAGCTTTAAGCAAGATACGGGATATTCCCCTGTCGGAGATTGACGAGTTTCCAGACCACCCATTCAAGGTTTTAATGGACGAGGATATGGAACAGCTTGTCGAGAGCGTGAAACGGAACGGCGTAATGACCCCTGCTACCGTGCGTTTGAAAGAGGACGGGCGGTATGAGCTTATCAGCGGTCACAGACGAAAAAAGGCTTGTGAGCTTGCAGGGCTTGAAACCCTCAAATGCGAGGTCAAAGACCTTACCCGTGATGAAGCCATTATCATTATGGTGGAGAGCAATCTGCAAAGGTCTGTTATTCTGCCGAGTGAAAAAGCCTTTGCCTACAAAATGCGGCTTGAAGCGATGAAGCGGCAAGGTCAACGAAGCGATTTAACTTCGTCGCCATTGGCGACTAAGTTACAAAGTGGGCGTTCCGATACGGAGTTAGGCGAACTTGTTGGCGAGAGCAAAGACCAAATCCGTCGTTTTATCCGCTTGACCGAGCTTGTACCCGAAATTCTCCAAATGGTAGATGAAAAGCAGATTGCTTTCCGTCCTGCGGTGGAGATTTCCTATCTTGCCGAGGAACAGCAATACACCTTGCTTGAAGCGATGAGCTATAACGACGCTACTCCCTCATTGGCTCAGGCTATCAAAATGAAGAAGTTTAACCAAGACGGAAAGCTGACGGACGAGGTTATCCAATCCATTATGGAGGAAGAAAAGCCCAACCAAAAGGAAAAGCCTGCTTTCCGTGATGAACGGATAACCAAACTCATTCCGAAAACCGTTCCCAAAGGACAGGAAACGGATTTTGTTGTTAAGGCTTTGGAGTTTTACACCCGACACCTGCAACGAAACAAAGCACACGAAAGATAGCCGCACACCGAGGGCGAGGTCTGCCTGTTTGCGTGGATAGCCGCATTTTGCGCTTCCCCCTCTCCACACCTCACCCCCTAACTACTGCCAAGACTATCCGAGAAAAGAATATCTGCAATATCTCGCAAATCGGTTTGTACCTTTGAGGACTTCTGATGTTTTTCGTATAATGAAGCCGTAAAGGAGGTCGATATGATGAGAAAATCAATGTTTGCAGCGCTTCTTGTGCTGATAATGCTGCTATGTGGCTGCTCCGATGTTTCAACAGCCCCCACACTGAATGATGAAAGTGAGCTTGTGACGGAAACCGAAGCTACTGCCGAAGCCGAAAGCACCAAGAGCATTTATTCCTCGGAAAGTAATGAGAGCAAAGCTCCAGAAACGAGTGCGGCGCTTGAAACTGCCGCAAAGGTAACGGAGTGTGAGCCTGTTCAGAGTGAAACGGTAAGGCAAACCGAGCCTGCCAAGCAGAGTGAAGCAGAAACACCTGCAACGAAATCCACTACGGAAAATAATAATCCGCCGCCTACGGAAACACCGACACAAACCGCTTCCGAAAACACAAAGACAGCCTATGATTTTGAGTTCGATATGGAAGCGATAAAGGCGGATTGTATCAGTATCGGTCAGTCAATGGGGCTTCGTTTGGATACCTCTCTCACTCCGAGCAACGCAAGCTGGTGGAATCCCGTAACGGCGTCACGGAGCAATCAAGGCGAAATTCTAAAGCAAAGCCTTGAAAGCTATATCAAGTTTCATACCGCTGAAAATCTCAGCGCATACGGAATTGATGAAATCTCAGAATTTAATATTTGCTGCGAAGCAAAAGGAAACGGCGAATATCTGATTTACTTTCTTTTTGCATAAGTGGCAGCAAGGCTTATCCCTCTGTTTCAAAAACAGGGGGATTTTTTATACCCAAAATCAAGAAAGGACGGTTTAACAGTCTATGACAACAAAGTTTAAGAAGAACGGAAGGCGGCTTCTGGCGGCTATCCTCTGCCTTGTTATGGCGGTTATGGCATTGCCGATGTCCGCCTTTGCGTGGACAAGCGAGGAAGGCGTTAGCTGCACTTCCTCATTCGGGGACTACTATGTCGGCTCTGACGGAGGATACTATCGCAGCAAATCCTCTTATTCATTCATCGTGTACGACAGCGACGGCAACACCTCTGTAAGAACAATCAGCGCAGGCAACGCCAAGCGCAAATACTTGATGACCGACAGCAGCGGAACGCACCAAGTTTACTGCGTAGAGTCTGGTATTGACTTTAATACGGGAAACAGCTATGTATCCAAGAATGGCAAAAACAGCTCCTATTTTCGCAAGCTGCCGACCGAGGCACAGTTCGGCGTAATGATGGCTCTGATGTACGGTTGGCACGAAGGAAAAACCTCACCCGTTGCAGGCACGAACAAAGATGATTATGCGTTTGCAACCCAAACGATTATCTGGGAATATCAGCAGCAGCTCCGCACAAGCCCGTCCGACCTGCACAGCGCAAACGGCATTGATGCGGACACTTACTGCTATTCCCTAAAGGGCAGACCTGCCGAAAAATGTTATGACTGGATTTTGTCGCAAATGGCAAGCCACTATACCATTCCGAGCTTTGCCGCAAGAAATCAGAGCAAGGCAGACACCTATACGCTCAAATATAATCCCGACAGGCAGAATTACAGCTTGACCCTTACCGACACAAACAACACCCTCGCCAATCTAAGCCTTTCGGCAAGCGGCATTAAGGTATCCAGAAGCGGAAATCAGTACACCTTTACAAGCGACAAAATGATTATCTCTCCAATTACGGTATCCGCACAGAAAGCCGTTAATCTGGATTGCGACGAGATGCTTATCTGGGGCTGCGTAGGCAAGCAAACAATGGTTTCGGGAGCTTCCGACCCTGTATATTTCTATTTCAAACTTGATACCGAAACCTACGGAACAGGTCTTATCAAAAAGACATCTGAGGACGGTGTTGTATCTGGCATCAAATTCAATATTTCTGGTAACGGCGTAAATCAAACCGTCGTGACCAAAGCAGACGGCACGGTAGATATTTCTTTGATGCCGGGGGTCTACACCGTCACAGAGCAGCCGATTGACCGATATGAGCCGCAGAATGTTCAGAGAATTACTATCGTAAGCGGTCACACCTCTACCGTGACCTTCAGCAATACGCTGAAGCGTGGCAGTCTGGAGATTATCAAAAGCTCCGAGGACAATCTGGTGGAGGGCGTGAAATTCCATCTTTACGGCACATCTTTAAGCGGTCTGCCCGTTGATGAATACGCCGTGACCGACGCAAACGGCGTTGCAAGATTTGAAAATGTGCTTATCAGCGGCACTACACCTTATACCGTAGAGGAAATTGATACGGCGGTGCGCTATGTCGTTCCCGCTTCCCAGACAGCGCCTATCGAATGGGAAAAGGTGACGAGCCGCAGCTTTACAAACATTCTCAAAAAATTCAATGTGACCGTAACGAAATCCGATGCAGAAACGGGTACGGCGCAGGGCGACGCTTCTCTTGCGGGTGCAGTCTACGGCATTTATAAGGGTGAAGAACTCATTGACACCTACACGACAGATAAAAACGGTCAGTTTACAACGAAGTATTATGTATGCGGCAACGATTGGACTGTCCGAGAAATCAGCCCGTCTGAGGGCTATCTGCTTGACAGAACAATCCACAGGGTCGGCGCAGAGCCAGAGCTTTACACCGTGGAGTTTAACTCTACCGCAAATGATGTGACCGAACAGGTCATCAAGGGCAATATCGCTATTATCAAGCATTCCGACAACGGCGAAACGCAGATTGAAACGCCCGAAACAGGCGCAGCCTTTGAAGTATTCCGCAAGGCGGCAGGCAGCTTTGATGCTGCAAAGGAAACCGAGCGAGATATTCTCACTTGTGATGAAAACGGCTTTGCCCAGACAAAGGATATGCCTTACGGTATCTACACCGTCCGCCAGACCTCTGGTTGGGAGGGTCGTGAGCTGATGAAGCCCTTTGATGTGTTTATCAGCAAGGGCGGTCAGACCTACCGCTATCTTATCAACAACGCAAACTTTGAAAGCTATATCAAGGTCGTGAAGAAAGATGCGGAAACGGGCAACACCATTCCGTATGCAGGTGCAGGCTTCCAGATTTACGACCCGAACGGAAACCTTGTGACAATGACCTTCACCTATCCCGAAGTGACGACCATTGATACCTTTTATACCACAGCCGATGGTGAGCTAATTACGCCGCAGACCTTGGAATACGGCAAGGGCTATTCTCTGGTAGAGGTGCAAGCGCCGTATGGCTATGTACTGAACTCCGAGCCTGTCTATTTTGATGTGATGCAGGAGAACTCCGAGATTGACAGCGGCATTACTGTCATTGAGGTGGTACGCTCCAATGTGGCGCAGAAAGGCACGATTACCGTATCCAAATCGGGCGAAGTGTTCAGCTCCGTCAATGAAGCAGGCGGCTTGTATCAGCCTGTCTATGCGGTGCGTGGGCTTGAGGGTGCAGTCTATGGGATTACCGCAGCCGAGGATATTTATACTCTGGACGGCACACTCAGAGCTTCTAAGGGCGAGGTTGTCGATACCGTTACCACAGGCGCAGACGGTACGGCGGTAAGCAAGGAACTCTATCTCGGCAAATACGAGGTCAAGGAAATCACAGCGCCGTTTGGAATGGTGCTGAACGAGGAAATTCACGCCGTTGAGCTTGTATATGCGGGTCAGAATGTCGCTGTTACCGAAACCGCTGCTTCTTTCTATAATGAAAGGCAGCGTGTAGAAATCGACCTTATCAAACGCCTTATGGCGGACGAAGCCTACGGCATCGGCAAGAACGGCGAAAATTTTGATGTGACCTTTGGCTTGTATGCGGAAAAGAAACTGACTGCGGCAGACGGCACGGTTATTCCTGCCGACGGGCTGATTGAGATTATCTCTCTTGACGGAAACGGAAGCGGCAAGGTTAAAACCGACCTGCCTATCGGGAGCTATTATGTAAAAGAGCTTGCGACCAATTCCGCATATATCTTGAACGGGCAGAAATATCCCGTTGTTTTCGAGTATGCGGGACAGAAAACGGCTGCCGTTCACATCACAGCCAACGGCGGCGAAGCCATTGAGAATGACATCATTTACGGCTCTGTAAGCGGTAAGAAATCCGATGAGGACGGCAACGCTCTCGGCGGTGCGGTTATCGGCATTTTCAAGACAGGCACAGAGAAATTCACAACCGAAAACGCTATCCAGACTACCGTTACGGCTGCTGACGGTAGCTTTTCTTTTGAAAAAGTGCCGTATGGAACTTGGGTAATCCGTGAAATCGAAAGCCCGACAGGTTTTGTACTCTCCGAGGAAGAAATCACGGTCACAATCGGTGCGGTTGATGAGGTCGTGGAAATCGAGCTTGTCAACTACTTCATTAGGGGCAATATCGAATTGACTAAGGTTGATAAGGACTACCCCGACAACAAGCTCACAGGTGCAGAGTTTGAGGTCTTTGCCGATACCAACGGTGACGTCAAGCTGGATAACGACGATAAACTGCTCGGAACAATGACCGAGCTTGACGGCGGCGTTTATCAGATGAAGGAGCTTCGCTACGGAAAGTATCTTGTCCGTGAGAAAACTGCTCCGACAGGCTTTGTGCTTGACGAGAATGTATATTCCGTATCCATTGAGGGAAACGGCAAGACCTATATCGTTGAAAACGAGGCAGACGTGGGCTTTGTCAATGCGGCGCAGAAAGGCTCTCTTAAAATCGTAAAGACTTCTTCTGACGGTAAGATTGAGGGCTTCTCATTCCGTGTGACGGGTGCTGACGGCTATGACCAGACCTTTAAGACCGACAAAAACGGCGAGATTTTTATTGAGGGTCTGCGAATTGGCGAGTACACCATATCCGAGGTAAACAACAGCGTTTCCGCAGGATATATCCTGCCCGCCGACAAGCAGGCTACGGTCAAGGTTGGTGCTACCACTATCGTTGAGATGCACAACGAGCTTCGGGACACCCCGAAAACAGGCGATGACTTTAATCTTGCCTTGTGGGTAAGCCTTGCGGCTGCCTCTGTTCTGGGTGCAGGCGTTCTCGGCGTTGCAGGCTTTAAGAAAAAGAAAAAGGAGGACTGATTTATGGAAGCAAAGACCATTATTGCAATCGTGCTTGTGGTGTTCATCGTAGGTGCTGCGGTGTGGCTGAATATCCGTAACAGAAAGAAGTAACAAGCGTCGGGGGCGGCTGAAAAAGCCGCCCCTTTGCTGTTTATGGAGGTAAATCTATGAGAAATCTCAAAACCATTGAGGGCAAGGTCAGAGCCGTTCTGCAAAAGGACGAGGAAGCCAGAAACGACGATATGCTGCTTTATTTGAAGGTCTGCAACGGCTGTCTGAAAGATACAGGGGCTATGCCCTTTGCCGAGGTAATGGCTCAGTATAAATATCTGGGATTGCCGAGCTTTGAGAGCGTCGGCAGGACACGCCGCAAATTACAGGCACAATATCCAGAGCTTATGGGAAACGCCCGTGTAAGGCGGCTTCGTGCCGCAGGCGAAAAGGCGTACCGCAAATACGCAAAGGAATGAGGTACAAAATGGAGGAAAAACGGATAAACAGCGGTTATGAAATCATAGAAAGCCATACTATCGGGAGTAATGAGCTTGTCATTGGTCATAACCCCAAAGCCCCTAACCCCTATGTGTGTTGGTACTGCAAAAACGGCTCGGATTATTTCTGGGGATATTATTGCAATCAGTTGTCCGAAGCAAGAAAGAAGCTGAATGAACGCTATCGGCGGGAGTGCCGTATGCCCTACAATCAGCCCGATAAAAGCCAGAAAAGCCGTGATGACCGTGAGCGATAAAATGGTATATGACTGCAAGACCTGTCCTTATCCCCGATATAAGGACGGGTCTGTTATTTTCTGCGATGTCTGTATCCGAAAGATTTTAGACGAGCAGAACAAGAAAAAAGAACGAAAGGAGCAGCCGAATGAGTGAGGAAAAGAGAAAACTCGGTGATTACGAGATTATCCAGAGCATCTATATCGGAGATAAAGAGGTCGTGTTCGGCGTAAACAAAAAAGACCCGTATCCCTTTATGGTGTGCTGCTGCGATTACCACAACCCTCTGTCAGCGGCGTGGCCGACAGAGGGTATCGCTTCGGACGATTATCTGGAAGCAATGCAGATTTTTGTTGACCGAGTACAATCGCAGATTGACCGCACCAAAGCGGAGCTTGCCAAATTTCCCTTTGACAAGACCGTGTTTACAAAGGAGCATTGTATCCCCGATGACGGTATGCGTAACATTGTGGGCAAGGTTGTCGTTATCAATTCCGAGCCGAAACGCTATGAATATCAGCATCCTGCCTATCAGCTTGTGTTGGCTGACGGAGGAAACGGAGCTATCGGCGGCAGAGGTCGGGCGGTGTTTGGCACTTGCCTTGCCACAGGCGAACAAGCCAGATGGGAAAGGTACGATGTGCTTGGAGAAATCAAGCCCGAATGTATGCCCGATTGGGCGAAAGAAGCACTTGCTAAAATCAAGGCGCAGAAAAAAGAGAAAAAGCAGAAAAGTCGGGAGGAACGCTGATATGGAGATACGAGCCTTAACCCCTGCCGAGCAGAAATACACCTATGCTCAGAGTATGCAGCTTGAGGGACAGACCGCCAATATCGGTCATCTGCGTGGAGATTTTGACAGCTCTGGATACGGCTTTTATACCACTTGGACGGACACCCGAACACAATGGAAAACGGACGAGTTCAAGGTGGAGTTTGACGAAGTTATCAATGCTCTGCGCTCCGATAAATACGGACTGCTGAAAAACCGTTCCGCTATGAGTGCGTTTGCAAGGCAATATGCGGACAGCGCCTTTAAGGGGTGCTATTGCACGGAGTACGGTTTCCGTGTGGATACGGAGAAACACACCTATCTGCTGCGCTGTAACCCCACAAGGGGCGACTACAATTTTTATTGCTACTGCTTTGTAAAGGAATGGCTTGATAAGCACATTCAGAAAGCTGAGCAAGGTATCCGATTTATTGACCCGAACTATAAGGAGCTGTTCCGTATCCCAGACGGCGGCAGGATAATCGTAACGAACTCTTGGGGAGAAAAGCGAGAATATTCCTGCCGCTTTATAGATGAATGTCATACCGAGGTCGGCAACAACATTTTTCATATCTGCGAGTTTGCCGAGCGTATGCAGCAAAACGGGGCGACCTACGAGCCGAAACAGGTGGAGCAGCCACCCCAGAAAGCGCCGAGGAAAAACAACTATGAACGATAAAGGAGGATTGCGATATGGCTGTTAATCAGAAAGCCGTCAAGGTTTTGAACAAGGTTTTGGAAGCAGGCTTTACCAATGAAAAAGCAATTTCCGCTATGACTATGGACGATATTCTCTCTATGCAGAGTATCACGGTTGCGGACATTGCCCTTATCAACGACCTGCAAAAGAGCATTAAAGCGAACAAGGTCATTTCCTTTCTCGGCGATGCTGCCGATGAATAAGAAAGACCGAATAACGAAAACGGAATAAGGAGGTGCAAATTCAATGGCTGCGAAGTATCAGCTAATTACGGAGCTGTATCGGCGCACAGGTATTGCGGTTGCAAAAAATCTGCAGGCGTGGCAGAGCTTTTTAGCTGCTGCTTGCCGCAACTATAAATGCCGCTTTGATGAACAGCTTTTAATATATGCGCAGCGCCCCGACGCTATCGCCGTTGCAGAGCTTGACACTTGGAACAAGCGTTTTAAGCGTTGGGTAAACAAAGACAGTAAGGGTATCGCCGTTTTCGACCCGAAGGGTCGCAGGAATACCCTTAAATATTATTTTGATGTTTCGGACACGCACGACGGATATTACGGCAGCCGCCCCGTCCCGATATGGCAGATGAACGGGCGATACGAGCAGGCTGTTATCGAAAGGCTATCCGACAGGTTTGGTAATATGGAAAGCACCGACCTTGCTTCTGCCCTAATGGAAACGGCAAAGAACGCCGTTGAGGATAATCTGCAAGACTATTTCTCTCAGCTCAAAGGCTTCACAAGGGACAGCTTCTTGGAGAAATTGGACGACCTTAATGTAGAGGTCTGTTACAGGCGTTTGGTAACAAACAGCGTTGCATTTATGCTGATGAGCCGCTGCGGTCTGGATACAAACGAGCATTTTGACCGAGAGGATTTTGAGGGCATTATCAATTTCAATACGCCTGCGACTATTAACGCCCTCGGCATTGCCACAAGCGATATTTCCGAAATGGCTCTCAAGGAAATTTCTCTTGCGATACAAAATCTGCAAATCGCAGAGAAAGGCACAAATCGCACCTTTGTACCAGAAAGCAAAAGCCAATATAATAAAGGCAGAATACAACCCGAAAGGAGCGAAAATAATGAACGCAATCACTTACAGCAGGCAGGGCGATTATCTTATTCCCGACCTGACATTACCGACCGAGCAAGAAATTCCGCTTGGCAGATACGCACAGATGCACAGGCGCTATCTGGAGCAGCACAAGCGAGTGACCTATCTCAATCTGGTGACATCGGGCAAACTGAACGAGTATCTGTATCAGACCGAACAGACGGCTCTCCAGAGGTTGGAGCTTCTGACGAAGCAACTTTCAGCCGAACAGGGCGTGACGGAGGAGCTGAAAGAGAAAGCCCCGATGCAGTGGGTACAGAGAATGAACAACATCCGCAGTCAAGCGGAGGAAGTGATTATGACCGAGCTGATTTACAAGTAAGCGTTGCCAACGCAGATGAGGTCAAGGTCAATCTTCCTACCGTAGAGGAACAAATCAAAATGATAGCCGAAGCAGAGGACGAAAAATCCTCTGCTTTTGCTGTTTCACAGGAAGATATTGACTCTGTTCTGACAAGAGGAAGCGGCTTTCAAGACGGGAAATACCGTATCTACCGTCAGTTTCAGAAATATGAGGACAGCAAAAGTAATATCGCTTTTCTCAAAAAGGAATACGGCATAGGCGGCGGAACGCACCTTTACCCCGATGGAACAAAAGGCGGCGAATGGCACGACGGCAAAGGCATTGGCATTGGAAAGCACGGGTCATATACAAACCCAGACTTGCGGCTCAGTTGGTCTAAGGTTGAAAAGCGGCTGCGTGAGCTGATAAAGGCAAACCGCTATCTCAATCCGAAAGAAAAAGACCATTATGCCGATTATCTGGAGAGCGTGTCAGCTCCCCAATATGAGGTTGACGCCCAGAGAAAAATGGCAAGGCAGCGTTTTATCGACGCTAACCGTGACCTGCCGCCTGCCGACAAACGGGATACCCTTGCCTTGCGCCTGTCGGACTTTATCCGTGACTTGGACGGGTACGAAAAAGACCTGTTATCCAATGTAGAGCGTTCCGACCTTGCCGATGTTACGGCTGAGCAAATGGAACGGCACTTGTCCGACCCCGCTACCGTTCAACAGCTCCTTGACTTTCTTACTCAGGTACAATGGAAAACGACATCGGTTTTCAGCCGCAGCAATGCGTGGAAATTTTCCGAGGAATTGTTGGAGCTGTATCCGCTTCGCTATCTCTACAATGAGGGCGATGTGGTGTATATCGGCGCAGACAAATACGAAATCACAGATTTTGACGAAAACACCGTATCGCTCCGAAATGCAGAGTTTCCGTTGTTCGGCAAGGAATACAGCCGAGAGGATTTTGAGAAAAAGCTCAAGGAAAATCCCGCAAACGACCATCTGAAAGTTGTCGTGACCGAGAAGCAGCGGACAGAAGCACCGTCCGAGAAGAAGCCAGACGGAATACGGTTTTCTATCGGCTTTTCCGAACACCCTGCTTTTTACGACAGGCAGCTTAATGACCGCTATACGGATTTGAGCTTTGCTCTCGGAAACAAGCTGCTCGGTGTTCTGGACGAAAAGCAGCACCGAGAGCGTGAAAGCAAGGAAATCGGTTGGTATCACAAGACAGATTTTGAGATTACCGCTACCGTCGGCGGCGAGGACTTTCACTATGAGGGGCGCTTTGATATTGGCGACGGCGAGGGCGACCTTATCGCCCATATCAAGAATTATTATGATTATTGCCTGTCGCCGCAATGCCCGTTTATCCCCGAATGGAAGCGACAGGGCGAGGATTATTACCGAGAACGGATGGATAGTCTGCGCTTGGGGCGTGATGTGTTTATCCCGTTCTTGGAGCAGAATACCGAGCTGACGCCAGAGGACGAAAAGCTCCTTGCCGAGATTATGGCTACCGAAAGTGACTGGTACAGGAAATCCGAAGAACCAGAACGAGCGTCTGCGGCAGATGAGATGATTGCCTATGCGGAAAAGGTTGCTTCGGAATATGAATCCGAGCCTCAAGAGGAACGCTTTGAGATTTTAATGACCTCGGATGCGTTCCCCGACCCCGAAGATGTTTATGCCATCTGGGATAATATCCGAGAGAAATATTACGCCGATGATTACGGCAAAATTCTGACCTATCCCACAGAGGAAGCGGCAAATGAGGGCTTGGTGGCAGTCAAGAAAGCGGTTGCCGACAAAGAAACCGAGGAATGGCTGTATGTGGAACGGGCTAAACAAGGTTTAGATCCCGTTCCCTCACAGGACAACGCCGACCTTATCGGCAAGGAAATCACGATAGACAACCGCAAATATGTTGTGGAGAGTGTCGGCAGGATAAGCGGCGATGTGTCCCTGCGTGACATCACTTTTCAGAACAGCACGGGCTTTCCAATTAACCGAGTGGAGAAAATCGGCTATATCCGAAGCCTTTTGGAACAGGCAGAAGCCGAATTACCGTCCGAAGAAAAGACGGACGCTCCAGCCGCTTTATCTGCTGACCGTCAAAATTTCCGCATTACCGATGACACGCTCGGCGTAGGCGGCGCAAAGGAAAAGTTCCGCAACAATATGACGGCTATCAATCTTCTGCACGAGCTTGAAATCGAAAACCGCCTTGCCACACCCGAAGAACAGGAAATCTTATCTCGGTATGTGGGTTGGGGCGGTCTTTCTATGGCGTTTGATGAACACAATGCGGCGTGGGCTGATGAGTTCAAGGAGCTATATGCTACCCTGTCCCCAGAGGAATACAATGCCGCAATGGAGTCAACGCTGACAGCCTTTTATACGCCGCCCGTTGTTATCAAGGCTATGTATGAAGCACTTGACCGCTTAGCCTTTTCACAGGGAAATATCTTGGAGCCGTCCTGCGGTACGGGCAATTTCTTTGGACTGCTGCCCGAAAGTATGGCAGGCTCTAAGCTGCACGGCGTAGAAATCGACCCACTCACGGGCAGGATTGCGAAGCAGCTTTATCAGAAAGCCAATATTGCCATAGAGGGCTTTGAGCAAACAAAGCTTCCAGACAACCATTTTGATGTGGTTATCGGTAATGTGCCTTTTGGAGAAATTCGTGTGAACGACAGCCGATACAATGCCCAGAAGTTCCTCATACACGATTACTTTTTCGCAAAGGCGCTTGATAAAGTTCGTGCCGGCGGCGTTGTGATGTTCATTACCTCTAAGGGAACAATGGACAAAGCAAGCCCAGAGGTAAGAAAGTATATTGCCCAGAGAGCCGAGCTGTTAGGCGCAATCCGTCTGCCAGACAACACTTTCCGTGCCAACGCAGGCACAGAGGTCACAAGCGATATTCTCATTCTGCAAAAGCGTGACCGTGTAATTGATGTTGAGCCAGATTGGGTGTATCTGGACACAGACGAAAACGGCGTTACGATGAACAGCTATTTTATTCAGCATCCCGAAATGGTGCTCGGACAAATGCGGCTTGAAAGTACACGCTTCGGGAAATCAGAGCCTGCCTGTAAAGCCTATGAGGATAAATCTCTGTCAGAGCAGCTTCACAACGCCGTTCAAAGGATAAACGGCGAAATCACAGAGCTTGATAATGAGATAGACCAAATCTCCGACGAACAGGACACATCCATTCCCGCTGACCCGAATGTACGCAACTTCTCATTCGCTCTGGTAGACGGCAAGGTTTATTTCCGTGAGAATGACCGTATGACCCCTGCCACTGTATCAATGACGGCGGAAAACCGTATCAAGGGACTTATAGAAATTCGGGATTGTGTGCGCAGGCTCATTGAGTATCAGACCGAGAATTATCCAGAGGAAATGATACGCACCGAGCAGAAAAACCTAAACCGCCTGTACGACAGCTATACCGAGAAATACGGTCTTATCAACAGCCGAGGAAATTATCTTGCCTTTGCATCGGACGAGAGCTATTTCCTTTTGTGTTCTCTGGAGGTGCTTGATGATGAGGGCAATTTCAAGCGGAAAGCGGATATGTTCACGAAGCGGACTATCAAGCCGCACCGTGAAGTAACCTCGGTTGAAACATCGAGCGAAGCCCTCGCTCTATCCATTGGAGAGAAAGCCCGTGTTGATTTGCCCTATATGGAACAGCTTACGGGCAAAACGCAAGCCGAGCTTGTCAAGGATTTGCACGGCGTTATCTTCAAAGTGCCGAACTCCGAGCCTGTTTCCTATGCAGCCGCAGACGAGTATCTGTCGGGCAATGTCCGCACGAAGCTCATTATTGCACAGGCGGCGGCAAAGGACGACCCAGAGCTTGCGGTCAATGTGGAAGCCTTAAAACAGGTCATTCCGAAAGACCTGTCCGCTGCCGAAATCTCCGTCCGTCTGGGAACGACTTGGATACCGCAGGAGGATATTCAGCAGTTTGTTATGGAGCTGCTTACTCCGTCGCAGTACGCCAGAGGAAAAATCAAGGTGCGCTACACCGAGTTTAACGGCGATTGGTTTATTGAGAACAAAAGCTCCGACTTCGATAATGTCAAGGCAAACAGCACCTACGGTACAAAGAGGGCTTCTGCCTACCGCATTATTGAGGATACTCTGAACCTGCGTGATGTCCGTATTTTTGACTATGTGTATGACGAACACGGCAACAAGAAAGCGGTGTTCAACGCAAAGGAAACGACGGCAGCACAGGCAAAGCAGGAAGCTGTCAAGCAGGCGTTTGCGGATTGGATATGGAAAGACCCAGAACGGCGAAACCGCCTTGTTCGCTATTACAACGACACTTTTAACTGCATCCGTCCCCGTGAGTATGACGGCAGCCATATCACTTTCGGAGGTATCAGCCCAGAAATCACATTAAGACCGCACCAAGTAAACGCTATTGCCCATATCCTTTACGGCGGCAATACGCTCCTTGCCCACAAGGTAGGCGCAGGCAAGACCTTTGAAATGGTAGCGGCTGCACAGGAAAGCAAGCGGCTCGGACTTTGCCAGAAATCAATGTTTGTTGTCCCCAATCACCTTGTCGGTCAGTGGGCTTCCGAATATCTGCGGCTCTATCCGAGCGCCAATATCCTTGTTACGACCAAGCAGGATTTTGAAACGGGCAACCGCAAGAAGTTCTGCGGGCGCATTGCTACGGGCGATTACGATGCAGTTATCATCGGGCATAGTCAGTTTGAAAAAATCCCGATGAGCGTGGAACGCCAGAAAATGCAGTTGGAAAAACAGCTCTTTGATATAGAACGAGGTATTGAAGATGTGCAGGCTTCCAAAGGCGAACAATTCACGGTCAAGCAGCTTATGAAAACCCGCAAGGGTATCAAGGCAAAGCTCGACAAGCTCAATGATACCAAGCGCAAGGATACGGTAATTGAGTTTGAACAGCTCGGTGTTGACCGTCTGTTCATTGACGAGAGCCATTTTTACAAGAATTTGTACCTCTATACCAAGATGCGCAGAGTGGGCGGCATTGCACAGACCGAAGCCCAGAAGTCAAGCGACCTCTTTATGAAGTGCCGCTATCTGGACGAAATCACGGGCAACCGAGGAACGATTTTCGCAACAGGTACGCCCGTCAGCAATTCTATGGTGGAGCTGTACTCGGTGCAGAGATATTTGCAGTACGACACTCTGGTACGGAATGGCTTACAGCATTTTGACAGTTGGGCATCCACCTTCGGAGAAACCATAACGGCTCTGGAGCTTGCCCCAGAGGGGTCAAGTTACCGCCCGAAAACAAGATTTGCCAAGTTTCACAACCTGCCAGAGCTGATGCAGATGTTCCGTGAGGTAGCCGACATTCAGACCGCCGATATGCTGAAGCTCCCCGTGCCAAAGGTCAATTATCGTAATATCAAGGTCGCTCCGAGCAAAATTCAAACGGAAATGGTTGCTTCCCTCGCAAAGAGAGCCGAGAAAGTCCGTGACAGACTTGTAGAGCCGTATATCGACAATATGCTGAAAATCACGAATGACGGGCGAAAATTGGCACTCGACCAAAGGCTTATCGACCCGATGCTGCCAGACTTTGAAAACAGCAAGGTCAACGCCTGCGTGGATAATGTGTACCGTATCTGGACGGAAAACGCCGATACACGGGCGACACAGCTTGTATTCTGCGACCTGTCAACGCCCAAAAACGACGGCACTTTCAATGTTTATGACGATATACGAACAAAGTTGACCGACAGGGGTATCCCTGCGGAGCAGATACGCTTTATTCACGAAGCGACCACCGATGCACAGAAAAAGGAGCTGTTTGCAAAGGTCAGAAGCGGTGAAGTGCGTGTTCTTTTAGGCTCTACTCCTAAAATGGGAGCAGGTACGAATGTGCAGGACAGACTCAAAGCCATTCATAATTTAGACTGTCCGTGGCGACCGAGCGACCTTGAACAGCGGCAAGGGCGTATTGAACGGCAAGGCAATATGTTCCCAGAGGTTGAGGTCTATCGCTATGTTACTGAGCAGACCTTTGACGCCTACCTCTATCAGTTGGTAGAGAGCAAGCAGAAATTTATCAGCCAGATAATGACGAGCAAAAGCCCCGTCCGTTCTGCCGAAGATGTGGACGAGGTTGCGCTGTCCTTTGCCGAGGTCAAAATGCTTGCCACAGGCGATGAGCGTTTCAAGGAGAAAATGGACTTGGATATACAGGTATCGAAGCTGCGTGTACTCAAAAAAAGCTATCTGTCCGAGCATTACGACCTTGAGGACAGGATACTCAAATTCTATCCGCAGACCATAAAGGAGTATGAGGAACGCATTGCAGGCTACGAAAGCGACACGGCACTTGCCGAGCAGCACAAGCCGCAGGGCGAGGATAAATTCTGCCCGATGACCATAAAAGGCGTGACCTTTACCGAAAAAGCAGCCGCAGGCGAAATGCTCCTTGCCGTCTGTAAGGAAAATACTCTTGCCAATCCCGTGGAAATCGGCAGCTACCGTGGTTTTAGAATGGAGGTTTATTATGATACGCTCAACACCCATTACTGCCTAAACCTTTGCGGAAAGGCAAAGCACAAGGTAGAATTGGGCAGCGATGCGCTCGGCAATCTGACCCGAATTGAAAATGAACTTGCGAAAATCCCTGTAAAATTGGAGGTTGCAAAGACAAAGCGGACGGAAACCGTCGAGCAGCTACAAACCGCAAAAGCAGAGGTTGAAAAGCCTTTCGCCTTTGAAGATGAGCTGCGGGAAAAGACGGAACGGCTGAACGCTCTCAATATCGAGCTTAATCTGAATGAGAAAGACCGTTCCGTTATGGATACTGAGCCAGACCAGAGCGAGGAACAACCCGAAAGAAAATGTGCAAATCGAGAGAGATAATGCTGTTTGTATATTTGTAATGACCTTTTTGGGGAAGTATAATAGGTACAAGAAGTATTAAATCGGAGGTGAAAACCGTGCTTGATAATTTCAAATTTGAAACCTTTGTCGATGCGCACAGCAATATTTTCGAGGAATATCTAAGCTCCGTCATATCCAAGCTGAGAGAAACCAATTCCGAATACCGTTCCATAGAGGAAAAGATAGAGAGCCTTTACAGGCAGTATCCGAAAGTAATGGCGGTGTTCGATACGGAGAAATCAAGCGATTTATCCGAGCAGGAATGTACGGTGCTGATAGAAATTCTGGAGCTTCGGGCGAGGCTCTGCGATATGCAGCAGGAAGCTATTTATTTCCGAGGCTGCTATGACAGCGTGGGGTATCTGAAAAAGGCAGGCATTTTATAACCGAGAACGGCGGCATTGGCGAAAAGCTGATGCCGCTTTTATATAGCCGAGTGGTTTTCACCGAACGGAAATCACTCGGCTTTTTCTATTTCTGGAGGTGATTTGATTGAATGAAAAGCAGCAGACCCTATGTGCAGCTTGACCCTGCGGTTATCGAACAGGCACGGCAAATGGACTTGCTCTCCTATCTCAGAGCTTATGAGCCGAACAATTTGGTGCGTGTCGGCGGCAGCGTTTACTGCACCAGAGAACACGACAGCTTAAAAATTTCTAACGGCAAATGGTATTGGTGGTCGAGAGGTATCGGTGGTGTTTCCGCCCTTGACTATCTTATCAAGGTCAAAGATTACGGATTTGTCGAAGCCGTCGAAGCGCTGACTGGCGGTGCGGTGGAATGGACACCGCCGCAAACGACGAAAAAGGACGAGCCGAAAGTTTTGCTATTGCCGCCGAAGCACAGGGATTGCAACCGAGTAGCACAGTATCTTTTCGGGCGTGGTATAGATTATCAGCTCATACAGGAGTGCATTGCAGACGGCACGATTTACGAAAGCGCTGATTATCACAATGCCGTTTTTGTGGGCAAGGATAAAAGCGGAACGCCAAAGTATGCCGCTCTGCGCAGTACGCTTGGCAGTCCCTTTAAGCAGGACACTTCGGGAAGTGACAAGCGATATTCGTTCCGACTGCTTGCAAAAGAGCCAATAAACACGGTGCATTTATTTGAAGCAGCCATTGATTTACTGTCCTATGCAACCTACCTTAAATGCGAGGGCAAGGACTATCGGACACAAAATCTGCTCTCTTTGTCGGGGGTATATCAGCCCAAAAAGGAGCTGCGCGAGAGCAAAGTTCCCATTGCGCTGTCCACTTATCTCAAAGAAAATCCGCAAATCAAGACCGTTGTTTTGCACCTTGACAATGACAAAACGGGCAGGCTGTGTACTGCCGCCTTAACTGAATTACTGAAAAAGGATTATGAAATCGTTGATTCTCCGCCGCCAGTCGGCAAGGATGTCAATGATTTTTTAATGTCTTATCTGGGTCTTACAAGGCAAAAGCCCGTCCGTGAAAGGAGTGATGTCCGTTGATTGTGCAGCAGATTTTCTGAAAAACGGCAACCAAACCGACCATAAATTTAAGAACGAAAGTGAGGAAATGACGATTGAAAAACTATGATGTAACCCTTACCGCCCACTACGAAAAGACCGTTTCCGTTTGCGCCGACAGCCCCGAACAGGCGGCGGAAAAAGTAAAAATCATCCTCTTTGATACCGACCTTATCGATTTTTCCGATGAGGATTTTGTCTGCGGCGAAGCCGATATTACCGAGCATAGCGAGGACGGTCTTGACGATACCGATAAGGAAGAATTGTCCGAAGAAGATGATTGTTCGGACTGTCCGTACTTCTGCCCCGTGTGCGGAGAATGTCTGTATGAGGACGAGTGCGAAGAATGATATGTCTTACCAAGCACTGAATTTGGCTAACCAAATTCGCTTGTTAGGGGGCTGCCCCTAATACCCCGTGAAAACAGAAAGGAGTTTGAGAATGAGTGAGTTTATATTTTTCATCATTGGCATAATGCTCGGCGGGCTGACGGGCGTTGCGATTATGTGCTGCTTGCAGATAAACCGTCTGTCCGAGAGAGAGGAAGTGAAAAATGCGAAAACGAAATGTGCAGATACTTTTCCGTCTGACTGAGGAAGAAGCCGAGCTGCTTAACGAGCTTGTGCGAAAATCGGGTCGCTCAAAAGAAGCCTTCCTCAGAGAAACGGTAAAGGGCTACCGCCTGTGCGAGAAGCCCGACCCAGAGTTCTATAAAATGATGCGAGAGCTGTCGGCTATCGGCAACCGTATCAATCAGCTTGCGGTCAAGGCAAACGCCCTCGGCTTTATCGACACACCGATGCTCCGAGAGGAAGCGAGGAAATGGCACGAGTTCCAAATCGAAATCCGCAAAAGGTATCTGCTGCCCTGCAAGGTATCTTAATGGCGGTCTGCGAGATATGGGATGTGCGTGGCAGGCTCGACCACCCGATTGACTACGCAGAAAATCCCGAAAAAACCGCCAACCCCAAATACACCGAAGCTGATTTACAGGCTATGGTCGATGTAATGGAGTACGCCACCAATAAGGATAAGACCGAGCAGCGTTTCTTTGTCACGGGCGTAAACTGCGACCCGACAACCGCCAGAGATGAAATGATGGTTGCTAAAGCCCAATGGAGCGACACGAGTGAGATTGTCTGTTATCACGGTTTCCAGAGTTTCAAGTCTGGCGAGGTCACGCCAGAGCAGGCGCACGAGGTCGGGGTTAGACTTGCCGAGAGAATGTGGGGCGATAGATTTCAAGTCATTGTTGCCACTCACCTCAACACCGAGTGCCTGCATAACCACTTTGTAGTGAACTCCGTTTCCTTTGCGGACGGAAAGCACTATCACGACAACAAAGCAAACTTGCGACTGCTCCGTCAGCGCTCCGATGAGCTTTGCCGTGAGTATGCGCTGTCTGTTATCGAACACCCAAGCGGCAAGAAAAAGCCCTATGCGCTTTATCAAGCGGAAAAACAAGGACGCCCCACAAGAGATAATGTCGCAAGGCAGGCGGTTGATGAAGCCATTGCACAGTCCTACACGCTGAAAGACTTTGACCGCATTATGGCTGAAATGGGTTACCGTGTGAGCTTTGACCCTAATCGCAAGTATTGGACGATTATCGGAAAGGGCTGGCAAAGACCGAAGCGGCTCTATAAACTCGGAGAGGATTATACCAACGACAGAATAACGGAGCGTATCAGCCAGAACTCTTATGCCGTAAGGCTTGACCGATTTACCGACCCGCCGAAGCAGGTCAAGGTCTATCGGGTCAAGGGGTCACTTTCGGATATTAAGAAAATCGGCGGTTTGCGTGGACTTTATCTCCATTACTGCTACCAGCTCGGTATCCTGCCGAAGAACAAAAAACAGAATTATGCTCGGCTTCACTATCTGCTAAAGGACGACCTTATGAAAATGGAAGCCATAGCAAAAGAAACAAGGCTGCTTTGTCGGAATCACATTGATACGGCACAGCAGCTTTTGTCGTACAAAGGCTCGTTGGAAACGGAAATGTCTGCCTTGCTTGAAAAGCGTAAGGAGCTTTACTCCAAATCCCGTTCCGCAAAGGACGAGGATACAAAATCACAGGTCAAGTCAGAGCTATCCGATATTTCCAAACGCCTTAGTATTCTGCGAAAGGAGGTTAAACTTTGCGAGGGTATCGCCGCCCGTAGCGACACCCTTAAAGAAAAACTCGCAGCGATACGGGCAGATGAACAAGAACAGCAAAGGAAGGAGCTGACAAAGAATGAACACAGGCGGCGAAGCGGCAGAACAAATCGTCCGAATGAGCTTGGAGGGCTTTGAGGTCGCTGCAAAAATCACAGGCGCAGGAGCGAAAAACATCGCAATCCTGCTGTATTCCATTCTGAAAGAAGAAAAGAAAACCAAAGGCAAGGCACGGCTTTCCTCAATGCTGCGCTCTGGAAAAGAGCTGAAGGTCTTTACCGTGAAAAACGACGACCTCAAAACATTCACGCAGGAAGCTAAAAAGTACGGCGTTCTTTACTGCGTACTTGCAGACCGCAAGAATAACGACCCTAATGCAGAGGTCGATGTTATTGCCCGTGCGGAGGACGCATCGAAAATCAGCCGTATCGTGGAGCGCTTCAACCTTGCATCGGTGGACACCGCTTCTATCGTAACCGAAGCGGAGAAATCCAAAGGCGAAAAGAACGGACAGCCAGAGCCAGAAATCACAACACCCGAAAAAGCAGAAAAGGACAAGCTGCTTGACGAGCTTATGGGTAAGCCTGTCGGCAAGGAGGAAAACGCCCCAAACCCCTCGGTGGCAAAGACCGAAAAATCCCCTCAGTCCGAGCCTACCTCAGAGAAGCAAAGCAAATCCGTAGAGGGGGCTACTATGACTAAGGAAAAACCTTCTGTCAAAGAGGAACTGCGGAAAATCAAGGAGAGCCGCAAAGAACAGGAAGCGGACAAAGGCACTTCCGCCCTGGACAAAAGCGGAGCTTCCGACAGGGCTAAGAGTGCCAACGGCAAGACCGAACACAAACAGCCCCAGAGAAAAAAGAAACACAAAAAATCCAAAGAAGCGAGGTAAACAAGTATGAGTATCTATGATGTATTCAGCGGCGGCAGCAAGCCGTTTGACAAAGAACAATGGGCTGCCCAGAAGCAGGCACAGCGCAAAGAAGCCTATGAGCTGATTGACAGCACCTGCGCCGAAATGATGATTAGCGGCAACAGCTTCCGTCAGTACCTTGATGTGCAGGGACGGTTTGACCGCTATTCCGTAAACAATGCCATTCTGGTATCGGCGCAGATGCCAGAAGCAACGCAGCTCAAAGAAAAAGCCGCTTGGAAGCAGAGCCGTGTCTATGTGAATAAGGACGCACAGAAAGTCGTTATCCTTGAGCCGAGCAAGGAGTACACCCGTGAGGATGGCTCTAAGGCGGTCGGCTACAACGCCAAAGAGGTCTATGACATTTCCGAAACCTCTGCAAAGGACAGACAGGAAGCACTGGAAAAGAAATCTATGCGTGAGCTTGTATCGGCGCTCATTGACGCAAGCCCCGTGCCTTTTGTACCTGTTGCAGACCTTGAAATGCCTGCCTACTACGACAGCGAACAGCAGAGCATTTTTATCCGCACGGGTCTTAACGAGGAACAGCTTTTCGTGAGTATGGCAAAGGAAGTATCAGCGGCGGTCTTTGACTTTAAGCATAATGAAAGCCGAGAAGCGTCCGAGTTCAAATCCTACTGCGTGGCGTATATGGTAAGCTCCCGCTACGGCGTTGATACCAGAGGCTTTAATTTCTCCAGACTTCCGAAAGAGCTTACGGAAACGGATACGCAAGCTTTCAAGGGGGAGCTTGGCTCTATGCGTGATGTTCTGGGCGAAATCCAGAGCGAAATGTATAAGAGTATGGAGAAGAACAAGCCTGCCAAAAGCAAGGAACAGGAACGATAAACGGAGGTACAGCCTATGAGAGAAGAACGATACCATATCGCACTTGATAAGTACGATAAAAATATCGTTATCAATGCGCTCAACACCCTGCGTACACGGCAGTTACAGGAGGAACGCCCCACCGAGCCTGTTGACGAGCTGATTAGCAAGGTAGCACACGCCCCGACAAAGAAATTCAAGGTCGTGCATTGCAGGTGCAATGAGGAACGATAACGACAAAAAGACGAGCCTAATCCTTTCCGCCTGTGGCGTCGTTCCTGTCGTGTGGCTTGCTCTGCTGACCGCCCCTTATGTGGGCGGTGGCATTGTAGAAATCATCCAAGGGCTGACCGACGCTATGGGCAGTCCCTTTACCATAACCGTATGTGAGGACAGCGTAAAGACTGTCCTTATTTTTTTAGCCGCATACGGTATGGCTATCGGTATTTATTTCTCCACACGCAGGAATTACCGCAGGCGTGAGGAACACGGCTCTGCAAAATGGGGCAACGCTGATGCGCTGAACAAGAAGTATCGGGATAAAGACCCGTCCGAGAATAAGCTGTTGACCCAGAATGTCCGCATTGGTCTGGACGGGAAAAAGCACCGCCGAAATCTCAATATCTTAGTCTGCGGCGGCTCTGGTGCAGGCAAAACACGCTTTTTCTGTAAGCCTAATGCGATGCAATGCAATACCTCTTTCGTGGTGCTTGACCCAAAGGGCGAAATCGTCCGTGACATCGGCGGTCTATTGGAGAGCAAAGGCTATGAGGTGCGTGTCCTTGACCTAATCAATATGCATCGCAGCCATTGTTACAATCCCTTTGTGTATCTGCGCAACGACAACGATGTGCAGCGTTTGGTAACGAATCTGTTTAAGGCAACTACGCCAAAAGGCTCACAGTCGCAAGACCCGTTCTGGGATACGGCGGCAAGTATGCTGCTTCTTGCGTTGGTGTTTTATCTCAAATACGAAGCTCCGCCCGACGAGCAGAATTTCCCTATGGTTATGGAGCTGCTTCGTGCAGGCGAAGTCCGTGAGGACGACGACAGCTATGTAAGCCCTCTGGACGAGCTGTTTGACCGTCTGGAAATGGTAAACC
>OIZQ01000096.1_pt1 | contig 62445 bp, 57 predicted proteins | sample 1588491 | NCBI WGS metagenome assembly OIZQ01 (sample SAMN03283262) | human gut metagenome | biome: human-associated habitat; material: feces | host: Homo sapiens | place: USA | collected 2013
CCTTGGCGGGGGTGACCACCAGAGACTTGCCGTCAGCCTTGACGGCGGTCAGGAACGCGCGGAAGTCCTTGGTCTTGATGCTGTCCATCTTGATGGAGTCGACGACGATGATCTCGCCGGCGGCAGCCTTAGCGGACAGGGCGGACTTCAGAGCCAGTCTCTTGACCTTCTTGTTCAGAACGTAAGAGTAGCTGCGGGGCTTGGGAGCAAACACGATACCGCCGTGGGTCCACTGGGGAGCACGGGTGCTGCCCTGACGGGCGTGGCCGGTACCCTTCTGACGCCAGGGCTTCTTGCCGCCGCCGGAAACCTCGCCGCGGGTCAGAGCGCTCTGGGTGCCTTGACGGCAGTTTGCCAGGTGGTTCTTCACCACTTCGTGAACGACGGCCTGATTGGGCTCGATGCCGAAGATGGTGTCGTTCAGTTCAACAGTACCGACTTCTGCGCCGGCCATGTTCAACACTTTGATAGTAGACATTTACCTTAAGCACTCCTTTCCTTACTTAGTACGCGCGGAAGCCTTCTGGGGATTACGGCCGGAAGCCTTCTGCGGGTTGTTGCTGATGCCGGACTCAACGTTCTTGACGCGGTGGGTCTTGACAGTGCTCTTGATCAGCACCAGACCGCCCTTGCAGCCGGGAACGGCGCCGCGGACAGCGATAAGGTTCAGCTCGGGATCCACCTTGACGATGTCCAGGTTCTGGATGGTGATCTGGTCGCCGCCCATCTGGCCGGCGCCGATCTTGCCCTTGAAGATACGGCTGGGATCGGTGGTGGAGCCCATGGAACCGGCATGACGGTGGACGGGGCCGCCGCCGTGGCTCATGGGAGTGCGCTGAGCGCCCCAGCGCTTGATGACGCCCTGATAGCCGTGGCCCTTGCTGGTGCCGGTCACGTCCACGAAGTCGCCCTCTTTGAAGGTGTCAGCCTTGATGATGTCGCCCACATTCAGTTCGGCGGCATTCTCAAGATCAAACTCGCGCAGGTACTTCTTGGGAGCCACGCCCGCCTTGTTCAGGTGGCCCATCTCGGGCTTGGTCAGCTTGCGCTCGGGAATATCCTCGTAGCCCAGCTGCACAGCGGCGTAGCCTTCCTTTTCGGCCGTCTTCTTCTGCACGACAACGCAGGGACCCGCCTCGATAACGGTGACGGGGATCACCTTGCCGTTTTCGTCGAAGATCTGAGACATGCCGACTTTCTTGCCGATGATCGCTTTCATGTATGATCCTCCTAGTAAGGTTATTGGTCGACATAGTTCAATCTCCATTGGGTAGAGACCGCTTGCTCTGCCGACGTAACCCGTCCGCCTTAACGCAAGTCAGCGGACATTGGGTTGCAAGCATGATAAAAAGGGTTTGCTTGTTTGAGATCGCGTGGTACTTAATATAATGTACCTTACAGCTTGATCTCGATCTCCACACCGGCGGGCAGATCCAGGGCCATCAGGGCCTCAACGGTCTTGGGGGTGGAGTTGGTGATGTCGATCAGTCTCTTGTGGGTCCGGCGCTCGAACTGCTCACGGGAATCCTTATACTTGTGAGTGGCGCGCAGGATCGTGACGATCTCCTTCTTGGTGGGCAGAGGGATGGGGCCGGACACGGAAGCGCCGGTGCGCTTGGCGGTCTCGACGATCTTCTCTGCGGACTGGTCGATGACCTGATGGTCATAGGCCTTCAGACGAATGCGGATCATTTCTTTTGCCATTTGGTTCGTTCCTCCATAATTTGTACGGTTTTTGTTGCTTTGACCAATGCCGTACGGTGAGAAATTTCTTATACGCCGTTCCGTGCGTATCATTCCGGCTCATAAGAAACACCGGCGCAATCCGGCCGGTGTGCTTCTGGCGCAGCGATCTACGCTGACGTACAGAACTTCCTCAGCCGCCCGATTATCGGACATACTCCCCGAAAGTTACCGGCTCGCGCCGCAATCTTTCGGTTCATCGCAGTTGTAAACGCTTCCGGGTGTGCAGCACCCATCACACGCGTACTTGCTTATAATATAGGAAAATCCTCCTGTTGTCAAGAGGATTTTCTCTTATTTTTCTAAAAATTTCAAGGAAATTTCAGCATTTTGCCTGTCCGCGCTGTTTACCCCTCCACGCTGTACACCGTGCCGATAAACAGCGGCACATCATTGCCATCAAAAATTGCAAAAAGGAAGGGTCGGTTCAGGTTCATCTCCACCACGGACGGTAGCTCCATGGGCGCACTGTCATTGACGCTGATCTCCGTATAGGCGGCGGCCTCCACGCCCTCCTCGTCGATCTTGACCCGTGCGGCCTGCATGACGCTGCTCACCACCGCATCGCCGTCGGTCAGCGGCGCAAAGTCCGCCTTATCCGCATCAAAAGCATCGGCCACGCCCAGCGCCCTCAAAACATCCTTCAATTCAACAGAGGACTTCACATCGAACTTCGGCACCGACCACACCATCCGAGCGCCGTCATCGCATTCCGTCAGCTCCGCCAGAAAGCCCTCTCTCTGCAGCAGACTCTCCGGCGTCACACCCTCGTCCGGCAGTACGAACACCATCCGTCCGCATTCCAGCGTCTTGGGCGCGGCGGTGTAGCCCTCGCCCTTCCGGTAGGTTCCCTCGCCCGTCTGGTGTAGGAAGTCCACCTGCTGCTTGCTGCCGTTGGCGGCGGTAAAGGTATCCGATTCCGTCTGACTGCTCTCAAAGGCCCTCCGCCAACCGGCCTTATAATATATGGTGTTGTACAGCCGCAGCAGGTTCTCCTCCTCCGTGCGGATGTTTCCCGTCTCCTCGGACAGCAATCCGCCGGTCTGCTGGTTCAGCCAGCTGGCGATGGCCGCGTCGGCCTCCTCCGTCCCCATGGGCACCCGATAGGAAGACGCGAAATACCACTCCGCCAGCGTGTCCGCCGCCGTCTGCTTCACATCGGCATTCTCCCGCAGGAACGCGGCGTTGGCCAACCGGCACACGGCATCATCGTCCTGATAGACGCTGATCCATAGGTTTTTGATCTGCTGCCGCAGCGTCTCCGTGTCGGCGGCGTCCAGCAGCGCCATCACCTGTCGCTTCGTCTCGCCGTCCGTCAGCTCCGTCAGCATTCCCAGCGCCACGTACAGGCTGATGGGAGAATAGACGGTGTTCTCCTGTCCGGCGAAAATTTCCGCCGCCGTCCTTCCGGCAAAGTCCAGCACCGCGCCGTCATCCACGTTCTCGCCCTTGCCCATCTGCCGCAGCTCCTCCCGATAGGCTTCCTGCGCCGCGAAATAGGCGTCCCAGTCCCCCTCGCCGTTGTCGTCGATGTAATCTCCATACACCGGCTCCTTGGGGAACACCGGATACGCCGCTTCCACCACGGTGTATTGCGTCAGATTCATGTCCGGTGACGGCCGCTCCGACTGGCAAGCCACTCTCTCCACTCCGCCGCAGCCCGCCAGCATCAGCGCCGCCAGCACGCCGCACAGTATCGCTCTCATTCGTTTCATGTTACATTCCCTCCATGGTCTGTACCGCGCCCACAAACAGCGGCGCGCCGTCCTTCCAGATAACGAACAGGAACGGCCGGTTCAGGTTCATCTCCTCCTCGGGCATCTCCTGCGGTGGCGCCGCTGCGGCGTTCGTGTCCACCTCGGTATAAGCGGCGGCTTCTACGCCCTCCTCGTCGATCTTCACCCGCGCCGCCTGATTCACGCTCTCCACATATGCCGGCTGCTCCGTCAGCGGCGCGAAATCCGCCTTGCTTACGTCAAAGGCGTCCGTGACCCCCAGCGCCTGCAATGCGTCGTTCAGTTTCAGCGAATCGTGGAGGTCGAATTTGGGCACCGACCAGTTGACCCGCACCTCAAAGGTGTCCACAAGCAAGTCCTCCGCTTCCTGTAGGAAGTTCTCCCGCTGTAAAAGCTCCTCCACCGTCACGCCCTCGTCCGGCAGGTAGAAGGTCATCTGGCCGCCGTCCTTCAGATACAGCGACGCACACCGGTAGCCCTCTCCCTTCCGCACAGGGCTTCCCTCGATGGCGATGTGCATGAAGTCCGCTCTCTGCTCCGTGCCGTCGGCGGCGGTGAAGATATCCTCCGCCGTCGCACCCCCGAAGAACTCAGCCTGCCACGCCGCCTTATAATATATAGTATTGTACAGCCGCAGCAGGTCTCTTTTCTCCGTCCTGATGGCTCCGGTATCGTCAGTCAGCAGATCATTGGTCTGCCGATCCAGCCACGCGGCAATGGCCTTGTCCGCCCCGCTTGTCCCCATAGGCAAACCATAGCTGGACGCGTAATAATCCTCCGCCAGCACCTCCAGTGGCTCCTTATGGAACGTCATCGCTTCATTGAGGAACGCCGCGTTCCCCAGCCACAGGGCGCTGTCCTTCTCGTCGCGGTAAAGCTGCCGCCACAGGCTCTGCGTCCACTGCCGCAGCGCTTCGCTGTCGGACACACCCAGCAGGTTCGTCACCTGCCGCTTCGTCTGGCCCTCCGTCAGCTCCGTCAGCATCCCCAACGACAGATACAGGCTCACCGGCGCGTACACAGCGTTCTCCCCCGCCGGAAGGATCACCTCCGCCGTCTCGCTGCTGAAGCGAACCAGCTCCTCGGTGTCCACCCGTTCCTCCGTTTTCTGCGTCCGGGCGGGATAGCTGGTCTCCACGATGGCGTACTCCCCTGCCGTGCCGCTGCCGCAGCCCGCCAGCAGCAGCGCTGCCAGCGCGCCGCACAGTATTCTTCGTACTTTCTTCATCCTGTTCCCTCCTTGTAATGGTTCTTCCTATTGAATAGGACGGATAATTTTACCGAAAGGTTCCCGTTTTTCGTTCTTCATAGAAAATTTTCACTTTCCTCCTTTACTTTCACGCGCGAAAGCGCTAAAATATGAAAGTGGTAGGAAACCCACACATATAGGGACGTAGGAATAAGGGAGGAATCACCATGGCCGTGCATACCACAAAATGCAAGATCGCCAAAAAGGAAAAGAGCGACCGTCTGTACAAGGCGATCCTGACGCTGGAAACCGAGGAGGAGTGCTATAACTTCTTTCAGGATCTGTGCACCATTCCGGAGCTGCGCTCCATGGAGCAGCGCTACGAGGTGGCCACGCTGCTGAACAACGGTCTCATCTACAACGATATTCTGGAGCGCACCGGTGCGTCCAGCGCCACCATCAGCCGGGTGAACCGCAGCCTGATCTACGGCGCGGGCGGCTATGAGAGCGTGCTGGAGAAGATGCGCGAGCAGGAGGAAAAGGAAGCCGGGGAAAAGGAGCCGGCGGAATGAGCGCCTATGACGCGCTGGCCGCCAGCTATGACGACCTGACCGTGGACGTGCAGTACGAGAAGCGGGCGGACTTCATCGAGAAGCTGTTCCGCCGCAGCCGCATTCCCGTTCACACCGTGCTGGATCTGGCCTGCGGCACCGGCGCCATGACGTGGCTGCTGACCGGCCGGGGCTACGAGCTCATCGCCGTGGACGGCAGCGAGGATATGCTGGCCGCCGCCATGGGAAAATCCGGCACAGTGGAGGGTGTGGCCCCCATCTTTCTGCACCAGTCCATGCCCAAGCTGGATCTGTATGGCACGGTGGATGCCGCCATCTGCTGTCTGGACAGTCTCAATTATCTGACCCGCCCCGCCGACGTGCAGCGCACCTTCCAGCGGCTGCACCTGTTCATCGCGCCCGGCGGTCTGCTGGTGTTTGATATCAACACCGTGGAAAAGCTGGCAGCGCTGGACGGTCAGGTGTTTCTGGACGAGACGGAGGACAACTACTGCGTCTGGCGCACCGAGTACCGCCGCGGTCTGTGCACCTACTACGTAGATCTGTTCCGCCAGCAGGGCGACGGCGCGTGGGATCGTGAGCTGGAGATCCACCGCCAGCGTGCCTATACCGTGGAGGAACTGACCGGATGGCTGGAGGCCGCCGGTTTTACCGATATCCGCACCTGTGGTGACATGGTGCGCCGCAGTCCCCGCGAGGGCGAGCAGCGCATCTATTTCACCGCCATCCGCAAATAACCGCATAAGGAGTGATTCACTATGGATCGAATCGTAAGAGCCATTTCATCCGACGGTCTGGTACAGGCCGCCGCCATTTGCAGCCGTGACCTGACGGAGCGTGCCCGGCAGATCCACAAGCTGCTGCCGGTAGGCACCGCCGCGCTGGGCCGCACCCTGTCCGCCGCCAGCCTGATGGGCAATGCCCTGAAGGACGGCGGCGCCAGCCTGACCCTCCAGATCAAGGGCGGCGGCCCGCTGGGCACCGTGCTGGCCGTGTCCGACAATCAGGGCAACGTCCGGGGCTATGTCACCAATCCACAGGTGGACATCCCCCTGCGGCCCGACGGCAAGCTGGACGTAGGCGGCGCGGTGGGCCATGAGGGCACCCTTACCGTCATCAAGGATCTCCACATGAAGGAGCCCTATGTGGGCACCATTGACCTGCTGGGCGGCGAGATCGCCGAGGACGTGGCCGCCTATTTCGTGGAGTCCGAGCAGATTCCCACCGCCTGCGGACTGGGCGTGCTGGTGGATCGCGACCAGAGCGTCAAGGCCGCCGGCGGCTATCTCATTCAGCTGATGCCCGGCGCCACCGAGGATACCATCGTCAAGGTGGAGGGCGGCATCATGGCCGCCGGCAACGTCTCCGCCATTCTGGATAAGGACGACGACCCAGAGCACCTGCTGCGTGAAGTCATGTCGGACTTCGACCTGAAGATTCTGGAGACCTCCCCCGTGGAGTACCGCTGCTATTGCAGCCGTCAGCGGGTGGAACGCGCCCTGATCTCGCTGGGCAAGGACGAGCTGCGGCAGATTCTGGACGAGCAGGGCCATTGCAGCATGACCTGCCAGTTCTGCGACGCGGTGTACGACTTCTCCGGCGACGAGCTAAAGGCGCTGATCGACAGCCTATAAGACCTGCAAAAAAATTTAGAAAATTTTTGATTTTCTTGTTGACAGTTGGGGTTTCATTTAGTATAATAACACTCGCCGTTCACGAAGCGGCAAGGACGGGAGCATAGCTCAGCTGGTTAGAGCACCTGCCTTACAAGCAGGGGGTCACTGGTTCGAGTCCAGTTGTTCCCACCACTGTCATGGCCAAGTAGTTCAGTTGGTTAGAACGCCAGCCTGTCACGCTGGAGGTCGAGGGTTCGAGCCCCTTCTTGGTCGCCATTTGCCTCGGTAGCTCAGTTGGTAGAGCAGCGGACTGAAAATCCGCGTGTCGCCGGTTCGACCCCGGCCTGAGGCACCATTTTGCGGGCGTAGCTCATCTGGTAGAGCGCGACCTTGCCAAGGTCGAGGTAGCGAGTTCGAGCCTCGTCGCCCGCTCCAAAAAACAAGACCACCCATAGGGTGGTCTTGTTTTTTGGAGCGAATGAGATAGAGTGGCTCGAAACGAGCTCCAGCTTCACACGCCCGTCAGGGCGTTGAAGCTGGGAGCAACAGTCCGGTGGACTGTTGCTCCCAGCGAGAATCGAGCCTCTCAAAGAGCTGCCCCTCGATGGGGCGGCTCTTTGATATTCGTCGCCACCTCGGCTGTGCGGCCCTCGTTGTGTCATCTGACTGGCCGTCACATTTGTGCCTGCCAGTCAGATGACACTTCCTTAAAACCGCCGCGCTGTATCTGCCACAGGCAGCGCAGCGGCGGTTTTCCCGTCCCCCGCAAACACCACTGGCGCACAGACGTTTCTTGTCAAAACACGCTCCGATCTTCACACGATTTTCACACGCTGGACTTTGTTAAAACTTCTGCTTATGGAAACGGTCACTTTTACAATCAATGCTGAATGATATTTTGGCTATTTTGCATCTGGCGCGGCAGAGAAAAAAGTGTATAATGTTTTCTAATTTAGATTTCATAAGCAGAGAAAGGAGAACCGTATGCAACAGATCACACAATTGAAGAAGGTGCTGGTAGCCAACCGCGGTGAGATCGCGGTGCGCATTTTCCGCGCCTGCTACGACCTGGGCCTTCACACCGTGGCCATCTATTCCAACGAAGATACCTATTCCCTGTTCCGCACCAAGGCGGACGAAGCCTATCTGGTGGGCGAGAAAAAGTCCCCGTTGGGCGCGTATCTGGACATTCCCGGCATCATCGGCCTTGCCAAGCGCCGGGGCGTCACCGCCATCCACCCCGGCTACGGCTTCCTGTCCGAGAACGCCGACTTTGCCCGCGCATGTGAGGATAACGGCATCCTGTTCGTGGGTCCTTCCTCCGACGTGCTGGCCAAGATGGGCGACAAGCTCAGCGCCAAGGAGATCGCCGTCCAGTGCGGCGTGCCCATCATCCCCGGCTGTACCGAGCCCCTGAAGGACGCCGACGACGCGCTGGAGAAGGCCGTCAGCTTCGGCTTCCCCATTATTCTGAAGGCGGCAGCCGGCGGCGGCGGTCGCGGCATGCGCCGCTGCGACAAACCCGAGGAGGTCAAGACCGCCTATGAGCTAGTGCACAGCGAAGCGGAGAAGTCCTTCGGCTGCGGCGATATCTTTATTGAGAAGTTCCTTGTGGAGCCCAAGCACATCGAGGTGCAGATCTTGGCCGATAAGTACGGCAACGTGTACCATCTGGGCGAGCGTGACTGCTCCCTCCAGCGCCGGTATCAGAAGGTGGTGGAGTACGCGCCCGCGTGGTCTGTCCCCAAGGAGACGGTGGAGGCTCTGCGTCAGGACGCGGTGAAAATCGCCAAGTCCGTCAACTACGTCAGCGCCGGTACGGTGGAGTTTCTGGTGGACAAGGCCGGCCATCACTACTTCATCGAGATGAACCCCCGTATTCAGGTGGAGCACACCGTCACCGAAATGATCACCGGCGTGGATATCGTCCGCGCCCAGCTGCTGGTGGCGGCGGGCTATCCCCTCAGCTGCCCGGAGATCGGCCTGACCTGTCAGGAGGACGTGCATTTCGACGGCTACGCCATCCAGTGCCGCGTCACCACCGAGGATCCCTCCAACAACTTCGCCCCCGATAACGGCAAGATCACCGCTTACCACTCCCCGGGCGGCTTCGGCGTCCGTTTGGACGGCGGCAATGTGGGCGTGGGCACCGTCATCTCCCCCTATTACGACTCTCTGCTGGTGAAGGTCACCAGCTGGGATCGCAGCTTCCCCGCCGTCTGCCGCAAGGCAGCCCGTGCCATCAACGAGGTGCGCGTCCGCGGCGTCAAGACCAACATCCCCTTTGTCACCAATGTGCTGGCCCACCCCACCTTCGTCAGCGGCCAATGCCACACCAAGTTTATCGACGAGACGCCGGAGCTGTTCGAGATCATGGATTCTCGTGACCGCGCTACCCGTGTGCTGCGGTATATCTCCGAAATTCAGGTGGCCAACCCCAACGCCGAGCGCCACCAGTACGATATCCCCCGCTTCCCTGAAGCCAGGGAGCCTCTTGGCCCCGGCCTGAAGCAGCTGCTGGATGAGAAGGGCCCCAAGGCCGTCAAGCAGTGGGTGCTGGATCAGAAGAAGCTGCTGCTGACCGACACCACCATGCGCGACGCCCACCAGAGCCTGCTGTCCACCCGTATGCGTACCCGCGACATGGTGAAGGGCGCCGACGGCATGGCCGATATCCTCCGCGACTGCTTCTCGCTGGAGATGTGGGGCGGTGCCACGTTCGATGTGGCCTACCGCTTCCTGCATGAGTCCCCCTGGGAGCGTCTGCGGCTGCTGCGGGAAAAGATCCCCAACATTCCCTTCCAGATGCTGCTGCGGGGCTCCAATCTGGTGGGCTACGCCAACTATCCCGATAACCTTGTCCGCGCCTTCGTAGAGGAGGCCGCCCAGCGGGGCATCGACGTGTTCCGCGTGTTCGACTCCCTGAACTGGGTGCCGGGCATGGAGGTGGCCATGGAGGAAGTCCTCCGCCAGAACAAGCTGCTGGAGGCCACCATGTGCTACACCGGCGACATTCTGGACGAGACCAAGGACAAGTACACCCTGAAATACTACGTGGATCTTGCCAAGGAGCTGGAGAAGCGGGGCGCCCACATGCTGGCCATCAAGGACATGTCCGGCCTGCTGAAGCCCTACGCCGCCAAGAAGCTGGTGTCCACCCTGAAGCAGGAGGTGGGCCTGCCCATCCACCTGCACACCCACGACACCACCGGCAATCAGGTGGCCGCTCTGCTGATGGCCGCCGAGGCCGGCGTGGACGTGGTGGACGTGGCCTGCGCACCGATGGCGGGTCTCACCAGCCAGCCGTCTCTGGATGCTGTTGTGGCCGCCCTCCACGGTACAGAGCGGGATACCGGCCTTGACCTGCGCCGCGTGCAGGAGCTGAGCAACTACTGGGCCGACGTGCGCCTGCGGTACGAGAGCTTCGACCACGGCCTGAAATCCTCCACCACCGATATCTACCGCTATGAGATCCCCGGCGGTCAGTACACCAACCTCCGCCCGCAGGTGGAGTCTCTAGGCCTCGGCGACCGGTTCGAGGAGGTCAAGGAGATGTACAAGACCGTCAATGACATGCTGGGCGACCCCGTAAAGGTGACGCCCTCCTCCAAGGTGGTGGGCGATCTGGCCATCTTCATGGTGCAGAACGACCTGACGCCGGAGAACATCGTCCAGCGGGGCGAGGCGCTGGCCTTCCCCGATTCCGTGGTGTCCTACTTCAAGGGCATGATGGGCCAGCCCGCGTGGGGCTTCCCGAAAGACTTGCAGAAGGTGGTCCTGAAGGGCGAGCAGCCCATCACCTGCCGCCCCGGCAAGCTGCTGGCTCCCGTGGACTTCGACAAGCTGCGCCATGAGGTGGAGCAGTTCCGCGACGACCCGGAGAAGAAGGATCTCATCTCCTACGCCATGTATCCCAAGGTCTATGAGGATTTTTGCCGTCACCGCAAGGAGTACGGCTACATCACCCGCATGGGCAGCCATGTGTTCTTCAACGGCATGGCGCTGGGCGAGACCAACAAGATTAACATCGAGGACGGCAAGACGCTGGTCATCAAGTATCTGGGTCTGGGCGACCACAACAGCGACGGCACCATCAACGTCCAGTTTGAGCTGAACGGCATGCGCCGCGAGGTCACCGTCCGTGACCCCCACGCCTCCGAGCAGACCCGCCAGGCCACTCTGGCCGACGAGTCCGATCCTCTGCAGGTGGGCACCTCCATTCCCGGCATGGTGTCCAAGCTGTGCGTCAAGCAGGGCGACCACGTGGAAAAGGATCAGGTGCTCATCATCATCGAGGCCATGAAGATGGAGACTGCCATCACCGCCCGCACCGCCGGAACGGTCAAGTCCGTCCGGGTAAAGGAGGGGCAGCCCGTCAAGGCCAAGGAGCTGCTGATGGAGCTGGAGTAACGCTCCACATTCATAAAAATCACCCCAGCCTTATGCCAACGGCATAAGGCTGGGGTTTTCTCTTGCACACCCTCCCCCTTTATGCTATGATAGTTCCATACTATATCGGGAGGTGCTTCCATGACGCCCAGCCGCTCCAACTACGACAAAGCCCGCGACGCCACGGCGGCAGTCTTTCTCCGCTACGATCAGGCGGCCATGATCCGCAAATTCGGCCTGTCCCACGACGCCGACGCCCTCTACATCACCTTCATTGCCCGCGATTACCGCGTCGACCGCCGCACCGGTGCTGTCACATGGGCGTCGGAAGATGCCCACACCGCCAGCTATAACGAAGCCATGTCCATTTACGACGTGCTGTGCGATTCCCAGCCCCTGTGCCATCTGTCCCACGAGTGGGTCAACGTGGCCAGTCTCTGCTCCATCCAGGGCGGCACCCTGTCCAAGGACGGCGATTTTTTCAAGAACTCCTGCGCCCGGTTCTCCGGAGACGCCGCCGCGCTGGATCGCGCCTGCCGCGCATTGGGCGGTATCCCCCAGCCAAAGGGCGACGTGGCCTATCAGCTGCCCCTGTTCCCCTTTCTGCCGCTGATCCTGCGGTTCTGGGAGGCGGACGAGGATTTCCCCGCCAGCATGCAGGTATTGGTGGACAAAAATACGCTGAATTTTCTGCACTACGAAACGCTGATGTGCGCCCTCTCCCACCTGATGACCCGCCTGCAGGAGGAAAGTCAGGCCCCGTCGCAGTGAAAATTTGTTCCATCCCACCAATGGCGGTCGCCGGGAAGGCGGCCGCCATTGTGCGTTCAGCCGATTTTGCCCCCCTTGTGCAAATTGCCACTTGAATTGGCAAAAAATGTATGTTACACTCCGTTCAACTCTTTTGAAAGGACACAGCGGCAATGATGATGACTCCCACATTCACCAATATGACCGCTTACGCGCAGGGCTCCTGCGCTGTGTCCGCATGCTCCGACATGAACAGCATTATTCTGTCCTTGGACGCCGGCATTCTGCTGGCGTCCATTATTATTCTGCTGGTATTTGCCAGCTTCTTCACATGCCGGAACATGACGTCCCCTTCCCCCTGCCTGCCCTCGTAAGAACGACGACAGCTACAGCTGCAAGAGGCTCCGCCATCCGGCGGAGCCTCTTTTTTTCATAGATCCCTGTTCGCTTCTCCTGGCCAGCGAAGCGACGCCACCCCAACATCAAAAGAAAGTGAGAAAAATTCCTATGAGCTTCTTCAATTTCGTCATGGCACTCAGCCCCATCGTCGTGGTGCTGGTGGGCATTCTGGGCTTCCGCCAGTCCGCCAAGCGCGTCGCTCCCGTGGCTCTGCTGTGGACGCTTCTGCTGGCCTTTACGTATTTTAATGTCTCCGGTGCTTCCTTCAAGGATAACGTAGCCGTCTATGACGCCCTTCTCTGGAAGGGCATCAAGGAGGGTCTGAAGATCGTGCTGATGGTGTTCGGCGCCTTCGTGATCCTGAACCTGCTCCGTGATACCGGCGCCATCGACGAGGTGAAGGGCGCCATCGCCCGCATCAGTGACGACCGCCGGGTGCAGGTGGTCATCATCGGCATGATGCTCCCCATCTTTCTGGAGGGCGCGGCAGGTGCAGGCTCTCCCGCCGCCATCGCCGCCCCGTTTCTGGTGGCGCTGGGCTTTGACCCGGTGACCTCCATCGCGCTGGCGCTGCTGGGCGACGCCACGCCCTGCTCCTGGGGCGGCGCGGGCCTGACCACCATCAACGGCGGCGCGGCCCTCACCGACGCCGGCCTCAGCACCGTGGCGCTGAACTCCGCCATGGTGGGCCGCATCCATATGTTCGGCGTGCTGGTGATCCCCTTTATCATGGTGGCCATGACCTTCGGCCGCAAGGGCTTCAAGGGCATCGTCCCCTACCTCTGCTTTGCCGGTGTGTCCACCGGCGCAGTGATGTTCGTCCTCTCCAACTTCGTGGGCGCGGAAGTCACCTCCATGGGCACCGGCCTTCTCTCCATCCTCCTCAGCGTGGTCTATGTGAAGGTGGTGGGCGTGAAAACACCGGAGGAATACCGTTACCGCTTCACCAGTCAGGAGAAGAAGTATGGCCCGTTCCGCGCCATGTCCCCCTACATCTACATGCTGGTGCTGCTGCCCGCCGTCCGCTACGGCTTCCCCTCACTGGTGAAAAACGGCTTCGCCGTCATGTGCACCTTCGGCTATATCGTGTGGGTGGACGTGGTGATCCTGATCTGCGGCTTCCTTGGCGCGATGACGCTGAAAACCGGATGGAAGCAGTACGGCCAGATCTGCGCCAAGACCGTGGGTCACGTGATGCCGGTACTAGTGACCATGGGCAGCCTGCTGGTGGTATCCTATATCATGCAGTCCCCCTCCACTGGCATGATGAACCTGCTGGCCTCTGACATTGCCGCCGTGGTGGGCCGGTTCTATCCTGCCGCCGCCGTGCTGATCGGTGCCAGCGGCTCCTTCATCACCGGTACGGGCCTCGGCTCCAACATCATGTTCGCCGACATGCACATCCAGGCGGCACAGGCCCTGGGCATGAACCCCATCACCGTGTTCGCCGGACAGAACGCCGGTGCATCGCTGGGCAATCTCATCTGCCCCAACAATACGGTAGCCGCCTGCGCCACGGTGGATCAGGTGGGCAACGAGAACAAGGTCATGAAGCGGACGCTGCCCGCCTTCGCCGTCATCCTTGTGATCTACATGGTGCTGACCATGCTGTATACCTGCGTGTTATTCCCCCATTTCGGGGCTTAAATGCAAAATAATTACGATATTATCAAGTCGAAAGGATGGTTTTACCATGAAAAAACGTGTTCTCGGTGTCATCGGTCTGGGCCATGTGGGCGCCCATGTTGCTTACGCGCTGGCGGTGCAGGGCATCGCCGACGAGCTGGTACTTGTGGATCAGAACCAGCAGAAGCTGGCCAGCGAGGTACAGGATCTCCGTGACGCGGCGGCGTATCTGCCCCACCGCGTCACCGTCCGGGCCGGTGACTTCGCCGATCTGGGCGAGTGCGACGTGATCGTCAACAGCGTGGGCAAGATCGAGCTGCTGCGGGGCACCCATGACCGGGTGACCGAGATGGATTTCACCATCCCCGCCGTCCGGGGCTACGCGGAAAGGGTCAAGGCCAGCGGCTTTGACGGCGTGCTCATCAACATCACCAACCCTTGCGATATCGTCACCCGTGAGCTGGCGCTGGGGCTGGGATTGCCGAAGGGCCGCGTGTTCGGCACCGGCACCGGTCTTGACACCTCCCGTCTTCTCAGCGCTCTGGCCCGTCAGACCGGCGTGGATCACAAGTCCATCACCTGCTACATGCTGGGCGAGCACGGCAACCAGCAGTTCGCGCCCTGGTCCTGCGTCAGCTTCAAGGGCATGCCGCTGGACAAGTGGGCCGAAACGGACGAGCGCTTCCGCTTTGACCGTGACGCCTTGCAGAAGGAGTCCATCGGCGGCGGCTGGGTCACCTTCTCCGGCAAGTTCTGCACCGAGTACGGCATCGCCACCACCGCCGCCCGGATGGCCCACATCGTGCTCCACGATGAAAAAGCCATCATGCCCGCCAGCATGGAGCTGTGCGGCGAGTACGGCGAAAGCGGTCTGTTCGCCGGCGTGCCCTGCATCATCGGCGCAAACGGCGTAGAGGAGGTGGTGGAGCTGCCCCTCACCGACGAGGAAAAGGCCACCTTCCACCAGTGCTGCGAGGGCATCCGCCACAACATGGAGCATCTGAAAGAGATCTGATCTTACCAATCTGATTTTGCGAAAAGGAGACGATTTTATGAATATCACCGTTACGAAGAATCCCCATCCCGGCACCTTGCCCCCCTCCAACCAGCTGGGCTTCGGCACTGTGTTTACCGACCACATGTTCGTCATGGACTACACCGAGAAGGACGGCTGGCACAACGCCCGCGTCGTCCCCTACGGCCCCATCGCTCTCTCCCCCGCCGCCAGCGTTCTCCACTACGGCACCGAGGTATTCGAGGGCCTGAAGGCCTACCGCCGCCCCGACGGCGAGGTGCAGCTGTTCCGTCCCTGGGAGAACATCGCCCGTCTGAACCGCTCCTGCGAGCGTCTGGGGCTGCCGCAGGTGAACCCCGATGACGCGCTGCAAGCCATCAAGGAGGTGGTCCGTGTGGATCAGGACTGGGTGCCCAGCGACCCCGGCACCAGCCTGTATATCCGCCCGTTCCTGTACTCCACCGACCCCACACTGGCGCTGCACGGCGTCCATGAAGCGTCCTTCGTCATCATCCTCTCCCCCTCCGGCAGCTACTTCAGCGACGGTTTGAAGCCTGTGCCCATCATGGTGGAGACTGAGGATGTCCGTGCCGTTCGCGGCGGCACCGGCGAGGCCAAGTGCGGCGGCAACTACGGCGCGGCCAACCGTGTCGGTGAGCGGGCCGAGGCCAAGGGCTACTCTCAGGTACTGTGGCTGGACGGCGTGGAGCGCAAGTACGTGGAGGAGGGCGGCGGCATGAATGTCATGTTCAAGATCAATGGCACCGTCGTCACCCCCGCCCTGACCGGCTCCATCCTCCGGGGCGTCACCCGCAAGTCCGCCATCGAGCTGCTCAAGAGCTGGGGCATGCCGGTGGAGGAACGTCTGCTGAGCGTGGACGAGCTGTTTGAAGCTGCACGCACCGGCGCTCTGGAGGAGGCGTGGTGCATCGGCACCGCCGCCGTCATCTCCCCCATCGGTGCGCTGGGCTGGGATGATGTGCGCTACGAGGTCAACGGCGGTCAAATCGGTCAGCTGTCCCAGAAGCTCTATGACGAGCTGACCGGCATCCAGTGGGGCACCAGACCCGATCCCTTCGGTTGGACGTGCCGCGTGTCTGAGTAAGACGATCGATATAACTATGGAACCCTATACGCCCGCACGCCCCACGTGCGGGCGTATATACGTTCTGCATCTGCACGCTTCTGCATGTTTATCGGTACATTATTTCCTTTTATCGGTACATAAACCGCCTTTATGGGGGCGGATTTTCCCCTTTACCGGGTTGATTCCGGCCGCTTATTGGGGTATACTGAATTATTCACACGAAAAAGGAGGTCTGCCGTATGTCTCTCTCCCCCATCCGCGCCCTTACGCTGGAGGTACCGGAGTCCATCGATCTGCGGCAGGCCGCCCGCTATCTTGGCGCACCGGGCGAACCGGACAGCGCCACGCTGGCGCTGCTGAAGCGGTGCGCCCCGCCCCTGTTACACGCCGCCATGCCGAAAGCCGTCTGGCGGACGGCGGATACCGCCGCATGGGACGAAGCCGGCATTCTGCAAGGAGCGGATATCCGCCGCCATCTGGCGGAATGTCCGCAGGCCATTTTGCTGGCGGTGACGCTGGGGCCTATGGTGGACAGTCAGATCCGCCGCTCCGCCGTGGGCGATGTGGCGGCGGGAGCGGCGGCGGACGCGCTGGCCTCGGCGCTGGCGGAGCAGATGGCGGACGCCGCCGAAGGCCAGCTGCGGCAATGGGCGGCAGAACAGAGGCTTTTCCTCACCGGGCGGTTCTCCCCCGGCTACGGCGACTGGCCCATCAGCCTGCAGCCGCTGCTGGCGGAGACGCTGGACACGGCGCGGCAGATCGGGCTATATGTAACGGATACCTATTTAATGACGCCGCGCAAAAGCGTGACAGCGCTGCTGGGCGTCAGCGATCACCCGGTCAGGGGACAACTGGCGGGCTGCGGACACTGTGTCCTCCGGGCCAGATGCAACTATCGAAAGCGAGGGATCACCTGTGCAGAGCAATGAACTTTTCACCCAGCGCCACACCATTCTGCTGGACGGCGGCATGGGCACCATGTTACAGGCCGCCGGGCTGAAGCTGGGCGCACGGCCGGAGGAGCTGAACATCACCGATCCGGAGACCATCCAGCGGATCCACGGCATGTACGCGGCGGCAGGCAGCCGCATCATCAACACCAATACCTTCGGCGCGTCGGGCCACAAGCTGGCAAAAAGCCCCTACACCGTGGAGGAGGTCATCGCCGCGGGTGTGGCCTGCTGCAAAAAGGCCTGCGCCCCCTACGGCGCACTGACGGCGCTGGATATCGGCCCGCTGGGCGAGCTGCTGGAGCCCAACGGCACGCTGCCCTTTGAGACGGCGGTGGCGGAATTTGCCCGGATCGTCCGGGCGGGCGCGGCGGCAGGCGCCGATCTGGTGATGGTGGAGACCTTTACCGATCTTTATGAATTAAAGGCCGCCCTGCTGGCGGTGAAGGAAAACTGCAAGCTTCCGGTGCTGGCCAGCATGAGCTTTGAGGCACGGGGCCGCACCTTCACCGGCTGCACGGTGGAGAGCTTTGCCGCCACGGCACGGGGACTGGGTGCGGACGCGCTGGGCATCAACTGCTCGCTTGGCCCGCAGGAGATCTTCCCCATGGCGAAGCGGCTGGCTGAGTCGCTGCCCGGCGACTTCCCGGTGTTCGTGAAGCCCAACGCCGGTCTGCCCCGCGCCGACGGCAGCGGCTACGATATCACGCCGGAGCTGTACGCCCGGCAGATGGAGCCTTACCGGGAGCTGGGACTGTTTGCGGCGGGCGGCTGCTGCGGCACCACACCGGATTTCATCCGGCTTTTGAACGATGTGTTCCGGGACTGCGTGCCGGGACGGGCGGCCCACGCCATGCCCTCGGTGATCTGTTCTCCCGTGGAGTGCGTCACCGTAGACGGCGTGACCGTGGTGGGCGAGCGCATCAATCCCACCGGCAAAAAGCGGTTCCAGCAGGCGCTGCGGCAGGGCGACATGGACTACGTGCTGGAGCAGGCCGTGTCTCAAGCCGAGGCCGGAGCGCAGATTCTCGACGTGAACGTGGGCACCCCGGAGGTGGACGAGCCAGCCATGATGGAGCAGGTGGTGAAAACCCTGCAAAGCGTGGTGAGCCAGCCGTTACAGCTGGATTCCACCAACTTCGAGGCGCTGGAACGGGGCCTGCGGGTCTATAACGGCAAGCCCATCGTCAACTCCGTCAACGGCGCACCCGCCGTGCTGGAGCACGTTCTGCCGTTGTGCAAAAAGTACGGCGCGGCGGTGATCGGTCTGACGGTGGACGGGGCGGGCGTACCCTCCGGCGCGGGGGAGCGGGTAGCCATTGCCCGCCGTATCCGCGACGCAGCGCTGGACGCGGGCATTCCCCTTGAGGATATCTACATCGACTGTCTGGCGCTGACCGCCAGCGCCCAGCAGGAGGACGCGCTGGCCGCCGTGGAGGCGCTGGAGCGGTGCAAGAAGGAGCTGGGAGTGCGCACCATTCTGGGCGTGTCCAACATCAGCTTCGGTCTGCCCTGCCGGGCCTATCTGAACACCATCTTCCTGACCCTGGCCATCCACGCGGGGCTGGATCTGGCCATTATTGATCCGGCCAGTCAGGAGATGATGGCGGCCATCTACGCCTACAACGTGCTGTCGGGGCGGGACAAGCAGTGCGCCGCCTATGTGGAGCGGTATGCGGGCCGTGTACCCACGGCCACGGCGCTGGCCAAGATCATGCAGAGCGCCTCCACCGGCGGCGTCACCTACGGCGGCAGCGCCAACGCCGCCTACGCGCCGCTGATGAAGGCGGTGGAGCAGGGGCTGAAGGGCGAGGCGGCCACCGCCGCCCGGACGCTGCTGCGGGAGAAGGAGCCGCTGGAGCTGGTGGACGGGGCGCTGATTCCGGCGCTGGACGCGGTGGGCGCCAAGTACGAAAACGGCACGCTGTTCCTGCCCCAGCTGCTGCAGGCCGCCAGCGCCGCCCAGAGCGCCTTTGACGAGGTGAAGACCGCCATGGCCGCCAAGGGCGGTGAGGGCGCGGGAAAGGGACGCATCGTGCTGGCCACCGTTCACGGCGACGTACACGACATCGGCAAGAACATCGTGAAGGTGATTCTGGAGAACTACGGCTTCGAGGTCATTGATCTGGGCCGGGACGTGCCGGTGGAAGCGGTGGTGGACGCCGTGCGGAACAAGGATGTGCATCTGGTGGGACTGTCGGCCCTGATGACCACCACATTGAAAAGCATGGAGGAGACCATCGCCGCACTGCGGCAGGCCCAGCTGCCCTGCAAGATCATGGCGGGCGGCGCGGTGCTGACGCCGGAATACGCCAAGAAGATCGGTGCGGACTACTACGCCAAGGATGCCAAGCAGAGCGCCGACATTGCCAAGAGCTTTTTCAGCGTGGGGTAATTAGCTTGCCAAAAAAGCTTCGCAGAATTCGCCGCCCGGTATGGCGGCGAACAGATTCAATCATTTTTTGCCGCGTCGGTGCGTTAAGAAAATATGCCGGTGGCATATTTTTAGCATCCGATCTCGGCGGCTATGCCGCCGTAGCATCCGTCTTGAAATTTATTGCACCCTAGAAGAAAAACACGGGTCGGAGCGATTCTTATTTTATCCAAAAGGGCTATACCCTTTTGGATAAGTTGAAAAAGGAGCGGCTGTGCCGCTCCTTTTTTCTCTTTCCTTTATTCTACTTCCGGTAAACTTGCCGCCGCCATGGACTGGCCTACCCGGCGGAACCGCTCGTCCGGCAGTGTGACGGATATCTCCAGTGACGAATACTCCTCCGCCAGCACCCGGCGGCAGGCCGACACGATCTGTTCGCCGCCCACACCGGAGGCCACGCGGCCCAGCACCAGAAGGTTTTGCAGGTCGTACACCGCGGCGTACAGCGGCAGGGTGTGGCCCAGATACACGCCGATATCCCGTAAGACCGTCAGCGCGGACTCCTCTCCCCGCTCCGCCCGCCGCTGCACCGCCGCCAGCTTTTCCGCCGGGGTCAGTCCCTCGTCCAGCGGGATACCGGCGGCAGCAGCCAAGCGGATCACGGCATCCTGTGAGAAATACTGGCTGCCTACGCCGCTATCCCCCGACCAGGCGTCCCGTGCCGCGTGGTCATTCAGATCCACCGGGGCAAAGGCCAGCTCGTTGAACCAGCCGGACACGCAGCCCGCGCCGTCCACGTAGCCCACCGCCTCGCTGGTGCCCATGGCAAGGCCCATGATCCGCCTGGTATGCAGGCTCATGGCTCCGGCCAGTGCTGTCACATCGCCGTCGTTGGCCACCACGAGCGGCACATTGCCCATGGCGGCAGCCGCCCGGTCATAGATGGTTTTCACCTCGGCGCGGCGCTCTGGCGGCACTTTGATGAACAGCGACGACACCATGGGCGCGTTGCCCAGAAAGACACCGGCGGAGGACACGCCGATGGCGTCCACACGGGGCAGCTTTGCCGCCGCGGCATGGAAGGCGGAGAGAACGCCCTGATAGTGATATTCGGGGTCGGCGTGGGTCTTGGGGTGCCAGACCACCTCCTCGGAATACACCGTCTGGCCGTCGATGACGGCGGAGACCTTGCGGTCGGAGCCGCCGGCATCAAAGCCGATGCGGCAGCCGTTGAGATGGCCACCCAGCTTTCGAGGACTGCTGCTGGCGGCGGGGAAATCCTGCTCCGCTACGGCTTCCAGACGGAAGGGCCGCTCGAACACCGTCTCCATGAAGTCCACGTCGAAGGCCCGCTGTCCGCCGGGGCGGTAAACGCGCCGCAGCTCGTCGGCCAGCTCGTCGCAGCCGCAGAGGCAGACCCGCCAGCCGCCTACGCTCCACAGCAGCAGCTTGACGGTGCGCTCCAGAAACCGCAGGTCGGCTTGCCGGTACGCGCCGCCACGCAGGCGGGTATCGAACACCGCCGTCTGGCCGTCCTGCCGCTCTATGGCGATACGGATGGGGTGCGCCGCCTGCACCAGATACGCCTGCCGCCACGGGGCAAAGGGAAGGAAGTCCCCGTCCAGCGCGGGACGGTTTTTGAGGGAATACTCGATGCCGCAGTATGTCATGGCGTCCACTCCTTCCGGCGGCGCGAAGCACCGCGTGCTATTGGCAACAGCATACACCAAAAGCGGGGCAAAAGGCAAGGGGGAGCTGCGTTTCTCAGTTGACGGTATCCAGCGTCAGTATCTGCTCATAGGCACTGGCTCCGGCAATGGAACCAATGGGCAGCACCACATACAGCTTTCCGGCGTCATCGGCGTATGCGGCCACATCCATGTTGATGTTCTCATCGGACAGCGTCCATTCCCGGCGTTCCGCCAAATAAGCGTCGGCATCCGCCGGCAGATCCCGGTACTGCCCGTCAAAACGTTCCGCCGCAGCCTGACGCACCGCGTCCAGAAACGCAGTCTCATCCATACCCAGCGCCGCCAGCAGATCGGCCGTGGTAAGCTGCCGGCCGCCGGCAATGTCGTACAGATATACATTATAGAAATTCGCGTCCATATCCACATAGCAGTACACCACCAGCGACAGGATATTGTCGTATTGATAGGTCTCCCACGTGATGGACAGGTAGAACAGACTGGAACCGCCGGACACGGACTCCAGTTCCTCCCTGACGATGGGGCCGTAGACATCTTCGATGGCGCGGTTGATCGCCGCCGCACCCTGCGTGTCTGCCGTGATCTGAGGTACATGGTAGGTGTAGTGACCGCTGTTGCCTACGCTGTCCGTATAGTCGAAGTCCTCGCTGTACAGCTCCCCGATCTGAGGAGCTTCATAGGATGGGGCAAGCGAGCTGTCGTTGGTCGCCGCGTAGCCTTGCTCCAGAATCTTCCGTGCGGAATCGGCATCGCCCATGCCCCTGTACGCCTCGGCGGCGCCAAGGTAGGCTTCCGGGCGCTTGGGGTCGATCTCAATAGCAGCGGTAAAGGCGATGACGGCTTCTTCATAATTGCCGTCGTTCAGATACCGCATGCCGATGTCATACTGCTCCTGCCATGCGTCCTTCGCGCCGCAGGCAAACAGCGACAGCAAAAATAACGCCGCCAGTAATAATGTCGTGATTCGTTTCATATGTCATTCTCCTATGTTAATCGGTTGCAATCATTGTATTAAGCAAAGCTTCATCAGTGTAATGTACACGGCCCAAATGACTGCCATCAAAAAACTCAAACCATACGTATTTTGGCTCATCTGCACCCGTGGAATAAAACTTGACATAAATCTGCGGCAATGGCTGATTATTCATTGTACCCCCGCTCTCCTCAAAAGCCAATCCAGACTTTGCCCCATCTTCATGAATATCAATCCATATTCCTTTGTACGCCTCCAGCACATTTGCCGCTTCTGCGCTAAGACGTAATTTGCGCAAAACAGTTGCATAATCATCACCAAAGCAAATATCCAACCAACCTGTTGGTGTACCCCATGTTTCTTTAAATTCAATAGGAACATCTTTTATTACGCTTATTATGCTTTTACTGTCAAGCGGCGCTGTGCTCCACCCATCTATAATGGAGCCATAGTCTTCACCATAATAACATTCACGACAGGAATACGAAAATTTCTCTCCACCACCGCGACTACCCGTCTGCACCTTCTCGGTTTGCTCATATAACGGCAATCCCAAAAAAGAGGAGAGGTCATCGTAATCCATAAAAAAGCATTCGGGAATATCCGCATAGGATAATGCGCCATCTTCTTGCAACGCCGCCGTAAGGAACGCATGTATATTGTTCTCCGGACTACCAGAAATCTCCTCCAGTTTACTCCCAATATCCTGATCGCCGGTTGCCTCATATCCTTTTTCCAGAATCGCAATAGCCGCGGCGATATCATCGGCGGCGATATATGCCTCGGCGGCACCCAAATAGGCCTCGGGACGCTTGGGGTCAATTTCAATAGCGGCGGTAAAGGCGATGACGGCCTCCTGATAATTGCCGTCGTTCAGGTAACGCATACCTAAGTCGTATTGCTCCTGCCATACGTCTTTTGCGCCACAGGCAGCGAGGGACAGGAGCAATAACGCCGCCAAAAATAATGCTGTGATCCGTTTCATATGTATCTCCCTCCGTTCTTCGATGTCACACAAGGGCAGTTACTTCACCAGCAGCGATGTGCCGCCGCCCTGCCGCTCTGTAGAAAGGCACTCGGTCTCCTCCGGAAGTACCTCTGTGCCTGTGCCGGTCAGCGCTTCCGTCTCCTCCATGGTGACTTCCTCGGTGGGGTAGCCGTTGCGCAGGCGCTGGGTGCCGCCCTGCTTTATTTCCCGCATAACGCCCTCCGGCTCATATTGCGGACGCTTCCGCGCAAAGATAATGGCCAGCACAATGGCCAGCACCAGCAGAACCGCGCCGCCGCCAAACATCAATTGTCCCATTGTCATTCTGTTTTACCTCCCGTCTGCTTACAGCCAGCCATTGCTTCTGAGCTGGTCGATCAGGCTGCCCAACTGCTGATAATACGTCGTCTCGTCCTCACTGCGGATCAACTGCCCCGCCGTCTCATATTCCGAGACCGCCTGACGGTAATCGCGGGCGCTCTGCTCCTTCTGATTCTCCACCGTAATCAGCAGCATGCCCCGCAGCGCGTGAGGCATATAGTCCTGGGGATACATGGTCTGATAGTCGTCCAGCGCCTGTCCCGCCGCCGTATAGTCGCCCAGCTGGTAATACACCGTATACAGGTCGGTATAGAGGTAGGACTTTGTCACGCCCAGATCCAGCACCTGCCGGAAGCCCTCCGCCGCCCTGGTCAGATACTCCCGCGAGCCACCGGCGTGATAGGCCTCGAAATAGGCCATGGCCAGCTCCTCCCACAGGGAGCTGTCATATTGCAGATTTTCCTGCACCATCACAGTGGACAGCACCTGCACCGCTTTTTCCGCCGGCTTTGAGACCGGGGAGTTTCCGGTGCGATCCAGTGCGGTGCAGTCGCGGTACAGGTCGCCCAGCGACATGGCGCAGCGGCGCACCAACGCAGGCTTGTCCGTCTGATCCATCACCGTCTGGAAGGCCGTCTCGGCAGAAGCATATTCCTCCTGCGCCATATCGATCTCACCCTGCACGTACTGGGTCACGTCCGGGTCGGCGCCCTGTCCGGAAAGCTGCTGCAGCACGCTCTCGGCGCGGTCGATCTGGCCCATACGGCCCAGACACACCGCGTAGTCCCGCAGATTATCGACGGATAGCTCCTCACCCTGCTCAAAGCCCTGTGCGGCGTTCTGGTAATCGCCCAGCTCGAACTGGGCGGAGGCCATAATCAGCCGCGTCTGGGCATCGCTGCCGTGGCGCTCCAGCTCCTCCGTACAGCGGTCGACGCAGTCCTGCCAACGGCCATTCAGATACAGGGCATAGGCCTCCTGCCGCCCGGCCTCGATCTTGTCCGGGAACAGCTCCTCCGCCCGGGTCAGCAGCTGCGCCGCCTGCTCATAGTCGGACACATACAGAGTGCTGGCCTGCTGCAAAAGCTGGTCGTACTGCTCCTGCTTTTCCTCGCCCATGGTCAGCCAGCCGCCGGCCATCAGGCCGATGCCGGCCGCCGCCAGCACTGCCACCAGCGCCGTGCGGCCACGCCGCACCGCCTGCACCTTCTGATAGGCCTTATCATAGCGATAGCTGTGGTTCAAATCGTTCAGCAGCTCCGGCACGCTCTGGTAGCGGTCGCCCGGCTCCGGCTGGACGCACTTGTTCAGGATATGCTCTATGCCGTAGGACAGGGCGGGATTCAGCTGCCGGGCCGGCACGAACTGGTAGGGCGGCTCGTAGGGGCTTTTTCCCGTCAGCAGATGGTACATGGTGACGCCCAGCGAGTAAATATCCGTCCGGGCGTCGGTCTGGGCCTTGCCGAACTGCTCCGGCGCGGCGTAGCCTTTAGTGCCGATGTAGGTGGTGTCGCCCTGCGAATCCTGCTTATACTCGCGGGCGATACCGAAGTCGATCAGCTTCAGGCGGCCATCCTCCTGAAGCATGATATTGGCGGGCTTCATATCCCGGTAAATGATGGGGTGGGGCTTCTGCGTATGCAGATAATCCAGCACCTCGCACAGATCGCGGAGCCACTGAATGCCGAGGGCTTCATCGATCCTGTGCCGGCGCTTGATATAGTCCTGAAGAGAGATGCCCTGCACATAGTCCTCGACGATGCAAATGGTGGTATCATCTTCGAAAATATCCACGATGCGGGGCAGCATAGGGTGCTGTAAACGCTTGAGAATATTGGACTCCGCCAGAAAGTCGAACCGCACGCCCTGCTGCTTGCGGACCTCCTTGACAGCCCAGCGGTTATGCAGGCGCTTATGCTCCGCCAGATAGACGGTGGACATACCGCCCCTGCCGATGACGGACTGTATTTCGTAGGTGTCGTTGAAAGTCATGTTCATATGTAATTCTCCTATTGTAAAGCCTTAGTAGTCATACTCCACACGAATCTCGGTTACCACGCCGTTTACAATGGTTATACTCAAAGCAACAAGCGTAATGCCACCCGCATTTGAGTCACTTACACTATAACGAATCATTGTTCGTCCGTCGTCTTGTGGGGTAAGGTATCCTTGATAGTACGGTGCGCGTCCATCCGCATCGCTATTGCTTTCCAGGAAAAAGTATAATTCTATACTGCGGTGCTCATCCAAAAGAGTGGTATCCTGCGTCGCCGCAAAGTCAAAGGCCGCTTGGGTATCGCATCGAAATAGCCGCAAGACCTCTTCCGCACTCATGCCCAGCCGCAAACCGTGCGGGCCGAGAAATGTATCGTCACCCTTAATTGTGACATCCATTAGTTCCATTTCCCTTGATTCATACACCGCAATGCTTGGATTTTCGCTGCGCAGGACACCGCCAAAGTTATAAGACCAATTTTCCGGATCCTGTTGAACATCATCGATCCAGTGTTGAATCGTTTCACTGCCTTCTTCATCATAGACCGCGCCGCTGGCGATCAGATCATAAACGTCCGTTCCGTAGGGAAAGCCCCAATCCTCCAGATCCTGTAGGGTAAAGGCAGGCTGGCCGGTCAGATTGCCTTCCTCTGTAGCCAGTTCGTCCAACCGCTTTTGAATTTTCCGGTCTCCGGTGGCATCCAAGCCATCCTCCAGAATTTTCCGTGCCGAGGCGTAATCGCCCAGACCCACATAGGCATCGGCAGCGCCAAGATAGGCTTCGGAACGCTTGGGGTCGATCTCGATGGCGGCCTCGAAGGCGATGACGGCCTCCTGATAATTGCCGTCGTTCAGGTAGCGCATACCGAGGTCGTACTGCTCCTGCCAAGCGTCCTTCCCACCGCAGGCGGCGAGGGACAGGAGCAGTAGTGCGGTCAGTAATAATGCGGTAATCCGTTTCATGTTCGGTTTTCTCCTCTTATGTTTGTATCATTCTGTTGGGATTTGGATTCGTTTCCTGCCGCAGACCGCATCAGCTATAAACGTCCCGGCTGGTCAGGTTTCCCTCCGCGTCATAATGGTTCCAGGCGATGCGCTTTCCGTTGTCGTCGTACTCCTCTGTAGAGTAGGATGTCAACGTCCCATCAGCATCGTAATCCTCATACCGTACCCGCTGTTCCTGCTGATTATAGTAATGAATCTGGTAGCTGGTCAACATACCCTCAGCGCTATATTCGTTATCCCGTTTATAGCCCTCGCCATACTCAAAGGTTGTATATCCCGTTGATGCTCCGTTTGGGTCGTAATGGTCTGTTCGAATTTGTCTCCCATCTGCGTCGTAAGAAAAGGTTGTTGTATAATTAGAATCCGTGACAAATTTTACACATCGACCTTCGTCATCATCGGTATACGTTGCGCCGGTCATTTCACCGTGGTCATTATAAGAAAACAGGCCATACACACAGTGTCCCTGCTCATCGAATATTTGCTCCAGGTGCTGGATCTCTTCTCCATTGGGACCATAGGAGGTAATGCCGGTGAGGCGGCGATTGTTTTCCGGATCGTTGTACTCATAGTCATACCAACAGGTTAACACGCCGTTTCCGTCATAATGGGACGCACGTCGTGCCCGGCCCCAATAATCGCTGAAAGTACCGCTTTTGATCTCATCCAGACGCTTTTTCAACGTGTCATTGTTGGTTGCCGCATAGCCCTTCTCCAGAATGGCAATGGCAGCGTCGATATCGTCTGCGGCAATATACGCCTCGGCGGCGCCCAGATAGGCTTCCGAGCGCTTGGGGTCGATCTCGATGGCGGCCTCGAAGGCGATGACGGCCTCCTGATAATTGCCGTCGTTCAGGTAGCGCATACCGAGGTCGTACTGCTCCTGCCATGCGTCCTTCGCCCCGCAGGCGGCGAGGGACAGGAGCAATACCGCCGTCAAGAATAGTGCTGTGATTCGTTTCATTTCTCTCTCCTTTGCACACGCGATTTTATTGATAATAACTGTCGTCAGGAAGGCATTCGCCGGTCTTTGCATCCACCATGGCAAAATCAATGGTCGACAAATGGTCGCCATTTACCAACCACCGCAACCGGAACTTATAGTAGTGCTTTCCGGACAGCGCAGGCTCCAGACCGTCGCTGATTATATACAAGGGAAAACCGGTCTCCTCCGCGATGTCACCCGGCGTATAATTCCAGTAATTGCTGATGAGCTCCCGTGCCTCTTCCTCCGTAATCAGGATTTCTTCCGTCGTATCCTGCGGGGTCGGCGTCTCCTTCCACAGCGCATAGATGGTTACTGACCGCGATTCCTCCTGATAGGGGTCGCCATACCAATAATAGTAGAGCTGATAGCCATCCAGCTCAAAGGACAGCGAATAATTGTAGTTGCCATTCAGCATATCCGGGGTATCCTGCGGCTCTTCCAATTGTACGCGGCCTTCCAGCGCTGCCACCAGATCAGGATATGTCATTCCGCCGATGATCCCCGGCAGCACCGGTTCGTCTCCGGCTACCTCGACGCGATGAACCGTGTCTTCCTCTTTCGCTTCAAGATTGCTGTAGCTGGTGTCACAGTAGACGAGCGCGTGGCCACGGAATACCGCAGCGTAGCCTTCCCACCACTCCGATTCAAACGTCATATCCAGATATTGGCATATATCACGCAGCGGTCTGCCAATAAATGAAGCCCAATATACCTCTCCCTGTTCCTGATTCTGCTTGTTTTCTTCCTGAATTTTTATCAGCTTGTCATAGATCCGGTCGTCCTGTGTCTCTTCATAGCCGCGCCGCAGAATCTTTTCCGCCTCCTCCGGCTGATCCAGTTTGATGTACGCCTCAGCGGCGCCAAGATAGGCTTCGGGACGCTTGGGGTCGATCTCGATGGCCGCCTCGAAGGCGATGACGGCCTCCTGATAATTGCCGTCGTTCAGGTAGCGCATACCGAGGTCGTACTGCTCCTGCCATGGGTCTTTCCCACCGCAGGCGATAAGGGACAGTAGTGCCACCGTCAGTAATAAAGCCATGATCCGTTTCATATATCTCCCCATGTGCTTTGTCTGTTTGTCTGAATGTATTATATTTATTTTACCACCTATGCTATCAGTGTTTTTGCACGACTATCCGCCATGAACCACCGTAACCTTGGTGTCGTAGATCATATTGGATTCAGTCAGTTGTGGATTATTGCGTACATCCAGCAAGGTGATCTGGTTATAGGAGCAGTAAAGCTTCTGAAGCTTTACATTTTGGCTGAGATCCAATTCGGTCAGGTGGTTTCCGCCGCAGGACAAGGTCTCCAGTGCCGGATTCTGCCGAATATCCAGCACGGAAAGTGCATTCATGCCACAAGCCAATGAGTGTAGGTTGGGACAGCCGCTCACGTCAAGCTCCGTTATCTGGTTTCCCTCGATATCTACGGAAAGCAACATCTCATTTTCCCCAAAAGTAATCGAAGTAAGACATCCTTCACGGCAGGTCAACTCCTTCAGGCAGACATTCCGGCTGACATCCAGTGTTGTGATACCGCTTCCTTTTCCATTAATCTTTTCCAGTCCGGTAAAGAACTGCAATCCTGTGGCATCTGACACCTGCGACAGATTGAGCTCTTTCCATAGCAAAATCTTTGCAGAATCCTCCTCGGTCAACTGGTACGCATCCTCTGGCGTCCCCTCATTATCCAGAATATCCGTCCAGATGATCTGACGCAAATACTCATCCGGGAAAGCATCCTGAAGTGCATAGCCTTCACACAAAGCCTTGTTCTCTCTGTCTGTGTTGCCCGCCGCGGCATTGTCGGTCAGATGCGGTAGCGCCACAAGCAGGATCACGAGCATGACCGCCGCCAAAGCGGACAGCAGGATAACTTTCTTTTTACCGGATGCCTTCGACTTTGTTTTCTTTTCCAATTCAGGCATAGGACGCGGTTCCGCCTTTGGAGTGGGCTGCAGCGCCGGACGCAGCTGCGGTTCAGGCACAGGAGAGGGTGCCGTTGGTGAAGTCGGTAATTCCGCAGACTGCAAAGCCGGATTATTTACCAATAAGGCCGTCTCCTCACCGTCACTGTCGAAATATTCCGGTTCCGGCTTTTTGGCGGGTAGCAGGGCCTCAAGCGCCGCCTTCAGTTCTGCCGCGGTATAGCGGCTCTTCGGCGCAAAAGCGCAGGCCTTCAGCACCACCTGCTGCAGTGCGTGGCTGCCGTGGGCGGGCATCGGCAGACTTTCGCCGCTCAGACGGCGGCGGCGGGCCTCTTCATCCACCGATGCGGTAGGCCGCTGGGGCGGCAGCGGCAGGAACGGCGTCCGTCGCTCGTTCAGCATCCAAAACAGCACCAAACCCAGGGAATATACGTCCGCCGCACTACCGTAGGGCTGATTATTGTAGACCTCCGGCGCAATGTACTTATAGGTGCCGATCCGGGTGCCGCTAGCCGTGCGCTCCACAGTTTTGGCAATGCCAAAATCCCCCAGCTTGTAATTGCCGTCATCAGACACAAAAATGTTCTGGGGCTTGATGTCCCGGTGAACGATGTTTTTTCCCCCGCACAAAAGCAGAGCGTTACAGATGTCGATGCCGACCCGAATGACCTGCTCATCGCCGATCTGCTGTCCCAGCATTTCTGGCAGCGGTGTCAGCAGTTCCATCTTGATGTAGATGTCCCAGCCAATGCCGTCATCATGTTGGATATACCGCAAATCGTCGCAGTAAATGATGTTGGTGTGGCCCTTCATCTCCGACATCAGGGCATATTCCCGAATAATGTCTTTCAAAAAGCTCTGGAAATAATCAGTGATCTCCTCGCCGCTGTAACCGTCACCCCGCAGGTCTTCAATATCCTGATTGCTCTGCGGAATGGTGATGACCTTTAGCGCGGCCTTTTCCTCGTGACCGAACACGTCACGACGGATCTCATACACCTCGCCAAAGCCGCCTCGGCCAATAAGACGCACTACCTCCCAGCCGGGCCATGTGATCGTTCTCTCTTGTTCCATCTTTACTCCTCTCTCAGCAAATCATTCCACACCGCAGACGATGACTGTCACATTATCCCGGCCACCCTTGTCCAACGCAGCCTGAACCAGCGCCTCCACGCAGGGTTCTGCGTCCGGATTGCGAAGCATAATATCCGCGATTTCAAAGTTTGTCAGCATGTCCGTCAGGCCATCGCTGCATAACAGATAGCGGTCGCCTGTCAGAAGTAGGCTCTTGGCGATGTAAGGTTCGATCAGCAGTTCTTCGGGGTCAATGCCCAGATACTGCGTTAGTGCAGGCTTTCTGCCCTCGCGAAGGGGACGGCCATCCACATGATCCTGAGAAAGCTGCAAAAACTCACCGCTTCGCAACCGGTAAGCGCGACTATCCCCTAGACTGCATGCATAGACACTGCGGTGGGTCACATAAAGCGCCGCCATGGTGGTGCCCATGTACGTGGTGGCCTGTTGGTGCGCCGCCTCCACCACTGCGTTGTTCAGAGCCATGCATACACTGGTAAGATAGTCCTTATCCGGCGTCAGGAACCGGGGCATCGCACCGCACTGCCGCTGCATCTCCTGGGCGGCGGCAAAGGCAGCCGCCTCTCCGAAATTCTCGCCTCCCATGCCGTCAAATACCGCCAGCCAAATGCCATTGCTCACCTCCTGCCGGAAATAGGTTGGGTTGCGCAGGCCGTTATTATCCTGAGGCATACAACTGCCATCAAAATAGAAGTTGTCCTCATTGTTGCCGCGTGTCTTGCCCCGGTTGGACAAACAAGCCGCCTCTAATGTCAATTTCATGTAATATTCTCTTTCACCAATAAAGTCTGTCGGCAATGGAACGATTACTCTCGTCATGCAGAACAACCTGCCAATCCGTAGACCAGTCAAAAATCGCGTCGGTTCCTTTTTCGTATGTATCGGTACGCTCCGTGATGCTTTCTTCATCCCAATGCTCTGCCATCAGCACGCTCTTGTACCGGAAGTCGCCCACACGAAAACCGTCTTCTATCATACCATCCAGCCAATACTCACCTGTCAGTTCAAGGTCACTGTGGTGCTCTATCAGGGTACTATAGCGGTGATACTCCCCGTTCCACAGCCAACCGGAGCAAAGGCAACTGCCGGAAACGACCCTGACATCATTTCCCCACCAGTCGCCGGTATCAAAGTCATCCCGCGACATCTCATACAGATAGCCCATACCGCTCTCCGGGCGCATTTCAAACTCGATTTCCCGGTAGCGGTGGGTTCCCTCGTCCCGGTCGTATTGGGTAACGCGCATCCGGTAGCCGTCCAGTTCGGTATAGACCTCAACCTCACCGGGAAATTCCGTCCATGACGCATCCACCGTTGTGGTGCCGTCGTTCAGCATCGCGGTGGCCATCAGTGCGCGCAGCAGCGATTGCTGTGCGTTGCTGAGGCTGCTGAATTCCTGATAGTTCTCGCGCTCGGTAAACGGCGTGGGATTGTAGCCCACAGCGGCTGCGGGATGCTGGGTGTCCAGATTGTCCAGTTTTTCCCGGATCTCCGGGTTCTCTGTGTTGGTCAGACCATCCTCCAGAATTTTCCGGGCGGATACATAGTCGCCCAGACCTATGTACGCCTCGGCAGCGCCAAGGTACGCCTCGGGACGTTTCGCGTCGATCTCAATAGCGGCCTCGAAGGCGATAATGGCCTCTTGGTAGTTGCCCTCGTTCAGGTAGCGCATACCGAGGTCATACTGCTCCTGCCATGGGTCTTTCCCACCGCAGGCGGCGAGGGACAGGAGCAATACCGCCGCCAGAAATAGTGCTGTAACTCTCTTCATGTGTCTCTCTCCTTATTCTCACAATGTGCCGGATTAGTCTATCCTGCAAACGATGACGGTGACGTTATCCCGGCCGCCGTTATCCAGCGCCGCCCTGACCAGTGATGCCGCGCAGGCTTTTACACCCGGTGTACAGGTCATAATGTCCGCGATCTGACGATCTGTCAGCATGTCCGTCAGGCCGTCGCTGCACAGCAGATAGCAGTCGCCCGCAACGGGTCGATCTTTCGCAATATAGGGCTCGATCAGCAATTCCTCCGGGTCAATGCCCAGATGCTGCATCAGCGGCGGCTTCACGCCGGGCGGGTACGGACGGCCATCCACATGATCCTGCGAAAGCTGCAAAAGCGTTCTCCCGTGCAGACGATAGACGCGGCTGTCGCCCAGATTGCAGACATAGACTCTGCGGCGCGTCATATACAGCGCCGCCAGCGTCGTTCCCATGTGCATGATCGCCTGTTGCTTCGCCGTGTTCACCACGGCATCGTTCAGCGCCATGCAGACGTGGGCAATATCATCCTTCTCCGACGCAAAGGCGCGGGGCGGCTGTTCACACTGGCGCCGCATTTCGTCGGCGGCGGCAAAGGCCGCCGTTTCGCCAAACCGCTCGCCGCCCATGCCGTCGAACACCGCCAGCCACATGCCTTCCCCCAATTCCTGACAGATATACGCCGGTTCACGCAGACCGGTATTGGCTTCCGGCATGCAGCTTCCTCCAAAGTAAAAATTATCCTCATTCTTCCCGCGCACCCTGCCCCGATCAGACAGACAGGCTGCCTTTATCATCATCTTCATATACACTCTCCCTGTATTTTCGGGCTATTACTGTTTTAATTTTAGCACCAAACCATTTGGCGAACAAGGCAAACGCCCCTGTCATACCGCATGAAATTCCAGCCGTTTCTTTGTTTGTTTTACTCATAAGCCGTTTGATCGGCCTGGCGGCGGCTCGCCGCCGCCAGGGTATGCCTACATCGCGTTTTGAAGAAAGGGAAAGCCAGCGTCCAACGGCGCTGGCTTTCCTTCGTTCTTATCGGGCTTACCGCACTTTGACGAAGATCATGGTGTAATTGTCGCTGGAGCCGCCGCGCTCCACGTCCTGACACAAGCGCTCCACAACGCGGCGCGGCGCGGACAGCAGCCCGCTCCACCTCAGCCGGTCATGCAGCTTTTGGGCGGGGACGCAGCGATACACGCCGTCGCTGCATAGGAAAAAGCAGTCTCCATTTTCCAGCCGATCCGTGCGCAGACTGAATTCCAGATGGTCGGAAATGCCGACGGCTCCCACCAGCTTTCCGTCCGCTGCACCGGCAAGAGCAAGCCGCGCGTCCTCCGGAAGATTGGCCACCGTGTCGTCCAGAGTCATCTGCTGCACCTTCATGCCGCGAACCCGGTAGATCCGGCTGTCGCCCGCCGACAGATAGGCGCAGTAGCCCTGAAAGAAGAACAGGAGCACCACCGTGGAGCCCACATTCCGGTGGCCGAAGCGGTCAATCACCTGACGGTTGATCTCCTCCAGCGTATTTCTCAGCTGCTCCACAGCCTGCCGGAAATCCCATGTGTCACGCGCCGGCAGGAAGGTATCCCGCCACCAGCGGTCATAGCCGTCGCGGAGCATACCGCTGGCCACCTCGCCATGGGCTCTTCCGCCCACGCCGTCCGCCACCAAAAACAGCGCCGCGCCATTTTCCTCCAGCAGCAGAAGCGCATCCTCGTTGTTCTCACGCACAGAGCCCGTCTCGGAGCATCCGTAATAAGCCAGCGTCATCGGATCTCGACCTTCAGCGTCACGCGGCCCAGCTTGATCCGGCTGCCGCTGACGATACCCGCCGCACCGCTGACGCGTATGCCGTCCACATAGGTACCGTTCCGGGAGTTCAGGTCGCGGATCGTCAGCTGGCCGTTATCGGCCTGTATCTCGCAATGGGTGCCGGATACGGAGTTATCATAGTCCAGCACCACCCGGTTGTTCATGCCGCGGCCCACCGTTACTTTCTGGCGCAGCGGCACCTCAAAGTGCCGCTCCGGGCGCTCAACGTCCGTCAGGCAAAGCATGACGTTCTGGTTCCCGTCCACCAGGCACACGGTATCGCCGCCCCTTCTGGGCTCGACGAACTCTGTGCGGCTGTCAGCGGGATCGTCGCCCTTTCGTGACTCGGGCGGCACAGGCTTGACACGCTTTGCTTCCGCTTTCTTCCGCAGCAGCACAAAGACCACCCCGCCGATAGCCGCCAGCACTGCCGCGCCAATGCCCGCATACAGCACCCAAGGGGTCTCCGGCTGTGCCTCCGGCGCAGGCTCCGGCTCCACAGCCGAGGCAAAGGGCATTGTCACCTGCGTCTCCACCGTCACGCCATCGGCAAACGTCAGGCGGACGCCCTTTACGCTGCCGTCCCGAAGCGCTTCCGGCAGGGCAATATAGGCATACGCCGGTATTTCATCCGTGGAAAACATCCGGGCGATTTCCAACGTGTCGGTCACATCGCTCATGGCCCAGTTTTTGGCGCCGGTCTGGCGGGACAGGGCGTACATCTCTTTCAGCGCACGATCCTCCCCCTTGCAGCCAAAGGTGTAGATGGGGATATTCTTCTCCGCCAGACGCCGCACCAGTTCATCACGGGTGATGCCCTGCGGGTTGTTGTCCACACCGTCGGAGATCACGATGCAGCGGACATAGGCGCATTCCTGCCGCGCCGCCTCTTCGTTCAGCAGCTCGTCCAGCACATCGGTAAGGTACGTCTCCTGATCCTCGTAGGTGATCGCGCTGATCTTCGTCCGGAGATCCGTATAGTCCTGACTCTCTTTTGCGATAATGCTCAGATGCTCCGAGATGGTGCAAAGGTTGACCCGCTCGTTGGGCAGCTTTGCCGCCACAATGTCCGCCGCCAGCTTCTCCGCCAGCTCCCGGTCTGCCTTGGGGATGGACTGGGAATTGTCCACCAGCAGCCATGTCACCACCGGGATCGTATCACCCAGACTTTGCAGTTTCACGCTGCCGATGGTCTCTGTTCCGACCTGTACCTCGGCCTCCTGCCCCTCCGTGACGCCGTTCACATACACAATGGCGGCGTCCGCCGTGACGTCCGCCCCCATCACGGCGGCCTCTGCCGCCGCGTGAACAGGCACGGAAGCCGCGGCGATCATAATCGCCGCAGCTGCCATGCAGATATATTGTTTGCTCTTTCTCTTAAAGCTTTCTCTCATTTGCGATCCTCCATGCCTCAAGCTCCGCATCTCGCACCCGTTTGGCAATCGTACGGATGGTGCTGGCGATCTCCTCGAGATTCTTTGACGATGTTTGAATATTTCCCTTAACCTTCTCGCCCTTTCTGACATACTGGGGAGCGCTGTCGCTCTTCCACGCCCGGCTGACATCATTCAGGATGCCCTGCATATCCCGGTTGGCGGCATTCTTCATCTTCTTGGCGATGCCGTCCAGACGGTTGGCCTGGGCAATGGCCTTATTGTAGTTAAAATAGATCTCCGAAAGACTGCTCACGTTATGCTCCCCTCCTTATACGATCACATCTGTCTCAAGTTCCCCAGCTCCATCTCCTGCCTTTTTATCTGCACCGATATAAATGTCAGCCATTATCAGCAGGTCTCTGGGGTGCTCTTCCATGCGATTGATGATGAAGTTGATATCATCCTTATAGGACGCATAGCCTATCCGGCTCTTGTCGCCGGCCTCGCCCCGCCAGTAGCCGCGGGTCTTGTCGGACACCTCTTCGATTCGGTCGAAGCGGCTCCTCATGGAGCGGATCAGCGCGGAAAACTCATCTGATTTGCGCTTCAGTTCTTCCGGCGTTACACGAAATGCAAAATCACTCACAATACGGCCTCCTCTCTGTTATCAAACCCGGATCGAAGAAACGATCCCCGCCACCGAATTCTCGCACTTGTCGTATTCCACCCGCGAGGAATCCGTTTTGTCTGCAAACTTTTCCAGCGCCTTGACCAGCTCCTCCGCGCGGCGGATGTCATCCTGAACGGCGGCCATAAACGCTGCCTTGGCGCTGCCGTCCCACATGGTCGAAAGCTGGTTGGCCGTGTCCCGCAGCGCCTGAATGTCCCGCCGCAAGCCGTTGATCTCTCCCATAATGGTAGAGACGTCGTTTTTTAATGTGGATGTATTTACTTCGATCATTCTGCCTGCCATCTCTTGCTCTCCTTACTTTCCCAGAATTTTCAGAACTTTTTGGTGGACGGACGTTCCCCGAAACAACCGGCCTTTGACATAGCCTGTACGCAGCGGCGGCGCGTCCTCCATGCGCTGTTCGTTCCGGGCCTCCGCCCGATCATAGCTTTCCGTGATCTCGCTGAGCGCCGTGGCCAGATTCACCAGCTGCCCGGTCAGCAGCTCTATGCTTTCCTGCTGCCGGACAAGATCGCGTCGGCAGGCTTCGAGACAAGAGAGACCCCGCAATTTCCGTTCCACATCGCTTACCTCGGCGCCCATCTGACGCACCGTCCAGGACAGCGTCAGAATGTCCAGCGCAGAGGCAAGCATTTTATTTTGCTGTGTGTTGATCTTCATCAGCCTTTTCCCCCGCAGTTCTCTCTTTGCTTGTTCTAAAGTATAGCCTGACAAACACACAAAAGCTGTCCAGACTGACAAACGGCAGATTTGTGAGGATGAACGGCTTTTTTATCAGACCAGCATCAATTCCGCGCCGTCACAGACGCCATAATTCGCCGGTGTGCTCTGCCGGTCAAGCTGTACACCGGCGTCAATGGAGCAAAGGGACATCTGCTCAAACGCAAGGTGAGGATCCCCCTCAAAGGCAAGGCCCTCCTTCTGGCAGATCAGCAGCGTGATCTCGTCGATCAGGTCTCCGACCTGCGATCTCTCCTCGATGGACAGGTTATATACCTTCTCCAGCGCCGGCACTCTGACATTTACAATAATCATTCTCTCAGCCTCCCAAGCATTCCCGCAGCATTTTCCGCAGCGCATCCTGCGTATAAAATTTCAGTTCCGTTCCCTCCGGGCCGATGACCCGGAGCAGCCGGCAGCCCTTTCCCGAAAACAGCGTATAACTGCCCAGCTCTTCCCCCCGGTTCGTATACCGGACAAGGCGGGCGATCTCGCCGCTTTCCGGCTCCCGCTCCAGCTGGTCGGCAAACAGCACTTTCAGCTCCCGCGTATCCTCGTCGGTCAGCAGAGGCGCGGGCAAAAACTCCGAATCCGTCAGCCATCGCGCCAGATCTCTGCGGCGATGCGCGCTGAGACGATAGCGCTCCGCCGGAGAACCGCCCAGCAGCTCTGCCAGCCACAGGGTATGTTTGCCCACGTAGCACAGGGCCAACCTCCGCTCGGGACGCTCCCGGCGCAGCATCACAATGCAGGAGGCGTTTCGCAGCTCCTGAAAGAAATCCGCCGCCCCGCTGAGCGAAAAGGTATCCCCTTCCCGAACCAGCAGCCTGCGCTGATAGAGGCTGGCAAATGCCGCCGCCAGCCGCCGGTCATCCAACTCCTGCTCCGTCAGGAACAGGGTATACTCACCGCCCGGCGCAAGCTCCAGCAGCAGCGCAAATTCCTCTTCCGAAAAATAAAGCCGTCTTCCTTCCTTCACAGCGGCACCTCTCTCAGCAGTGACCGGTAGCTGCGCGACACCGGAATGGTGATCTGGCCTGCCAGCTCCAGACAATTCTCCGAGGACACCACTCTGACCAGCTTCTGCATGTTGACGATGTAGCTGCGGTGGCAGCGCTGGAAGGTATCCGGAAGCATCTTTTCCAGCGCGTCGATCGTGCTGTAAAAGGCGTATTCCGTATGCTTGGTGCGCAGAAACACCTTTTTCTCACGGGCTTCAAAATAGTAGATATGGGAATAGGGCACCACGGCCTTTTCCTCGCGGGTGTCCACCAGAAAGCTGTCCTGTGCTGCACCGCCCCGCTTTTCAAAGTAGCTCTGCACGAACTCCTGATTGATGGCACGCAGCTGCGTCTCCTGCACTGGCCGCAGCAGCAGCGAATCCGGCGCAATACCCGGCCGCAGGTACAGCAGCGGCGACACGTTTGCCTCTGTTATCAGCATGACCATGGCGTCGCCATACTGTTTTCTGAGCAGCCGCAGGCCCTCCGTCTGATCGCCGCCGCGGAAATCATAATACAGCAGATCCAGCGGCGTTTCCGCCTCCGCCGTCTGCCGCAGCGCCGCATCATCCGGAATGGTGGACAGCTGCATCTCTTCATCGCTGCATTGGGCGATCTGATTCTTGCAATCGCTGCCGATCATCCTGCACTCACTGCCGTTTTTATCGCAAATCGTGACAGCAACCATCTCTTCACACCTTTCTCTCTCTTTACGCCAGAGGCACCACAACGCGAACCAGAGGCGCCTCGCTGTCGTCGCAGGGAAGTACGCCGATACCGGCCTTCATGCTGCGCTCCTGTTCCTGATAGCGCACGTTCTCAAAGGGCAGCAGCTTCTGGTCGCCGAACTTTCCACCAAAGCGGATACCCGACTGATAATTCCGCATGCAGTCCATGCAGGCATAGCCCATCAGATCCTCCTGATCCCGATCCGCCACCTCGGCATACAAAAAGATGTTATAGCCTCTGCCCCGCTCGCACAGGGTATCGAAGAAGGCCAGCGCATTGAAGGCGGGAGAATCCGGGTCGCGCAGCTCGGCGATCAGCGTCTGCATATTGCTGATAAACACGTTGATCCGCTGGTTTTCCAGCGCCGCTTCAAACAGGGTCTCTTCAGAGCTTCTGGCGTCCAGATGCTGCTTTTTGATGGGGGCGCGGCGCACCATCTCCTGCTGAAGATCGGTGAACATTGCCAGCAGGCTGCTGCCGTCGGTACAGCGCTCCAGACCGTGCTCCTCTGCCGTCCGGGCGAAGCGGCTGCCATCCAGCTCCACGATCATCACCCTGTCACCCCGCTCGGCGCAGGTCAGCACCAGGTTTTCCATCAGGTTTGTCTTGCCGCTGTTCTTCGTGCCGGTAATCAGGAAAGTGTAATTTCTGACCAGATCGAAGGAATAGACCTCCGCGCACTCGGCATCGTAGCCCACAGGCAGAATGTGGGGATCCTGCAGCGCCTCCCGGTACTCTTCCAGCGCCGTGAAGTCTGCACGGGCAGCCTTCTCCGGAATACGGGGGACTGTCCGGGCTCGCGGGCCTGTCCATGCCGCGTTCATCCGCTCCACCTCGGCCTTTATCATGTCGTTCCGCTCCGGGCCGCCCTCGGCATGGGCGGCAAGGGCCGTCTGGAATTCCAGCACACGATCCTCGTAATACATCAGGCCGCGGCCTTTGACACGGCTCTCCGGCAGCACGGGAGGCCGCACAACGTGCAGCACATCCGAATAGGCGAACATATCCGGCATCTCGAGGGAAAGGCCGGTACGGAAATTCTCCGCCATACGGGCGGGCAATTCCTGCATACTGATACCGCCGGCCGTGACCAGCAGGAAGATACCGCTGCCGATACCCTCCTTCACCAGACGCATCATGATGGTCTCATACGCCTCGCCCGTCTTTTCATGGAAGCCGCCGTAGTTGTCGATCACGATCAGGATCGCCGGGATCGTCCAGCCGTTGTGGTTTACATAATCCTCAAAGTTCGTTCCGGCAAAAAGCTTCTTCCGCTCGTCCAGAATACGGGTAATCATGGTAAAGAACTTTCCGATCTGGTCGCTCTCCACATCAGATTCGTCCATATAGCCGCCCACATGCTTCAGATCTGCAAACACAGACAGCATTTTGGAGCTGAAGTCCAGACAATACATATTGAGGATGTCCGGCGTATAGGACTCGGCCAGAGAGTAGATCACTGTTTGCAGGAAGGTGGACTTGCCGGTGGAAACCGTACCGGTCAGCATATGGTGACCACCCTCCGCAAAGTTGACGGACACGGGGAACTGCGCCTGATTTTCCGGATCGTCGGCCATGCCGATCACGGTGTTCAGCTGGAAGCGCTGCGGCTTCTCCGGCCAGTTGGTCCCGTCGAAGGCATTTCCGGTATGCTCCTCCAGCGTATCCAGATACAGATATTCCGGCAGCACGGGAAGCCAGAGCTTACGGACATTATTCACGCCCACGGCATGAGCCACGCCGTCAAGATAGCCCACAAGGACTTCAAGCTGCGTCTTTCCCTTGATCTCGGGCAGACGGCCGCCGTTTCGCGCCGCGCTGCGGATCACTCTGTCTACCAGCGCCTCGCTGCCCCGCGTCTTGTCCGCACCGGCATACGCCTTGCAGAGGTCGCCGATACGCGCGGTATTGAACTGATTCTGCTCGAAATCCGGTTCAATAGCATGAATGCCGGAATAAACGGCGGCCAAAAACGCATGCTGCTCCGACAGCACGAAGTCCCGGCCGGTAATGGAGCTATGGGTCTGCTGCTGCGCGTCCTCGATGATCTGGATCAGCTGCCCCACCCAGCGGCGTTTGAGTTCCTCTTTCCGCTTGAGCTTCGCATGATTACCCACCAGATCCACCTTTCCGGTGGCGTTGAGCATCTGGGCGATCAGCAGATTGCCGCCGCCCAACTCTTCATCATACAAAGCGCCGGACCAGCCACTCTGGAACAGTTCGAAAATTTCGTCGTTGCCCACTTGCAGATAGCAGCGGCCCGCCTGCGTCAGATAGGCGGCCTCAGGCCGGTGCAGCATGTCGATGGAGTCCTGACGATCCTGCACCCGCAGACAGAGGCGGAATTTACTGTTGGCCCAGATGTTCTCATCCACCGTGCCGGAAGGGCGCTGGGTGGACAGGATCAGGTGTACGCCCAGACTTCGGCCTACCTGCGCCACGCTGATCAGCTCCTTCATGAACTCAGGCTCTTCCCGCTTCAATTCCGCGAACTCGTCGATAATGATAAACAGATGGGGGATGGGTTCCACCGCGTCGCCGTTTTTGTACAGCGCCGTATAGCCGTTGATGTTGTTGACGCCGTATTCGGCAAAGATCCGCTGACGGCGGCGGTTCTCCGACTGGATGGAGACCATGGCGCGGTTCACCTGGTTGCCGGACAGGTTGGAGATCGACCCGATCATATGGGGCAGGCCGTTGAACAGGTTGGCCATACCGCCGCCCTTATAGTCGATGATGAAGAAGCCGATATCCTCGGGGCTGAAATTGACCGCCAGAGACAGGATGTACGTTTGCAGCGTTTCAGATTTACCGGAACCGGTCGTACCGGCCACCAGCCCGTGGGGGCCGTGGTACTTCTCGTTGATATCCAGATAGCAGGGGGCGTTGCCGTTGCGGAAGCCCACCAGTGCCCGCATGGAGGCGATGCTGTTGGAGCGCCGCCACCGTTCGGCCGCGTTCAGCTCCTCCGGCCGCTCGACGCCGTACATATCGAAGAACGTCAGTGCGTTGGGAATCTCGCCGTCCTGACCGGATTCCGACACCTCGATCCGGCCCAGCGCCTTGGCAAATCTCCACAGGCTCTCGTCACTGACCCGGTCAAATTGCACCTGCGTACCATAGCGCCGTCCGTCACGCGTGTCATAGACACCGCGGAAGCTTCCGTCGTTCTGGATCACGCACTCGCACTCGTTGGGCAGATCCTCCGGCTTTTCCGCCAGGATCACGGTGGTAAGACCCAGATCCCGCTCGCGACTGAAGATGTACTTGGCGATAGCCTCGCCATCCAGCAGAGAGGTATCCGTAACGAACAGCACGATACGCGGCTTCAGGTCGCGGTTCTGCTCATCTTCCTCGCTGCGGTTCCGCAGAATCTGCGTCAGGGCGTAGAACACCTCGCCCTGTTCGGAGCGGTCAGTGGCGATATATCGTATTTTCTTATCGCTGGACCATACATGGGGCAGCCACATGGCAAAATCCCACGTATTGCGATCCACGTCGTTTCCGCTGTCGTATACAAGGCCCATCTTCACCTCCGTGTAGCAGTTGGAGGCGGCGATCTGGGACATGATGGTCTTGGCGATAGCGATCGCTTCGCGGCGGTTTTCGCCGCCGGCAATACCGATCAGCTGATGCTTCTGCAGATCAACAGTAACGGGCACCTCTTTCAGGGTCTCGAAATTCTGGCGGATCACCGACGGCTTGTCCGCCAGCGAGTCGTCAAACATGGTAAACCGCTCTTTGGGCACCCGGATCTCCGCCTGGAAGGGAACGTCGCCCAGGCCAAGGCGGACGCTGAGGAAGTCCTCATAGGAGGCATTGCGGTTCCACAGGATCGTGGAGTTTTCATCCAGCGCACAGCATTCGCCGCCGCTGATATAGCGCTCCTTCAGCGCCTCAGAATTCTCATTATACGCCCGCTCGATGCGGTCGCGCATCCGCACAAGGTATTCGCTGTACCGCTCGAAGCGCTGGTTTTCCGCCTGCTTATGCTGCTTGCGGGCATACCGGACATTGACCAGTGCCCACACGGCGCCGATCAGCGCGGAGGCAACGGCCGTGACCATGCCCATATACATAAAGGCTCCCGCGCTGGCGCTTGAGGAACGGCTGGCCAGCACCGAAAGAAGGCTGCCCAGCACCATGGGAATCGACATCGTCAGCGCCGGGCCGACCAGCATGGCGATGGGCTGCTCCTGCAGCGGCTGCGGCTCCGGCGGTGCTTCGATCTCGAAGGGTTCCGTATGCAGCTTTCTCAGATTACGGGGCGAACGGCGATACTGCACCTTTACACCGCCAGTGCCGGAGGGCTCTCCGCAAAGCGCTGCCAGTCCCTCCGCGTCCAGCGGCTCCATTCCCTTGATCTGGAGACTATCGCAGGCATCGACGGCGATCATGTTGCCCAGATAAATGATGTTCAGGCGCATGATGCGGATACTGTCGCCATACTGGAGCGCGGTACTTCCAAAAACGCGCTGGAAATTCAGAAATGTTCCATTGGTGGAGGAATCACGCAGAACCGCCCGCCCATTTTCAAAGATAATGACGCAGTGGTCGCCGGAAACAAAGTCATTTTTATAGCAGATATCATTCTTTTCATTTCTGCCGATGGTGATCTGCCGGATCCCCGCAAGGCTGTACTTGCTGTACACCGTCAGCGGATCGTTCTGCTGGAACGCGATCACGGTGATGCGGCTGCCTCGGCCGGCATCCACCTCAAGCTTCATGCCGTCCTCAATCTCGACCGCGCTGCCGAGGCTTCTCCCCTGCTGCACAAATACCGCGCCATCCTGCGTTCTGACAGACCACACGTCATCGCTGCGTTCAGCCGTCAGGCGAATATCCGTCTCCAACGCAAACAGTTCCTTTTGCAGCAGTATCTGCAATTCATTGGCACCGCGTTCCGGCAGCGTGATCTCCCGAAATCCCTTTTGACTGTAAATGGAAAGCACCATACTCATATGATAATCCTCTCTCTCCCAAACTCACGCCTTAAAGCAGCGGAACTGAACATCTGCCGAACCCATGCGGATATGGTCGCCGTTGTTCAGCAGAAGGCCTTCACCGTTGATGACCGCTGTTGTTTTTCCTCTGACCAGAGTGGCCGTTTCTCCCCCGACCGCCCTTACCGCCATCGTGTCCTTGACGGCGAATATCTCGCAATGCCGGACTGCGACGCCCTCGCGGGGCAGCACGAGCTGATTCTCTGCGCCGCTGCCGATATGGATCGACTGCTCTGCGGAAAACAGGTATTTCCGGCGGGAATAGGTAGAAAACTCCACCAGCTCCACCATCATGGAGGCCCGGCCGGTACGCTGTTGATCCACGGCTTTTTCGTCCCACTGAACCTCCATCGGCCCTACGGCCGCCGGCTCTGCCGTTTTGATCTTCGGATTCCGAAGCGTTTCATTCAAGGCTTCATTTCGCTTTTGCAGCTGGGACATCTCCTTTTCCTGTCCCCGGAGCTTTTTCCGCTTCAGCACCGGCCGGAGCACAAACACCAGCAGGATCACCACAAGCCCCGCGATAAAATAGCCTATATGAGATAGAATGAATGACAGCATAACGCTCCTCCTGTTGTGATCTTGTTTTTCGTTTTCCGTGGGCCGGCCAGCTGCGTGGCTTGCCTGTCCACGGAAAACGAAAAGCAGGGTCAACCCACCCGAAGTCTTTTGCTCGGGTGGGCTGGCCTATGATAGTTATGTAACCGTTGGCATGTGCCTGTCAGCCAGCTTTCCGGCTCAGACGATCTGGTCGTTTTTCAGGCTGCTGGCGGTAGCCTGGTTGGCGCGCTCGGCGGTCTGGTAGGTCTTGGCCATCAGCTGCAGGTCGTCGGTGTGCTCCTTGACCATCTTGTAGAGCTTGTTCATATCGCCCTGCAGGCCGTTGACCTTCTGATAGTAAATGGTGGCAGCCTCGCCGCCCCAGGTGGCCTTCAGCGCGGTGGCGATATTCAGCATGCTGGTAGTCAGGTTTCTGATGGTATTATTGGAATCTCCAAACTGGCCGGAGATGGCGATCATCTTTTCAGGGGTAACTCTCAGATTTCCGGAAATAGCCATAATATCTATCCTTTCTTTATTGTCGCGCCGCTGTGCGGCGGAGTCGTTATTTGTGGTAAGTATCGTTTCTATTGTCTGCCGTCAGGAGGAGCCTTGGCCGCTCCCGATCGTCGTCTGTGCCGCTTTTACTTGCGGATGGCGGCCGTCTGCAGGTTGTTCTGCTCCGCCGTCTCGTAGGTCTCAGCCGCCTCAAGCATCTTCTGCACATATTCGTCGATGTTGCGGGCGAAGGTGTCCCACTTGACCTTGTCGGTATCGAAGGCGTGGTCGAAAGCGGTGCGGGCTTCGCCGTCCCACATGCTGTCCAGCTGGCTGCGATAGCCAACCATCTTTTCTACCTCAGCGCGGAACTGCTTATTCAGGTTCTGCAGCTCCTGGGCCTTGTTGCGCAGCTCCTTCGGTGTCACTCTGATCTCTGCCATGTTTTTGTTCCTCCTATTATTTTATTTGTTCTTTTTGTTCTGTGCGGTTCTTTATTGTGGTTTTATCTTAGCATCTCTTTTCCCGGTTTGCCGTCATTCCTGACGAATGGCACGTTTGGGATGATGAACGGTAATTCGGGGTCATCCGCGGGGCTTCCTCAGTGGATCTTTATTTCAGGAAGCAGCGGATCAATATCCACATAGTAGTTGATGTATTCGTAATCACTTTTATTATCTACATATACACGCACGTTTTTTCCAATAATAGCGCTGCCCGGATGATACCTGAGATTCTTACTGTAAAACTTATGCAGAACATTGGTTCGCGGATCGTGATAGTCGCACTCCACTTTATAGGTAGGGGCCCGGTTGATGCGCACCTGATAATCGGCTGACACGCCGGAAATCACAGCAGTAATGGATTCGCCCTTTTCCAGCAAGGCCTTCTGCGCCTTACTCACCTTATACGCATGGAGTAAAAGAGCAGCGCCCAAAATCACCATCAGCAGCCCCAGCGCGCCAAAAATGTAGGGCATAAGCTCGACATTTCCCGTTCCGTTGGCGTACAGGAATTCCAGATCGCTGAACATCCAGACAGCGACGCCTGTGAATACCACGCCTACCAGCAGGAAAATGCCGCCGCACATCAGAAAGACACGTTGTCCTGAATCTTTCATCCCTGTCTCTCCGCAATCAGCTTTTTCAGCTTTTCCGCAAACTCGATCTGCTGCGCATTCTGCAAGCCTATCGCAATGACCCTGTCGATCTGGTCGTGGTCAAAAATTGCCGTCTCATTCGCAGAAATAAAGCCCTCCGGATAGATGCAGCCGCAATAATCGAAAATCTTATTGGAATCGGCTGTCCGCTTACGCTGATAGCCGATAATCATCAGCCGTTTGTCCGCGTTCTTCAGCAGAACGACCGAGCCAATGGGCAATACATGTTCATATGAATACATGGTCATTCCTCCCCGTTATCTTCATTCTCGCCGTTTTCTTCCGGCGTGTTTTCCGCGTACTTCTTCAAAGCGTCAGCCAGCTTTCCGGTAAAGATATCATGCTCGATATCTCTGTAACCATAGGCATAGACAACCTGGATCTGGCTGTGGTCGAAGCAGTAAATATCCTCGTCATCCGTATAACCCAGCGGGAAACGGAAGCCCGAATAATGCCAAACGCGGTTCGGCTCCGACGGGGCGATCGGCAGATAGCCCGAGATCATGACCAATGCGTTCGAGTCCTCCAGCTGCACAACACTTCCGATGGGCAGCAATTCCATAGTTTCCATTTGCATATGCCTCCTTAATTATGTAACAAGCCAAATATTATCTGGGGTCAGAATAGTTTTTTCAGGAAGGAGCCTACTTTACTGACGCCGCTTCCTATTGCTTTTATCGTACCAGACACGTCAATATCCACTTTCACACCAACACCGACACCCAGCGAAGCGCCAAGGTCAACGCTGATCTTTCCGTCGTGAATCCCCACATTAGCGTGAGCGCCGACGCCGAAGTTGAGCTTGCCCGTCGCGGAAATATCCGTACCGGCAATCTTACCGCCAACAGAACCTTTGACCTCTGCCGCAATTGCCTCCGCGGAAACTTCGGCATAAGCACTGGGGTTGAAATCACCGTTTTTGTCAATCAGACCGACACTGGCGCCACCCTTAGCACCCACACGGCCAATTGTCGCTTCGATCTCCCCATAGACCTGTGTGTTCTCCGTGCCAAGATATCCCTTGGCCTCTGCGGTAATGAGGGAAACACTGGCGCCGGCCGAAGCCCCGATACCGAGCGCTCCAATGTACGCATCCGCGTTGTATTCCCCCTTGGCAATATCATATCTAGCGGATACACCGCCTATGTCGCCTTTGACTTCTCCCTCATCGTGCAGCCAGCTTTTGGAGCCGCTGGTACCAACGCCGGCGAGCCGGATATCCACAGGAACGCTGCCCTTGTTATGATCGGAAAACTCCTCGTCGGCAGCTTCGTCTTTGGGGTCAACCTTTGTGAACTTACCAGTTTTGCCATCTATATAGTATTTGGCGTCCGCAGTTTTGGTATGGTCTTTTCCCCACTTCTTCAGGCGATCCAAAGCGTTTCCGCTGTCTTTGCTCGCGTCCAGAAGATCGACCTCAGCGTCGCTGACAAATGTAGCCTTCCCCTCTCTCCGACCATCTGCACTCTTCCAGCTGGCTATTTCAGAATCAAAGTCGGCACCGTCCAGAAATGTCAACGCCGCAAGAGAGAATGGCAAAACCGGCGCAATCGGGATCGTTCCAAGTATTTTTCTTATACTATCCCAATCAACCCTAAAGGGCCAATCAACGAATGGTCCCGGGCAGGGTCCGATTGGTTCAAATATCCTCGGATCAATAAAACCCACTTCAAAAATATTCCGTACCTTCGCCTTTTCCGCCGTCTGACTGTCGCGGTTGCCGTTCTCGGTCTTTTCATACCACGCGACGATCTGCTGCAGGCCATTGCCCATGTTCCGCGCGGCGCCAGCCTCGGCCGCGATCTGCTCAGACACCTGACGCAGCCGCTCCGCGATCTGGGCGCGGCCCGCGATCTTGTAGCGCATATTGCTTCTGATGCCATCCACTTCCTGTGACATGGCTTTCAGCGCCCTGCTGAGATCCAGCTCGTCCTGCGCAGTGCGCTTTGCCCTGGAAGGCTCTATATAAATACGTGCCATTTCAACCTCCTGATGCGTATTTGTTTCCCTTGAGAGCAATATACAGGGCTGTCACTTCTTCTGCATATGAAGCCGACGAACGGCAGGTTAAACCGGACGAAAGGCTCTTCCGTCAATACCGCTCAGAGAAATTTCACGCTTCTCACGATGATTGGTACACTTTTCGCCTGCGTGTGTGCAATATTCGTCATATGCAACAAAAACCGACAATGATTTCCTCACTCACTATATCAAATTACAATCAAAAAGGCAAGCAGTTTTATGAAAAATCAGATATTTTGTCTTTCTTTTTTCGTGAATTTCCTGTCTGTCTCCGCCGTGCCGCTCTCTTTCCGCTTATTGCCCCATCAGGCGTCTGTCTCTTTATGAGTAAAACGACATTGTGTCGAAATTTAGATAATATGCTCAAAAAGTCCGTTCCGCTTTTGGATGGCGTCATGATTTTTATGGCAAAAATTCATTATTTTTTCAAACGATACATTGACAATATATTCACTGTAGTGATAATATGATACAGGATATGACGAATCGCAGTTCTATTCATCAAGGTCACAGGGAAGGAACAGATATTATGAATTTACTATATATGGGATACGGACTGATGGCGGCCGCAGTTTTGGGCGGGATCGCCAGCGGGATCATTTTTCAGGGGAAAAAGAAGCGCTTAAACGATACATTGGAAAAGGAATACGGCAAAAAGCGTTGTTGAGTAAAGCGGAGGGGAAACGATGGCACAGGTGATTGCCGGTACATACGAGGTCATACAGCAGATCGGATCGGGTGGCAGCGGAATCGTGTATCTTGCCCGGCATCTGCGGCTGGGAAAGCTGGTGGTGCTGAAAGCCAGCCGGCGGGCCATGTCGCGGCGGCCGGAGATGCTGCGCCGCGAGGTCGACGCCATGAAAAACCTCAGCCACACTTATATTCCGCAGGTATATGACTTTTTTGAGGAAAACGGCACCGTTTACACGGTGGTGGACTATGTGGAGGGCGAAAGCCTCGACAAGCCGCTGAAGCGGGGCGAACGCCCCTCGCAGGCGCAGGTGATCGAGTGGGCCTGCGAGCTGCTGGACGCGCTGAACTATCTGCACACCCGACCGCCCTGCGGCATTCTCCACGCGGATATCAAACCGGCCAACATCATGCTGACGCCCCAGGGCGACATACGGCTGATCGACTTCAACATTGCCCTGGCATTGGGGGAAGAAGGCGCCGTCCGGGTGGGATACAGCTTTGGCTATGCCTCGCCGGAGCACTATCACTCAGCGGATGTGGTGCTGTCCTCCGCTTCCTTCTCCGGAGTGGCGGACGACGCCTGCCCCACTACTGAGACGCTGGACAAGCCGCCCGCCACCGAGAAGGTGGTGGCCGAGACGGAAATGCTTGCCACGGAGCCGGCGGCGCCGGTCAGCGGAAGCAGTCCGCAGTCCAGCCGCAAAACCCGGCTGCTGGATGCCCGGTCAGATATATACAGTCTGGGCGCGACGCTGTACCATTTGCTGACGGGTCAGCGTCCTCCCCAGAGCGCCTATGAGGTTGCGCCTATCCCCCGGTCAGTAGCCAGTCCGGCGGTGGCCGCCATTATCCAAAAGGCCATGCAGCCGGATCCGGATGAGCGCTATCAATCCGCGGCGGAGATGCTGTACGATTTTCAGCATCTCTACCAGCAGGATCCCCGCACCGTCCGCTATAAAAAGGCGGTGCAGGGCACGGCGGCGCTGCTGTGCGTTCTGTTTCTGGCAGGCGGTGCACTGACGTTTCTGGGGCTGCGGCAGAAGGAGCGGGCCAAGAACGCGCTGGTGCTGGCCGAGTACTCACAGGACGCCTACCGCCGGGGCGACGCGGAAGCCGCTTTGCAATACGCTTTGGATGCGATACCCCGGAACGGCGGATCGTTGGAAACGCCCTATACGCCGCAGGCCCAGCGGGCACTGACGCAGGCACTGGGCGTCTACCGGCTCAGCGACAGCTTCGCGGCCCACACGCTGCTCCAACTGCCCAGCGAGCCGCTGAAGCTGGCGCTGTCGGAAAGCGGCGGCTGTCTGGCGGTGCTGGTGCAGGGCGAGGTGCGGCTTTACGACACGGCCAGCGGCCAGCTGACGGCGCAGCTTCCGGCAGACCCGTCCGCCCAGTCGGATGTGGTATTTGCCAAAGAGCTGCTTTACTATGCGGGAACCGACGGCCTGTGCTGCTATGATACCGCCGCCGGGCGGCAGCTGTGGCAGGGCGAACCCGCCACGGCCATCGCCTGTGCGGACGACGGTCTGACGGTGGCAGCTATCTACAAGGACGCGGAGCAGGCGCTGGTGTACGACGCCGCTTCGGGCCAGCTCCGGTATCGCGTCGATTTCGGCGGACAGCATCAGGAGCTGCCGTATAACGATATCTTCGCGGACGCGGGGAACAACCTGCTGGCCGTCAGCAATGACGGCCAGTGGCTGGCGGCCAGCTTTTCCGGCGGTGCGCTGACGCTGTTCGATCTGGAGAACGGCCGGAAGTGGGAGGTGTACGCCTCCTCGGCGTACACAAGCTTTGAGGGCGGCTTCTATGGCAGCTACTTCGCCTATGCCGCCAACGGCAGCAATAAGGCGGAATTCGTGGTGCTGGATACCCGGAATGCCGCCGTCGCCTGCAATGCGTCCAACACGATCCCCTACCACACCTACGCGGACAGCCGGGGCATTCTGGTGTCCTCCGGAAACGTGCTGGTACAGGTGGATCCTGCCAGCGGCCAGCAGGCGGAGATGGCCTATACGGCGGCGGATATCACCGGCTTCTCCCGCGACGGCTACACGGCGGCACTGTCCGACAACAAGACCTGCACCATAACCGATAAAACAGCGGCGGCGGTGGCGAGCGTGACCAGTGACGACGCGCTGGATCTCGTCAGCCTGCGGAGCGGCACAGCGGTACTGGCATCCCGCAGCGCCCCCTATGTCCGGGTGCTGAAGCTGGAAAACCATGCCGACGCCCAACTGTTCACCTACGACCCGTCCTATGCCCACAGCGAAGCCCGTGTCAGCACGGATCGCAGCACCGTTATGCTGTACCGGCACGACGCCTTCCGGCTGTACCGGATGGACGGAACGCTGATCTGTGAGCAGGCTATTCCCGACGCGGATCAGATATACGACCAGCAGTACCGCCGCCGGGACGGTCAGTGCGTGCTGGAGGTCATCTATTACAGCGGCCTGATCCGGACGTATTCCGCCGCGGACGGCAGCGTGGTATCGGAGGAGCAGGGTCAGCAGCCGGACAAGTCGCTGCTGGAGGAGTTCCAGACGGACGAGCTGCGCATCGTCTCGCCGCTTCACGGCGCTCCGGAGGTCTATGACCGGGCCACCGGCGAAAAGCTGGGCACGCTGGAAAGCCAGGATTACCTGACCTATGTAACGCAGGTGGGACAGTACGTCATTGCGGAGTACATGACCATTGAGGGCGAACGCTACGGCATGCTGCTGGATCAGCAGTGCGCGATTCTGGCCGACCTGCCGGGGCTGTGCGACATTCTGCCGGACGGCACGCTGGTGTTCGACGACATGAGGGGAAATCTGCGGCAAAGCCGCATTTATTCCACGCAGGAGCTGACCACTCTTGCGCATCAATAAAAGCAGGAGGAGAAACAACATGCAAAAACTCAAACGCGGATTGGTATCATTGCTGGTTCTGGTAATGGTACTGTCCCTGCTTCCGGTCACGGCATTGGCGAACGCGGATACCGCGCCGTCAGCCGAACCGGAAGCAGTAACAGAAACGGCGGCTGTCCCGGCGGAGGACAGTCAGGAAGCGGAAGAAGATGCCGCTCAGAGCGAAATAGCTAAGAGCGATCTGCCTTCCGTCCAGTCCATGCTGCCTTTGGAAGAGGTCAAAAAAACCTTAGATCTGACCGGATATCTACCCGGAGAACTGGCCAAGTTCCCTGTTGCCAAGCTGGTGGAACTGCTGGGGCTGGGATCGGAAAATCCCCCGGCCGTCTGGGCGCGGTACTCCTACCGTAACGCAGAGGGAAAATACATTTCCTCAAACGATGATTTCGTCGCTTTTGACGCCGACGGAACCATTGATCTGTCCTGCAATGACGCTTATGCTTCCTCAGATGAGTATCAACTCGAATTGATCTGCGGAACGGCTGACCAGTTGAACCCTGAAAATGTCCGCTATCGTGTCACGGTGAAGTTCACAATGACCGCAGCGATTTTTGACTACAGCGCATACTCCGAAGCCCGCAAAGCAATCGAGATCTACCAGGTCAACGGAGATTCTACCTGGAACGCCAATTCCCAGAACGTGCTGAAGCTGATCGTTAACAAGGACGATTGGAAGTCCGGCGAAAAAGCTTATCTGGGCATGAAGCTGGCCAGCCAGTTTGTCGGTCTTGATGTAACGGTATACGAGGGCTATTATGCAACCGTGGACAGCATCCCCGCCGACGCCAACGATATTACCAGCCAGATCTTCAATCAGGCAGACCTGTCCGTATCCGGCGGCTATCTGGCAGATTGCAGCTATCAGAAAAATTATGAGGGTATGCCCACCATTACCATTGTTGTCAAACGCGGCAGTGAGGTCGCAAGTATCGTGCCCGTGGTGCTGTATATGGATGCCGACGGCTTGAACCTAAACGATGGCAACAATTTATATGTCGATGCAGAGTATCATCGCGACAATGTACTGACTAACAATTACCAAAAGCGCAGCACAAGCAAAGTTGTCGACGGTATTCCTACCATCACCTATATGCTGAAACCCGGCTATAAGGCCAACGAACAGTATTACACTCATCTTTACATGCGCAATCCGGCCGACGAAACTACTACTGATTGCGGCATCGCTTATGTAAAGAGAGCTGTGGTGGGCAACTATCAGACGCTGGAAGATATTCCTGCATCCGCGCCCGATATCAAGGCACAGCTATTCTCTTATAGCTGGCGCGAAAATGGTGGTCACGGTGCGGATTACAGCAACGGTGTGACCTTCACTGTGGTAGATATCAACGATGATATCCACCGCATAACGATCAAAGTCGTTTCCTTTGACGGCAAGGTCGATACCGAGCTCTCTTCTGATACCTATTTTCAGATGGAGGGCGCAATCGCCGTAAACAGCGAGGAGTCCGAAGCTTATGCGGCATATGAGATGCCTGATGATGCGGACAGCTATTACCAGAACGGCTATCAGACCGTATTTCTGCTGAAGAGTACGTATGACAGCACCTCGTACAAGAATGTATATACGCCTGTCACAGACGATAAGATCAAGCCGGTATTCTATACCTATGACGGCGTTACGGCTTATGCCAGCCTTGATGACAGCGGCGCTACCAAGCAGACCAGCGGCGAAAGCGAAATCGCTTTCACCTCCGGAAACGCGATCTCCTACTCCGCAGCCGCTGAAAACGGCGCAAATCTGGCCAACTATTGGGTGACGTTCCTGACCCAGCAGAGCGGCACCAAGCTGTTCGTCAACGCCACCAACGACAAGAGCCACTATGTAGAAGTTGACGGCAAGGAAATGCCCCAGCGTGAGGTGTTCTTCACCGGCGATGCTTCCGAGCATCATGATGTGTTCTTTGCCAACATCGGCGATCAAGCCATCAACGGCCTGTATGTCAAGCTGGAAAATGCCGAAAACATCAAGCTGGATGACTACTGGACGATTGGCACCACCAAGACTCTGGGCGCGTTTACCACAACTGACAAGCGTACTTACAAGGGCGACCTGAACAACTTCGCCAAAGTACGTCTGCTGCCCGCTACCGATGAAGAGGGCAACTTCCTCTCCGGCGCGATCAGCGGTACGCTGGTGATCGGTTATACCGGCGACGGCACAGAGCCTGTTGAAGAAGTCCGCATCAATCTGACCGGTACGGCCGGCACCCCCAAGATCGTCACCGATGGCAGCAAGCTTCACGACGGCGTCAAGTACGTCCCTTATTCCCTGCTGATCCAGACCAACAACATGCACGGCAACAACAAGATGGCTTTCAGCATTGTTTCCGGCAATCTACCCGATGGTCTGACCCTGAAGCCCAACGGTGAGATCTACGGCGTTCCCACCAAGCCCGGTACGTATACGTTTACCGTCAAGGCCATCTACAACGGCGACCAGAATTCTGCCAGCACAATGGAAGGCCAGATCACGATTCAGGACAACACCGACGCCAACGTTCTGGCCACCAACGATGACCCGATCTACGGCTACAAGCTGCTGGATGCCGCTCCTGACCGCATCAACGTCCGCGCTCAGGACTTCACTGGTGTGAGCCTTCGTTCTGAGGGTGCGCTGTCCGAATTCATGAAAGTGTTCCTTGATGGTAAGGAACTGGATCCGTCCACCTATGACACAGAAGAAGGCAGCACCATTCTTACCGTTGCCTCCGAAGTGTTCCGGAATCTGCCGAACGGCAGCCACACCCTCGCTATTGAGTTCCGTGAGGGCGCCGATGAAAACGGCGACATGAGAAGTACCGCTCAGAATATCGACATCACCGGCGGCAAGGGCGGCAACGGCGGCAACGGCGGCAATAACGACAGCAACACGCCCTCTTCCGGCGGCCAGACCACGCTGAACAACGGCGACGGCACCATCACCACCACTGTGGTGGAGATCATTTCCGCGGCCAACCTGTCCAGCGCTGACAAGGCTATTCTGGACGCGCTGCTGAACGGCAAGGGCACTGCCGGTGTTTACATGAACATCTCCGCCGTGGTGAAGGATTCTGCCACCGGCAAGATCCTGCGCTACCTGACCGAGACCCCCAGTCCCCTGAAGGTCACTGTGGATGTCCCGCAGGCAATGCTGGACGCCCAGAAGGACGGCAAGTTCATCTACGCTGTCCGCATCCACAACGGCAAGGCGGAGTTCCTGGATACCACCATCCGCGGCGGCAAGGCCACCTTCTCCAGCGATAAGTTCTCCACTTACGCGCTGGTGACGATGGATCAGCGGGTGGCCGGCGTCAAGACCGGCGACGCCGGTGTAACGGCCTACATGGTCGTCGCCTTCGTGGCTGTGGCAGCCGGCGCAGGCGTTGTGGCAGTCCGCAAGCGCAAAGAAAATTACACCAAATAAACACATCTGAATTCCTCTGCCAAATCAAGCCTCCGGTCAAAGACCGGAGGTTTTGATTTGCCTTGAGGCTGTTCCGCGGGAACGCGGAGCCGGAAACCGGGGTACCTTGTCAAAGGGCTTCGCGCCGTATTTTCCCTCCCCTAAAAATTTTTCCAATCAACCTATTCACATAGTAGGAATTTTGACTTACGATCCCTACTTGCAAGGTAGGTAATTGAAAGCGAGGTATTTCCCATGATGATCTCAACCAGAGGGCGCTACGCGCTGCGTGTCATGCTGGATATGGCGGAGCACGGCGGCGGAGAGTGGCTTTGTCTGCGGGACATTGCCCAGCGGCAGCAGCTCTCCAAAAAGTATCTGGAAAGCATCATGGCCGCCCTGAGCCGCGCCGAGCTGGTAGAGGGTACGGTAGGCCGTTCCGGCGGCTACCGCCTGACCCGTCCTCCCGAGGAGTACCCCGTGGGCGAAATTCTCCGGGCGGTGGAGGGCGACCTGTCGCCCATTGCGTGCCAGTCCGAGGAGGGCGCGGGGTGCGGCAGCTCCTGCGACTGCGACGCCCGGCTTTTCTGGCAGGGGCTGGAGGATCAGATCAATTCCTACATCGACAACCATACGCTGGCGCAGTTTATGCGCGGAAACGAAACAACACCGGCCAATGCGGCGCGGAAAGAAGATAAGGTGATGTAATATGAGTAAGGCACTTTTGGAAGTTAAAGACCTGCATGTCCGGGTGGAAGAAAAGGAAATCCTTCACGGCGTGAACCTGACTGTGGGGCAGGACGAGACCCACGTCCTCATGGGGCCCAACGGCACCGGCAAATCCACGCTGGGCTACGCCATTACCGGCAATCCGGCCTACAGCGTTACCGCCGGCTCCATCCTGTTTGACGGCGCGGACATTACGGCGCTTCCGGTGAACGAGCGGGCGAAGAAGGGCATTTTCCTGTCCTTCCAGAATCCGCTGGAGGTTCCCGGCGTGACCCTCAGCGCCTTTATCCGCAGTGCGCTGGAGCAGAAAACCGGCAGCCGCCTGCGGCTGTGGGATTTCAAGAAGCAGCTCAAGGAGACTATGGCTCTGCTGGACATGGACGAGAGCTACGCCGAGCGTGACCTGAACGTAGGCTTCTCCGGCGGCGAGAAGAAGAAAGCCGAGATCTTACAGATGCTGATGCTGGAGCCCAAGCTGGCCATTCTGGGTGAAACGGACTCCGGGCTGGACGTGGATGCCGTCCGTACCGTCAGCGAAGGCGTCCGCCTGTTCCGTGAGCGGACACATGGCTCGCTGCTGATCATCACCCACTCCACCCGCATTCTGGAGGCCCTCCATGTGGACGCGGCCTACGTGATGGAGGAGGGCGTCATCGTCCGGAACGGCGGCGCGGAACTGGTGAATGAGATCAACGAAAAGGGCTTCGGCAGCCTGAAGGACGATTGAACCGGGAGGCTCCTGATATGGCAGATTTCAAGGAAAAAACCTATGTAGAGGACGTAGACCGCAGCGTCTACGATATCCGGGACGAGGAGCACGATGCGTACCGCATGGAGTCCGGCCTGACGCCGGAGATCGTGGAAAAGCTCTCGCAGGAGAAGAGCGACCCCGCGTGGATGCAGCAGTTCCGTCTGGAATCCCTCCAGATCTATAACGAGATGAAGCTCCCCAACTGGGGCCCCTCCATCGAGGGACTGGACATGGATCACATCGCCACCTACGTCCGCCCCAACACCAAAATGCGCAACGACTGGAGGGACGTGCCGGAGGATATCAAGGAGACCTTCGAGCGGCTGGGCATTCCGCAGGCCGAGCGGAAGTCGCTGGCCGGTGTGGGAGCCCAGTACGACTCCGAGCTGGTGTATCACAATGTAAAGGACTCCGTGGCCGCCGAGGGCGTGGTGTATACCGACATGGAGAGCGCCCTGAAGGGCGAATATGCCGACATGGTGCGCAAGTACTTCATGAAGCTGGCAACGCCTCATGACCATAAGTTCGCGGCGCTGCACGGCGCGGTGTGGTCAGGCGGCTCCTTTGTGTACGTGCCCGAGGGCGTCCACCTGTCCATCCCTCTGCAATCCTACTTCCGTCTCAACGCCAAGGGCGCGGGACAGTTCGAGCATACCCTCATCATCGTGGACGAGGGCGCCAGTCTGCACTTTATCGAGGGCTGCTCCGCCCCCAAGTACAACGTGGCCAACCTCCACGCCGGCTGTGTGGAGCTGTATGTGAAGAAAGGGGCCAAGCTCCGGTACTCCACCATCGAAAACTGGTCGAAGAACATGTACAACCTGAACACCAAGCGGGCGCTGGTGGAGGAGGGCGGCGTCATTGAATGGGTGTCCTGCTCCTTCGGCTCCCATGTGGGCTGCCTGTACCCCATGAGCATCCTCAAGGGCGACAATTCCCGCATGGAGTTCACCGGCGTCACCTTTGCCGGAGCCGGACAGGATCTGGATACCGGCGCGAAAGTGGTTCACGTAGGCAAAAACACAAGCTCCTATATGAATACCCGCTCCATCAGCAAGAGCGGCGGCGTCAGCACCTTCCGCAGCAGCGTTGTGGTGGAAAAGAGCGCCAGGGGCGCCAAATCCGCCGTGTCCTGCCAGTCCCTGATGCTGGATTCCGACTCCCGCTCCGACACCATCCCCGCCATGGATATCCGGACGAAGGACGCCGCCATCGGCCACGAGGCCAAGATCGGCGCCATCAGCAACGAGGCGGTGTTCTATCTCATGAGCCGGGGCATGAGCGAGGAGGACGCGCGGGCGCTGATCGTCAGCGGCTTTGCCGACAACGTGTCCAAGGAGCTGCCTTTGGAGTACGCCGTGGAGATGAACAACCTGATCCGGCTGGAAATGAAGGGCAGCATAGGCTGAAAGGAGTTTGCATATGAGTGAGACGATTTTGATCAACAGGCTCCCGACCCCCACATGGAACCGGCTGGGCGTCAACGAAACAGCCCTGACCTGGGGAGACGCCGCCAACCTGGGCACGGAACAGGTCACCGCCGCCGGACAGACCGTCCGTCTGGACATTTCCGGCCACGGGGCTTACAGCGAAAAGCGGGTGGATATCCACGCCCCGGAGGGCCAGACCGTCACGGTGTTCGAGACGCTGCATGCCGAAGAGAACCTGCTGGTGCGGACGGAGCTGCACGTGGAAAAGGACGCACGTGTGCGGCTGGTGCAGATCCAGAACACGGCGCAGGATTCCCTGCTCCGTCTGGAGAACAGCGGCCGCTGCGCCGAAAACGGTCAGGTGGAGCTGATACAAATTCTGCTGGGCCGGGGCGATGTGTACAGTGACGGTCACTTCGCCCTGAACGGCACCGGTTCGGGCTTTCAGGCCGGGATCGGCTATCTGGGCCAAAGACAGCAGACGGTGGACCTGAATCTGGTGGTGGATCACTGGGGTCAGAAAACCACCAGCGAGATCAGCGCCGCCGGGGCCCTGAAGGACGACGCCCGGAAGATCTTCCGGGGCACTATCGACTTCAAGAAAGGCTCCGCCGGTTCCGTGGGCAACGAGCAGGAGACCGTCCTGATGCTGGGAGACGGCGCTGTCAACAAGACGGTGCCCCTGATCCTCTGCGCCGAGGAGAACGTGGTGGGCAACCACGGCGCTACCATCGGCGAGCTGGACGAGGATACCCTGTTTTATTTCGGGAGCCGGGGCATTTCCGCGGCGGAAGCGGAAAATATCATGGCCCGTGCCGCCATCGAGCGGCTGGCCCGCACTTTGCAGGACGAGACCGCCCAGACGGCCATCCTGACAGAATTGGAGGAGGTGCTGTAACATGGCACATGCGTACCGAGACGATTTTCCCCTGCTGAACGATCTGGATATTGCCTATCTGGACAACGCCGCCACGGCCCAGCGGCCCCAGTGCATGCTGGACGCGGAAGCGGAGTTCTACAAAACCCATAACGCCAACCCCCTTGCGGGGTCTCTATCCCCTGAGCATCGCCGCCACCGACGACTATGAAAATGCCCGCGAAGCTGTCCAGGCCGTCCTGAACGCCAAAAGCGCCCGGGAGATCATCTTCACCCGCAACACCACCGAGGGCCTGAATCTGGTGGCCTACAGCTACGGCCTTTCCCACGTAAAGGCCGGGGACGAGGTGCTGGTGTCCATTCTGGAGCACCACAGCAACCTGCTGCCCTGGCAGATGGTCTGCCGCCAGACCGGCGCAACGCTGAAATTCATGGAATGCGAGCCGGACGGCAGCCTTGATTTGAATAAGGTGGAGGCCCTTATCACCGACAGAACGAAGCTCGTGGCCTGCACCCACGTCTCCAACGTCATCGGCCGTGTGAACCCCATCCGCCAGATGGCGGACATGGCGCACCGGCACGGCGCGGTGATGGTGGTGGACGGCGCCCAGAGCACGCCCCACATCCCGGTGGACGTGCAGGCGCTGGACGCGGACTTTCTGGCCTTCTCCGGCCACAAGCTCTACGGCCCCATGGGCATCGGCGTGCTGTACGGCAAAGAAGCGCTGCTGAACGAAATGCCGCCCTTCCTCACCGGCGGCGAGATGATCGAGTCCGTCACCCGCGAGGGCGCGGTTTTCGCGGAGCTGCCCCATAAGTTTGAAGCCGGTACGGTCAACGCCGCCGGTGCCGTGGGACTTCACGCCGCCATCGACTATGTGAACCGCATCGGCTTCGGGGAGATGCACCGCCGTGAGCTGGCCCTCACCCGCCGGGCCATGGAGGGCATTCAAGCTATCCCCGCCGTCCATGTGCTGGGCTCTGAAAAACCGGAGGAGCACTGCGGCATTCTGGCCTTTACCGTGGACGGCGTCCACCCCCACGATATCAGCGAAATTCTCGCCAGCGACGGCGTCGCCATCCGGGCAGGCCATCACTGCGCCCAGCCGCTGCTGGCTCACTTGGGCCACCCGTCCACCGCGCGGGCCAGTCTGGCGTTTTACAACACCGAGGCGGAGATCGACCGCCTGCTGAACAGTCTTTCCACCTTGAGGGAGCGAATGGGCTATGGAAAATAGAAGCTTTTATAACGAGATCCTCACTGAGCACAACCTGCACCCGGAGTTCAAGCACGACCTGCCGGACGCCGATATCGTGCTGGAGGGCGTCAACCCCAGCTGCGGCGACGATATTTTCCTCAAGCTGAAGCTGGACGGCGACACCATCACCGACGGCGCGTTCGTAGGCGACGGCTGCGCCATCTCCCAGGCCTCCGCCGATATCATGCTGGGCATGATCGTGGGGAAGCAGAAGGACGCCGCCCTGAAGCTGGGCGAGACGTTCCTGAAGATGATCCAGGGCGAAGCAACCGAGGAGGAGATCGACAGTCTGGAGGAGGCGTCCGCCCTTCGGGATATCGCCCACATGCCTGCCCGCGTCAAGTGCGCGGTGCTGGGCTGGCGCACGCTGAAGGAAGCGCTGCAAGGCAGGACGAAATAAATGTAACCCCCATGGAACTTGCGAAAGTCACAAGTTCCATGGGGTTCCTTCTTTATCGCCGTCCGGTCGCCTGCGCAACGGCACAGTCTCCACGCCTATTCAGCACCGTCCGCTCCGGTATTTTTCCCCACCGGCACGCATAGGCTGGACACCAGAAAGGACGGGGATCGTATGAAGAAATCACGGGTGCGGGTGTTCCTGCTGCACCGCCGGCTGCTGGCGGTGCTGTGTACGCTGGCGGTGGCAGCGGGTATCTTTTATGTGACGTTGTATCCCGCGTCACAGGCCGCGGCGGCTTCCACACGGCAGCTGCCTATCTATTCGGTGGAGCGCAAGGAGAAACTGTGCAGTATTTCCTTTGACGCGGCGTGGGGTGATGGGAAAATGCGGCAGTTCAGTTGCTGAACTGCCGCACTTTGTTGCGATGTACGAGATGTACGATATAAAAGCGAATCAAAAAAGATGACTGTTCTCCGCCATTTGGGAAACCGCTTCCTCATAAAATACGTTCAGTTCACCTATATACCCCGGTTTCCACGGTTTGTTCCGCCCGCAGTAGTGGATGACCGCCGACTGCCGCCGCACGTCCTCCAGCGTCATGCCATCCCCGTTGTGCCGGTGAAGGGCAAATAACTTCTCCGTCATGTTGTAGCGGATAGGATCCAGCGGTAAAATGCGCTGGCCGTACAGGGCACTGATAATGTCCTGATCCGGCAGCATGAGCCGCCCCTTGTGGGCGTTCATATAGTCGAATACCTCCTGCGTATCCTGTTCTGCCCGCAGAGCCTGCAGATTCATCAGCATCACACCGGAGTTGATATAGGGACTGTCCTCATCCATGTCCAGACGCAGCTCATTGAAACGGTGCAGAAAGCCGCGGATGTGAGTGGCCGCGGCGAAGAACGCTGTGCCCATGGGCATTTCATATAACTCCCGCAGGCTCTGCCGCACCACAACATCCGGGTCGAGATACAGCACCCGCTCCAGCGTGTCCGGCAGATATTTGGCCGCAAAAATACGGTAGTAAATGGCTTTCGGGTAGCGGTCAGAGGTCGGCGCGTCCGCCAGACCGTCCTCGTCCACTCGTATCAGGTGCAGCGTCCCCCGCTGCCCCAGCAGTACTCGCGTTCCCGCCACATCCTCCTCTGACAGTCCCTCGTCGTGCAGCAGGTACACGTCAAAATGCGCGGCACTGTCGCAATGCAGCGCGGAGAACAGCATTACATTCAGCTGCGGAACATAGTTCCGATCCAATGTCATCAACAGGTTCATGTGCATACCTCGGCTTTTTTGTTTTCAGTATATTCTACGTTCTGTCAAAAAGCAAGGGCATAAACGTTCCCGACACAGCATGATGCGGTATCAGTTGAAGGGGAGCCGTGGAAAGTTCTGCGCCGCCTGAAAAATAACGACGCAGACGCATAGACGCGGCCATGGATCTGAGAAACGAACGAGGCTTTTTGCTGCCGGAGCTGCGCGAGATTTGCAAACTCATAAAGGAGTATATGACGCGGTGCTGGCCACGGGGCACATTTCCCCGCAGGAGAGCCGCAGCGTCGTGGACAGCGCACGGATCGTCGGCGTCCGCAAGATCGTCATTACACACCCGGAATACTGGGTCGTGGACATGGGCATCGCGCAGCAGAAGGAGCTTGTCACGGACTATCACGTGGTGCTGGAGCGCTGCTTCCGCCAGCCGCTGCCGAACAGACAGTGGGTCAGCAATGTGGCGGGGAATGCAGAGGCCATCCGCCAATTAGGGGCGGACAACACGATCCTGTCCACCGACTGCGGCGACCCGGCGGATCCGCCGTGGGAATGTGCAATGGTGCAATACCTTCACGAGATGGAAGCGCACAGCGTGAGCCGCGATGCACTGCGCCGCATGACGCATACCCTGCCTGCACAGCTGCTGGGGCTCGAGGACGCGGCGGAGTAGCACACCAGAATAGACGCGAACGCGCGGTGCTCATACGAAAAGAGGTGCGTGAAGGAGGGGAATGCCCTTCATGCACCTCTTGCATTATATTATGCTTCGTTTCGCAAATTCAGCTCATAGGTACACAGATAGAACAGGAACGAGGTCATCTGATAACGGTTGATGCGGGTGTTGCAGGCCGCCAGCAGATCGCCCAGCTCGCTGTCACGGGTGGTGATGTCCCGATCGTCGCACCAGAGCATGGCCTTGGCGGCTTCTGTGGTGAGGGCGGGATCGTTCCTC
>OIZQ01000098.1_pt1 | contig 61654 bp, 80 predicted proteins | sample 1588491 | NCBI WGS metagenome assembly OIZQ01 (sample SAMN03283262) | human gut metagenome | biome: human-associated habitat; material: feces | host: Homo sapiens | place: USA | collected 2013
GTTCTGGAACCAGGGCCGCACGCAGGAGATCAAGGACCGCGTGCTGCATCTGTAAAGACAACGCAAAAAAGGCGGGCAGACGCCCGCCTTTTTCACTCTGTTCATGATTTATCGGCAGGCTTCTGGTATGATCCTGCCATAGGAGGCTGCTATGCACTACGGAGAGCTGAAAAAATGTGATATCGCCAACGGGATCGGCGTGCGGGTGACGCTGTTCGTCTCCGGCTGCACCAACCACTGCCCGGACTGCTTCCAGCCCCAGACGTGGGACTTCGACTACGGCAAGCCCTTTACCAATGAGACGAAGGCGGAGATCTTCGCCGAGCTGGACAAGCCCTTTATCAACGGCCTGACCGTGCTGGGCGGCGAGCCCTTCGAGCCGAAGAACCAGCGGGAGCTGCTGCCCTTGCTGCGGGAGATACGGGAGAAGTACCCCCATAAGACCATCTGGTGCTTCACCGGCTTCCGTCTGGAGGACGAGCTGCTGCATGACGGCAGCTATCCCCGGTGCGAGGCAACGGACGGAATGCTGGCCTGCATCAACGTACTGGTAGACGGGCGGTTCGTCAAGGAGCTGAAGGACATCTCTCTCCAGTTCCGGGGCAGCCGGAACCAGCGGGTCATCGACATGGACCGGACCCGAGAGACGGGGCAGGTCACGATCTGGGACAAACTGAGAAAGTGAGGGATCCCCCATGAAAAAAGGAATGGCGTGCCTGCTGGCGCTGGTCATGGCGCTGGCACTGACGGCCTGCACCCGGACGGCGCAGCCGCAGAACGGCGGCGATGCGGCTCCGACGGACCCGACCGTTCCGGCGGAGCCGGACGCGGGCTACAACACCGGAGCCGGCGAGGTGGTACAGATCAAGGGCTTCCGTTCCATCGACATCGAATGGGTCAGCGGCGCGGTAAACGTGGAGCTGTACGACGGCGAGGGCATCCAGCTGTCGGAGACGATGATGGACGGCGGGGATGTGGCGCTGAAGATGGAGTGGCGGGTGGACGAGGACGACAACACGCTGGACATCCGTTCTCAGCCGCTGACGGTCAGCGCCTCGCAGAAAAAACAACTGACGGTCAGGCTGCCCCGCAGCACGGTGCTGCATGAGTTGAACATCGACGCGGTCAGTGCCGACGTATCCGTGGACCTGACAGAGGAGGATACCCTGACCCTGACGGAACTGGACGTGTCCAGCGTCAGCGGCACGGTCAGCGTCCACGCCGCCAACGCCGGGGAGATCTCTCTGGAGACCACCAGCGGCGCCATCACCGGCAGCGTCCGCACCGATAAACTGGAGGCAGACAGCGTCAGCGGCAGCATTGGACTGACGCTGGAAACCCAGCCAAAGGAGCTGGATGTGAAGAGCGGCAGCGGCGACATCACCCTGACGCTGGCCCGTCAGACGGAGGCGGTGGCCATCGATTTCCACACCGTCAGCGGTCAGCTGCGCAGCGACGTGACCAACAGTCCCGACGCGCCGGCGGTCTGGAAGCTGGAGACCGTCAGCGGAAACGCAGACATCTTCCTCATGCAATAAAGAGAACGCAGGCGCTCCGCCGGATCACGTGGCCGGAGCGCCTGCGTTTACACGCTTTTCAGAGGAAATCGGAAAATTCTTCATCAAACAGTGCAACTGCCGCATTTTGGAGCCTTTTGCAGAATGAATCGTAGGCGTCCAGCAGCTGTACGCACCGGGGGGTCAGCGCCGCACCGCCGCCGCCCTTCCCGCCGGTGGTGGAGGTCAGAAGCGGGAACCCCAGCGCATTTTCCGAATTTTTGACGATGGTCCATGCCTTGGAATAGGCCATGTCCATGCTCAGCGCCGCAGCGCGCAGCGAATGGAACTGCTGCACCGCGTGCAGCAGCTGAGCTACGCCCGGACCGAAGCATTTTGCATCAGTGAACAGGCGGCAGGATAGCTTGTATGTCATCTTTCTTTCCATGACGTTATTCTATCAGGAGAATCAGGATACGTCAACAGGGATTGACCTTTTCCCACTAAAGTGTTATCCTACAACAGACCACAGGGTGCTATACATTGGTATCAAACAGATAAGGGGCTGTCGCATGAGAGTTTTGATCCGCGGCGCGGGGGATATTGCCACCGGCATCGCCCTGCGGCTGTACCGCAGCCATATGCAGGTGGTGATGACGGACCTGCCCGCGCCCACCGCCATCCGGCGGACGGTGTGCTTTTCCCAGGCTATCGTGCTGGGCCGGACGGAGGTAGAGGGCGTTGCCGCCGTGCTGGCCGCCGACGCGGCGGAGGCGGAGAGCCTTCTGGCACAAGAGGTCGTCCCTGTTCTGGCCGACCCGGACTGCCGGTGCCGCCAGGCGCTGCGGCCGGATGCGGAGGTAGACGCCATCCTGGCCAAGCGGAACCTGGGTACGGCCATCACCGACGCGCCGGTGGTCATCGGCATAGGGCCGGGGTTTACCGCCGGTGCGGACTGCCACGCCGTGGTGGAGACCATGCGGGGCCACACCCTGGGCCGCGTCATCTACGAGGGAAGCGCCCTGCCCAATACCAACATCCCGGGCCTCATCGGCGGCTACGCCGGAGAGCGGGTACTGCGCGCTCCGGCGGACGGCATCTTCCACCAACTGCTGGACATCGGTGCGGAGGTGAAGGCCGGCGACGTGGCCGGCGAGGTGAACGGCCTGCCCATGCGATGTACCATCGGCGGCGTGGTGCGGGGCATCCTGCCGGAGGGTACGCCGGTGCATCAGGGCATGAAATCCGGCGATGTGGACCCGCGATGCAGGCCGGAATACTGCACCACGGCGTCGGACAAGGCGCTGGCCGTGGGCGGCGGCGTGCTGGAGGCAATTCTGCACCTCAGCGGCGCTCCGTACACTGGTGCGGCAAAACTGTAAATGAAAATCACTTAACACCATACAGGAGGGAATAAACTATGGAAACTTACGGGCTGGAGAAGCTGGGACTTGTGAACGCGGGGGCAGTGTACCGCAATCTGACGCCGGCGCAGCTGGTAGAGCACGCGCTGCGCCGCGGCGAGGGCACCCTGTCCAACACCGGTGCGCTGGTGGTCAAGACCGGCAAGTACACCGGCCGCAGCGCCAACGACAAGTTCATTGTGGACACCCCCGCCGTCCATGACGATATTGCCTGGGGCCAGGTGAACCGCCCCTTCGAGAAGGCAAAATTTGACGCCATCCGCGCCAAGGTGCTGGCCTATCTTCAGGGTCGGGACGTGTTTATTTTCGATGGCTTTGCCGGTGCGGATCCCAAGTACACCAAGGCGTTCCGCATCGTCAACGAGCTGGCCAGCCAGAACCTGTTCATCCACCAGCTGCTGCGCCGTCCCACGGCGGAGCAGCTCAGGGATTTCCACGAGGACTATACCATCATCGCCGCCCCGGGCTTCAAGTGCGTGCCGGACATCGACGGTACCCGCTCCGAGGCCGCCATTCTGGTGGACTACGAGGCCCGCGAGGTGGTGATCTGCGGCACCCAGTACGCCGGTGAGATCAAGAAGTCCGTATTCTCCGTGATGAACTATGTGCTGCCCAAGCAGGGCGTGTTTCCCATGCACTGCTCCGCCAACATCGGAAAAAACGGCGACAGCGCCGTGTTTTTCGGCCTCAGCGGTACCGGAAAGACCACCCTGTCCGCCGACCCACAGCGGATGCTCATCGGCGACGATGAGCACGGCTGGGCCGACGATTCCGTGTTCAACTTCGAGGGCGGCTGCTACGCCAAGTGCATCAACCTCAGCCCCGAGGGTGAGCCGGAGATCTACAACGCCATCAGGTTCGGCGCACTGGTGGAAAACGTGGTGATGGACCCCGACACAAGGGAGTTCGATTTTGACGACGCTTCTCTGGCGGTGAACAGCCGCGTGGGCTACCCTGTGGAGTATATCCCCAACGCGGAGCTGTCCGGCATGAGCCCCAGCGTGCCCAAGACCGTCATCTTCCTGACGGCGGACGCCTACGGCGTGCTGCCTCCCATCAGCAAGCTGAACAGGGATCAGGCCATGTACTACTTCGTATCCGGCTTCACCTCCAAGGTGGCGGGCACGGAAATCGGCGTCACCGAGCCGGTGCCCACGTTCTCCACCTGCTTCGGCGAGCCGTTCCTGCCGCTGGACCCCTCCGTGTACGCCGCCATGCTGGCGGAGAAGGTGGAGAAGGCAGGCGCCAGGGTGTATCTGGTGAACACCGGCTGGAACGGCACTGGCAAGCGAATGAAGCTCAGCTACACCCGCGCCATGGTGACGGCGGCCCTTACCGGCGACATCGAAAAGGGCGAATTCGTCACGGACCCCACCTTCGGCGTGCAGGTGCCCACCAGCATCGAGGGCGTGCCCTCGGAGCTGCTGATCCCCGCCAACACCTGGGAGGACAAGGCGGCCTACGAGGCCAGCTGCAGGAAGCTGGCGCAGAGCTTTGCAGAGAATTTCAAGAAGTACACCCACATGAGCGCGGCGGTGGTGGCCGCGGGCCCCAAGGCGTAAGGAAATGATCGAACTGAAGATACTGGTCGATGACATCGACTACAACAGCCTGACGGAGCTGCTGGTGCCGCTGCTGGCGGAGAAGCTGGAAAAGGACGGCAAGGGCGGCATTTTGGGCGGCGTGCTGTCGGGCAACCGGGGCATGGCGGTGAGCATGGCGCGGACGCTGCTGAACACCATGCCCCAGGCCAAGAAGGACGAGCTGGTGGTCCAGCTCATCAACAAGAATCGGGACAAGCTGCTGCAGAAGGGCGGGGCACTGGCGGCGAAAAACGGCGTCAGGCTTCAGCTGTGCGATGTGGCGGCGAAAAAGATATGAAAACATCCCCTCCGGCATCGCCGGAGGGGATGTTTTTGCAAAATTCGTTACTTTTTCAGGGCCTGGACAGCGGCGCGGAGGGCGTCCACGTTCTCCTGAGTGGTGGCCCAGCTGGCGCAGAAGCGCACGGCGGAGTGGGCGGCGTCCACACGCTCCCAGTACTCGTAGCCGAAGTCCTTGCCGAGCTCGGCCAGCTCCGCATCGGACATGATGGGATACTGCTGGTTGGTGGGGGAGTCAAAGAGGAAGGAGTAGCCGTTCTCCTCGAAAATGGCGTGTATCTTCTTGGCCATGACGTTGGCGTGGCGGGCGATCCTGAAGTACAGGTCATCGGTGAACAGAGCGTCGAACTGCACGCCCAGCAGACGGCCCTTGGCCAGCATGCCGCCCCGCTGCTTCATCATAAAGCGGAAGTCCCGCTTCAGCGCATCGTTCATAATGACCACGGCTTCGCCGAACAGAGCGCCCACCTTGTTGCCGCCGATGTAGAACACATCGCACAGCCGCGCCAGCTCCGGCAGGGTCAGGTCGCAATCGTCGCAGGTGAGGCCGTAGCCCATCCGCGCACCGTCGATAAAGAGGGGCAGGCCGCACTTCCGGCACACCTCGTACAGCGCCGTCAGCTCCGCCTTGGAGTACATGGTGCCGCCCTCGGTGGGGAAGGAGATATACACCATGCCGGGCATGACCATGTGCTCATAGTCGGGGCTGAAGTGATGCCAATTGTAATAGTCCTCCACCTGCCGGGCAGTGATCTTGCCGTTGTTGGTGGGCAGGGCCAGCACTTTGTGGCCGGAGGATTCGATGGCACCGGTCTCGTGGCAGTTGATGTGGCCGCTGGCGGCGGTGAGGACGCCCTGATAGGGCCGCAGAACGGAGGCGATCACCGTGGTGTTGGTCAGCGTACCGCCTACCAGGAAGTGAACGTCGGCGTCAGGGGCCTGGCAGGCTGCCTTGATCTTTTCCCGTGCGGCGGCGCAGTACTCATCCTCGCCGTAGCCCACGGTCTGGACCATGTTGGTCTCGTTGAGCTTTGCCATCAGGGCGGGGTGCGCGCCCTCCAGATAATCGCTGTTGAAGTAGATCATCTCATTTTGCTCCTTTTTCCGGGCGGCGGAACCTGCGGGGACGCCGCGCCGTCTTATCATGTGTGATATCTATTTTAACGTAACTTGGCGGGGAAGTAAAGACAAACTATTAAGTGACAAACTGTTAAATTTGGTTACAGGTTGAAAATACAACTTGCATTGATATGCGAAACCTGCTACAATGCTTGCAAAGCAAGGAGGCTTGTTACATGAACGAAAGACCTAACAGACGCCGCGAGGAGCGGGGCTCCCGTGTGCGCGACGAGCGGTCCCAGAACCGCCCCGCCGACTACGGCGACAGACCCAGACGGAGCAGCCAGAAGCATAAAGGCGGCAAGGTGCTGTACTACGGTGTGCTGGCCATTCTGCTGGGTGTACTGGTGTTCTCCTCGGTGAAGATCATCAGCTATATGATGGAGAAAAAGGAAAGCGAAAAGAGCCAGCAGGATCTGATCGACCAGGTGGTGACACCGGTAACGCCTTCCAATGACAACACCGGCGGCAACACCGACAGCAGCACCGGCAGCGAGCCCGACTACATCTCCGTGGACTTCACCGCGCTGCAGGCCAAGTATCCTGACGTGGTGGGCTGGATCTACGGCGCCAACACCGGCATCAACTACCCCATCGTCCAGACGGCGGAGGAGGGCGGCGAGTACTACCTGTACCGCGATATCGACGGCTCCAGCAACAAGAACGGCACCATCTTCCTGGATTGGCGCTGCAATTCCGACTTTACCACCCAGAACAACCTGCTGTACGGGCACAATATGAAGTCCGGCCGCATGTTCGCCGCCATCACCAAGTACAAAGATCAGAGCTTCTACGACGCGCACCCCTACCTGTACCTGTATACGCCCAATCAGCTGTACAGGGTGAACCTGTTCGCCGGTATGGTGACGCCCCATGACTCTGACGTGTACGCCTATGAGCTGTCCTCGGACTACATCAAGCAGTGCATCAGCAGCTCTACGTTTACGTCCACCACCGGTACGCCCACGGGCAATATCCTGACGCTGTCCACCTGCGACTACGTGTACGACAACGCCCGCTATGTGGTGATGGGAGAGATGGTTCCCATCGACTGGCCCTCCTGAACCGGAAAATGACTGAAAAATATCCCTTTCCTGCGGGAAATGGATATTTTTTGCGCAGAAAGCGCCCTCCGGCGGGGCCAGGGCGCGGGGACGTTACAGCTCGGTCTCAAAAATGCGGGCTGCTGCTGCGGCCAGATAGGCGCAGTCCTGCGCGCCCATGGTCTCCCAGGAGGAGTGCATGGCCAGCTGGGCAAGGCCGATGTCCACGGTGCTCACCGGTACCAGCGTGCCGGCGATGCTGCCCAGGGTGGAGCCGCCGGGCAGGTCGGAGCGGTTGGCCATCAGCTGCACCGGTACGCCTGCCTCAGCGCAGGCGGCGCGGAACACGGCACAGGAGCGGCCATCTGTGGCGTAGCGCTGGTTGGCGTTGAATTTGATGACCACGCCGCCATTCATGCGGGGGCAGTTGCCTCGGTCGGCGTATTCGGGGTGATCGGGGTGGATGGCGTGGGCATTGTCGGCGGATACCAGAAAGCTGCGGGCCAGGGTGGTCTGGAAAGCCTCCTCGTCCTGGCCCAGGGCCAGGCTGATGCGGCGCAGGGTGTCCCGCAGGAATGTGGAGGCCGCGCCCTGCTTGGTGGCGGAGCCCACCTCCTCGTTGTCGAAGATGCACAGCACCGGCAGGCTGCCGCTGTCACCGGCGGAGAGGAAGCCCTCTGTGCAGCCCCAGACGCAGGCCAGGTCGTCCAGCTTGGGGGAGAGGATGTACTCGCCGTGGGCGCCCAGCACCGTGCCGCAGCCGCGGCAGTAGAGGAACAGGTCCTGTCCCAGCACGTCCTCCGGACGGACGCCGGCGGCCTCCGCGGCCAGGGGCAGGATGGCGGCGTCGGGGTCCTCGGCGCTGAACAGGGGAACGGTGTCGATGTTGGCCTGATACTTCATGCCGTCGTTGGCATTCCGGTTCATGTGGATGGCCACGCTGGGGATCACCAGCAGGTCACGGTCTACGTTCACCAGCTTTTCCGCGATGGCGCCGTTTTCCCGCACGAACAGGCGGCCCGCCACGGACAGGGGGCGATCGAACCACGTGGCCATCAGCATGCCGCCGTATTTCTCGGTGTTCAGGCGGATGTAGCCGTTGTCCCGCAGCTCCGCGTTCTCCTTGAGCTTGAAGGCAGGGGAGTCACTGTGGGCCGCGGCCATCATGAAGCCGCCGGTCAGCTTCCGGGGTACGCGGAAGGCGAGGATGCTGGAGCTGTTGCGGGTGACGAAGTACCGGCCGCCGGGAGTCAGAGTCCAGCGGTCCCGCTCGGACAGGGGCGTATAGCCCGCCGCAGTGAGACGGGCGGCCAGATTGGACACCACATGGTAGCAGCTGGGGCTGGCGGCGATGAAGTCCAGCAGCGGCTGGACGGAAGTGTGCGTCATAGAGAAGAACCTCCTTTGTCCTCGAAAGATGGACAATTTTGTCGATAGTATTATAGCACACGGGCCGCGGGTCTGGCAAGCGCCGTGCATCCCCGCCGCAGCCCTGCCCAGAAAGATGCTTGCCAATCGGCGATCTATCCGTTATAATGTCTACTTACACGATACTATTTACGTGATACTATTTCATTTCAGGAAAGGAGGGGGGCGGTCGTTCCGGCGGAACGGTCCGTGCAGATATATGAAACAGACCGATGAGCTCCGACCGGCTGTCGCCCCTCTGTGGACGCGAGACTTTACCATCATCACACTGGGCAGCGTGGTATCCATGCTGGGCAACGCCATGTCCGGCTTCGCGCTGAGCCTGCTGGTGCTGGACTACACCGAGTCGTCCCTGCTGTACGCCATCTATATCGCCACGTTCACCGCGCCCCAGATCATCGCACCCATCTTCTCCGGCGCTATTCTGGACAGGTTCTCCCGCAAGAGGACCATCTATACGCTGGACTTTATCTCAGCAGGCATCTACGCCATGGCGGCGTTCATTTTGAGCAGGGGCTGGTTCAGCTTTCCGGTACTGGCGGTGTGGTGCTTCATTATCGGCACTATCAACAGCGTCTATATGGTGGCCTACGAGAGCTTTTACCCCATGCTCATCACCGAGGGCAACTACTCCAAGGCCTACTCCATCGCCAGCGTACTGGAGACGCTGTCGGCGGTGATGATCCCCATCTCCACCTACGTCTACAACAAGGTGGGCATCGCGCCGCTGCTGGGCATCAACGCCGTGTGCTTTCTGACCGCCGCCATCGCGGAGACGCAGATCCGGGCGGAGGAAAAGTACATCGAGACGCAAAAGGCCGCGGCGACGGCGGGAGAGTCCTCCGCACGGCGGCTGCTGCGGGACATCGGGGAGGGCTTCCGGTTCCTGTGGAGCGAGAAGGGGCTGCTGGCGGTAGCGTGCTATTTCGCATTCAGCTCACTGGCCGGCGGCGCGTCCCAGGTCATCACGCTGCCCTATTTCAAGGGGGCGTTTCCCAACGGCGAATACGTGTACATGCTGGTGTGGGGCATGATGGTGGTGGGCCGTACCGTCGGTGGGCTGGTACACTATAAGGTGCAGCTGCCTACCCACCGGAAGTACGCCATCGCCCTGACGGTATATATCGTTATCTCCATGCTGGAGGGCGGGTATCTCTACACGCCGGTGCCGGTGATGATGGCGATGTGCCTGTGCAACGGGCTGCTGGGCGTCACCAGCTATACCATCCGCATCTCCGCCACCCAGAGCTATGTGCCGGACGAGAAAAAGGGGCGGTTCAACGGGGCGTTCAATATGCTGAACACCGTGGGGAGCCTTACCGGCCAGCTGGTGGCCGGCGCGCTGACGGTGGTGCTGCCGCCGAGACTGGTGCTGACGGCGTTCATGCTGGTGACGGCGGCTGCGGCCATCGTGTTTATCGGCGGGAACAAGACGGCGGTCAGCGCCATCTACAACCGCCAGCAGTGAATTTGTATGCCGACGCGGCGGCGGATGATCCGACACGCCGCGACATAGAACGATATACTATCGTAAATCATGCAAGGAGGAGCAAGATATGAAGTTTTCCGAAATGCCCTACGCCCGCCCCGACACGGAGACGGTGAAAAAGCAGCTGACGAAGCTGACGGAGCGGCTGAAGAACGCCGGCACCTATGAGGAGGCCAGGGCGGCCTTTCTGGAGGAGCAGAAGGCGTCTCTGGCCGTGGAGACCCAGGCCACACTGGCATCCATCCGCCACTCCATCGACACCCGTGACACCTTCTACGATGAGGAGGAGAAGTTCTGGAACACCTTCAGCCCTGAGCTGGAGGAGTATCAGCAGGCATGGAAGGCAGCTATGCTGGAGTCCAAGTTCCGTCCGGAGTTCACCGCAGAGTATGGCGACCTGATGTTCGTCAACGCTGAGATCGCCCGCAAGTGCTTTACGCCGGAGATCATCCCCGAGATGCAGCAGGAGAACGACCTGGTGCAGGCATACGAGAAGCTGCTGGCCTCCGCTCAGATCCCCTTCGAGGGCAAGACCTACACCCTGTCCCAGCTGACGCCGCTGAAGAGCGATCCCGACGATGCGCGGCGTCTGGCGGCGTGGCAGGCCGATGCCAAGTGGTCCATGGAGCACGCAGCGGAGCTGGATGAGCTGTACGACAAGCTGGTACACCTGCGCGACAGCATGGGCAGGAAGATGGGTTATGAGGGCTACACCACCCTGGGCTACTACCGCATGAGCCGCAACTGCTACACCAAGGAGGACGTGGAGAAGTTCCGCACCGCCGTACAGAAGTATCTGGTGCCGGTGGCCGACAAGATCTGCCGCCGTCAGGCGGAGCGTCTGGGCAAGAGCTATCCCCTGAGCTTTGCCGATCTGGCGCTGGAGTTCCGGTCCGGCAATCCCTGCCCTGTGGGTACCCCTGACGACATTCTGGCCCAGGGCATGAAGTTCTACGGCGAGCTGTCCCCCGAGACCAAGGAGTTCTTCCGCACCATGCTGGACAACGAGCTGCTGGACGTGCTGAGCACCGAGGGCAAGCAGGGCGGCGGCTACTGCACCAGCCTGGGCGAGTATGAGGTGCCCTTCATCTTCGCCAACTTCAACGGCACTCAGCACGATGTGGAGGTGGTGACCCACGAGGCCGGTCACGCCTTTGCCGATTGGACCAACCGCAAGCGCATCCCCAGCAGCTACATCTGGCCGACGCTGGAGGGCTGCGAGGTACACTCCATGAGCATGGAGTTCTTTGCCTGGCCGTGGGCCGAGGGCTTCTTCGGCCCCGACACCCGCAAGTTCCTGTACAGCCATCTGGCCGGCGCCCTGACGTTCATTCCCTACGGCACCATGGTGGACCACTTCCAGCACATCGTGTATGAGAAGCCCGACATGACCCCCGCCGAGCGCAACGCCGCCTGGAAGGAACTGACCGGTCTCTACATGCCGTGGGTGAAGATGGACGACAGCGAGATCCCCTTCTACACCGAGGGACGCCGCTGGCAGCGTCAGCACCACATCTACTCCAGCCCGTTCTACTATATCGACTACTGCCTGGCGCAGACCGTGTCCCTGGAGTTCTGGGCCATGATCCAGAAGGATCTGGGCAGCGCCTGGGAGCACTATATGGCCTACACCAGGCAGGGCGGCAGCCGCACCTTCACCGATCTGCTGAAGAACGCCGGCCTGGAGTCTCCCTTTGATGAGAGCTGCCTGCGGGGCGTGTGCGCCGCCGCCGACCAGTGGCTGGACAGCTATGACATGACCGGTATCCGGTAATGGCAGAGGGCAAAAAGCGGCGGGGACGCCGCGACCATCTCAATGATTTCTATCGCGACGTGTCGGGGAACTACGTCTACACCGGCACCTGCTACGTTTGCCGCGCCGCTGAGAAGGAGCGCACTGCGCTCCTTCGGCGGGTGTGGCTGCTGACGGCGGTGATGGCGGCGGCGGTGGTGGCCGGAGGGTTCATCTCCGCGCCGGGCATGGACCGGTGCTTCTACGTGCTGCTGCCCTACGCGGCGGAGGTGGGACTCACCGGCAGCGTCGTATGGGCCACAGTCCGCTGGCAGGCCCGGGAGTACCCCATGCGGGAGTACGTGTACAGGGCCACGGTGCAGGCGCTGCCCGGACGGTGTCTGGGCGAGGCCATCGCGGCAGGCGTGGGCCTTGCGGCGGAGGTCGTATACCTCCTGCTGTCCGGCAGCGGTGGACGCGGCGCACTGGCGGCAGCCTATCTGGCGCTGAAGGCCGTAACCCTTGTGGCAGCACTGTTTGCGCGGCAGCTGGTGCGGCGCAGCGCGTGGGAACCCGTGGGGAAGAGCGGCGAAATCCCGGCAGAATGAGAAAAAAGACTGTACAACAAGCATAAGTATATGGTACAATAGACAAAATGACAGCTTATATCGCAGCGGCGATAGACCGGCCCAAAAGGGAGTACCCCTTTTTCTGCGTGCTCTGCATGCAGAATCCCGTTGTGCGCCACGGGTACACACCCGTTGTTGCAAATATATCGAAAAGGAGTTAGATCCAATGAAAAAGGCACTTGCATTGATCCTGTCTCTGGTCATGTGCGTGGGTCTGTTCGCAGGCTGCGGCCAGCAGAACGACGCCAACAATGACGGTAATCAGGGTCAGGGCTCGACCGCTAAGACGCTGGTGGTCGGCACCCAGAACTTCGACGGCAAGTTCTCCCCCTTCTTCTACACCAACGATTATGAGAACCAGGTCATGAGCATGGTTTTCGACGCTCTGCTGGGCACCGACCGTGAGGGCTCCGTGGTGCTGAAGGGCATCGAGGGTGACGTCCGTCCCTACAACGGCACCGACTACACCTACTACGGCGTGGCCGACTGCGAGATCGTTGAGAAAGAGGACGGCACCGTTGACTACAACATCACCCTGAAGCCCGGCGTCAAGTTCTCCGACGGTACCGAGATGACCATCGACGATGTCATCTTCTCCTACTACGTCCTGCTTGACCCCACCTATGACGGCGTGTCCACCCTGTACTCCATCCCCATCAAGGGACTGGATGCCTATCGTTCTGGCATGGACTCCCGTATGAACCTGATCCTGGCTGCCGGCCCCGACGGCTATACCGCCACTGACTTCTTCACCGAGGATCAGTACAACACCTTCTGGGCTGCCTTCAACGCCGCCGGCGTGAAGTTCACTCAGGAGATCCTGGACTACGTTGTGGCTGCCGGTAGCGCCACCGCCAGTGATTCCGTGGCCGCCCAGGCTGCCAACTGGGGCTATGAGCTGGCCGAGGGCGCCACTGTCGAGGATTTCTGGAAGGCCATCGTGGCTAAGTACGGCTATGACATCTCCGATAACGGCATCAACGCCGAGACCGCCGGCACCAGCATCTCCGCCTTCATCGAGGCTGAGATCGGTGACGCCTTCTCCGACTACACCGTCGGCGTGCAGACCGGTGAGTCCGCTCCCAACGTCGCTGGTATCGTCAAGACCGGCGATTACAGCATGACCGTCACCCTGACCGAGGTCAATGCCACCGCCATCTATCAGATCCCCGTGACCATCTGCCCCATGCACTACTACGGCGAGACCGAGAAGTACGACTATGACAACAACAAGTTCGGCTTCGACAAGGGCGACCTGTCCCACGTCAAGTCTGTGACCTCCGCTCCTGTCGGTTCCGGTCCCTACACCTTCGAGAGCTATTCCAACGGCGCTGTGACCCTGGAGAAGAACGCCGGTTACTGGAAGGGCGAGCCCAAGATCGACACCATCATCTGGCGCGAGATGCAGGATGTGGATAAGATCCCCGGCGTCGTTTCCGGCACCATCGACATCACCGATCCTTCCTACTCCAAGGAAGCTGCCGATCAGATCAAGAAGGCCAACTCCAACGGCGAGATCTCCGGTGACGTGCTGCAGACCGACCTGGTCGCCAACCTGGGCTATGGCTATGTCGGCTTCAACGCCAACCGCGTGAAGGTCGGCAACGGCAACGGCGGCGACGAGGCCTCCAAGAACCTGCGTAAGGCTATCGCTACTGTGATCGCTGTGTACCGTGACGTGGCTGTGGACTCCTACTACGGTGAGTTCGCCAACGTCATCAACTACCCCATCTCCGACACCTCCTGGGCTGCTCCCCGTGTCACCGATGAGGGCTATAAGGTCGCTTTCTCCGTGGATGTGAACGGCAACGACATCTACACCGACGGTATGTCCGCCGAGGATAAGTACGCCGCCGCCAAGCAGGCTGCTCTGGGCTACTTCGAGGCTGCCGGCTACACCGTCACCGACGGCAAGATCACCGCGGCTCCCGCGGATGCCCGCATGGACGCTGAGGTCATGGTCGGCGGCAGCGGCACGGGCGACCACCCCACCTTTATGGCTCTGACCCTGGCCTCCGACGCTCTGAAGGAGCTGGGCTTCAACCTGATCGTCTCCGATATGTCCAACTTCTCCGAGATGACCAACGCCATCAACGCTGGTAACGCGGACATGTTCGCCATGGCGTGGCAGGCCACTCCCGACCCCGATATGTTCCAGATCTATCACAGCCAGGGCGGTTCTAACGAGAAGTCCTACTGGATCAAGGATGCCGAGCTGGATGACCTGATCATGCAGGCCCGTCAGTCCACCGATCAGACCTATCGTAAGACCCTGTACAAGGAGTGCCTGGATATCGTGGCCGACTGGGCTGTTGAGATCCCCGTCTATCAGCGCCAGAACTGCATCATCATCTCCAGCCAGCGCGTGAACCTGGATACCGTGACGCCCGATATCACTACCTATTGGCAGTGGTACAACGATCTGGAGCTGCTGGATCTGAAGTAAGTGCCTGATTCGTACATCTGATTTTCCTTAAAGGCCCAAAAACCTTTAAGACGGCTACCCTGCGGCTGCAAAGCCGCAGGGTAGCCTATCCCCGGACTTATCCCGGAGCACCCCAGACACTCTGCGTATGAGTCAGGCGGTTCGACGTTCGTGCCGGAACGACTGCCTGATACGCAGAATCACATTAAAAAGGACAGCGGCCCCTGGCGCGGGGCGGCTGTCGGCAAAACGGAGGGATTGTATGCGCAAATTCTTAGTCAAACGCACACTGCTATCGATTGTGATCCTGTTCTTTGTGACATTCATCATCTATGTGCTGATGCGCTGTCTGCCCGCCTCCTACGTGGAGACGATGGCGCGGCAGCTGTCACAGGCACCCGGCTCCAAGCCCTACGAGGAGTGGCTGGCACAGCTCAACGCCCAGTACGGTCTGGATCTGGAGCTGATCCCAGGCTTTTTCGTGCAGCTGAAAAACCTGGTCACCGGCAACTTCGGCGACAGCTGGAAGTACACCGTGCCCGTCATCCAGAAGTTCAACGAGGTCATCTGGGTGTCCTTCATCATGGGAGCGATCTCTCTGGTGTTCGAGCTGCTGATCGCGGTGCCCCTGGGCATCGTGGCTGCCACCAAGCAGTACAGCGTGACTGACTATACCGTTACCACCGTGGCCCTGCTGGGTATGTCTCTGCCCACGTTCTTCTTTGCCACCCTGCTGAAGCTGGTGTTCTCCGTGAAGCTGGGCTGGTTCGATCTGGTGGGTCTGACAGGACGTGATTTCAATACGCTGTCCCGCTTCGGGCAGATACTGGATATGGCCAAGCATCTGGTGCTGCCTATCGTGACGCTGGTGTTCATCTCCATCGGTCCGTGGATGCGCTACGTCCGCACCAACATGCTGGAGGTGCTGAACGCCGACTACATCCGGACTGCCCGCGCCAAGGGCCTGTCCGAGAAAAAGGTCATCTATCACCATGCCTTCCGCAATACGCTGATCCCGCTGGTCACGTTTATCGGCGGCAGCCTGCCCGGCCTGTTCGCCGGCGCGCTGATCACAGAGACGCTGTTCGCTATCCCGGGCATCGGCTACATCTCCTACAACGCCATGGTGGCCGGTGATATTCCGTTCTCCATGTTCTACATGACGTTCCTGGCGATCCTGACGCTGCTGGGCAACCTCATCTCCGATATCCTGTACGCCGTGGTTGACCCGCGGGTACGCATCGCTTGAGAAGGGAGGACGTGACGAATGAGTTATTTTAACGATAAGACGGATAAAGATTTGTCCGTTCCCGGCCATGGGCAGGGAATGCCGGGCACCGATGCCCGCCGCCGTTCCTATGAGCTCAACGAAAAGTACGCGGGAAAGGACAATACGCCCTCTGAGGATAACACGCCCCAGGAGGATTACTCCCTCAGCGATGACCGCCGCGTCAAGGTGCTGTCCCCGGGCACGCTGGTGGCCAAGCGCTTCTTCCGCAACCGGCTGGCTGTGGTGGGTCTCACCATTCTGGCTGTGATGTTCATCTTCTCCTTCATCGGCGGTCTGGTCAGCCCCTACGGGCAGGACGAGGTGTTCTACCGCGACGACATCCAGATGAAGGAATACGCTGCCCTCAGCGAGAACACCGAGTACCGGTACCTCATCGCGGACGGGCAGGAGTTCGGCGCCATCCTGCAGGCGCAGCTGACACTGCACATGGGCAAGGATGACAGCTTCAGCTACAAGGGTGTGAACTACGACATCACCGAGGAGGGCGACAGCCTATACTCCGTGTCCAGCGGCGGCACACTGCTGGCGGTGGCGTACAAGGACATCGTGAACCCCAGCGTCACCGGTGAGAAGTTCAGCTTCAGCTTCAGCTTCAACGCCCTGAAGGCCCACGTCACCGGTGAGACCGAGTTCACCGCCGACGGCAAGACCTATACTATGGACGACGGCAGCGTGATGCTCAACGGCGAGGAAGTCGCGTACATCAGCCGCTACGTCATCCAGTCCAAGGTGTCCGGCACCGTGATCTCCAAGGAGTTCAAGGAGCGGGTCATTGAGGCCGCGGGCAAGGGAGAGACCCAGATCGAGTACACCAACGAGAACGGCGAGGTTCGAGAGATCCAACTGGAATACAACCCTGCCAAGTACCAGTGGTCCATCAAGGAGGGCACCGTCACCCGCGTGTTCGACGCCTACTCCTTCCCCAACAAGACCCACCTGCTGGGCACCGATAAGAACGGTATGGATATGCTGACCCGTCTGATGTACGGCGGCCGCGTATCCCTGTGCATCGGCTTCATCGTGGTCATCATTTCCGCCACGCTGGGCGTGATTCTGGGCGGTATCTCCGGCTACTTCGGCGGCTGGGTGGATAATCTCATCATGCGTATCGTGGATATTTTCTACTGCATCCCTTCCACGCCGCTGATCATCATCCTGGGCGCGGCCATGGACGGCATGCGCGTGGACCCGCAGGTCCGTATGCTGTACCTGATGCTGATCCTGGGCTTCCTGGGCTGGCCCGGCATCGCCCGTCTGGTCCGCGGCCAGATCCTGTCCCTGCGTGAGCAGGAGTTTATGACCGCTACTGAGGCCTGCGGCATCAGCGTGTCCCGCCGTATCTTCCGGCACCTGATCCCCAACGTCATCCCTCAGCTCATCGTCAACTGCACCATGAGCCTGGGTTCCACCATCATCACCGAGGCGACCCTGTCCTTCCTGGGTCTGGGCGTCAAGTTCCCCTTCGCATCCTGGGGCAATATCATGAACGACGTGTCCAACTCCTACGTGCTGACGGAGTACTGGTTCATCTGGATCCCCGCCGGTATCTGCCTGATGCTGACAGTGCTGGGCTTCAACTTCGTGGGCGACGGTCTGCGTGACGCGTTCGACCCGAAGATGAAGCGCTGAGAAAGGAGTGGATCGGAATGGCTAAGAAACACAACGACGGTTATCTGTCCGCAAAGGAATCCCGCCGTATCTCCAAGGAGAACCGCAAGATCACCAATGAGCTGGAGAAGAAGCGGAAGCGGAAAAACGTGCCGGAGACGGAATACCTGACCCAGATGCACGACCCCAACAATGCGGTGGAGTTCGATAACCTCCATACCTACTTCTTTACGGACACCGGCGTGGTCAAGTCCGTGGACGGCGTCACCTTCTCTGTGCCCATCGGCAAGACCGTGGGTGTGGTGGGCGAGTCCGGCTGCGGCAAGTCCGTCACCAGTCTGTCCCTGATGCAGCTGCTGCAGCGGCCCCAGGGTCAGGTGGTGGAGGGCGAGATCCGCCTGAATCTGGGCGACAAAGCCTACGATGTCACCAAGACCCCCGACTCCGTGATGCAGCACCTGCGGGGCAACTTCGTGTCCATGATCTTCCAGGAGCCTATGACCGCGCTGAACCCTGTGTTCCGCATCGGCGACCAGCTGGACGAGGTCATCGCCCTCCACGGCGAGAAGGACCAGACGGAGGAGCAGGTGCGCGAGCGCTCTATCCAGCTGCTGGAGATGGTGGGCATCGCCAACAGCGAGGGCGTGTACAAAAACTTCCCCCACGAGCTGTCCGGCGGTATGCGCCAGCGCGTGATGATCGCCATGGCACTGGCGTGCAGCCCCCGGCTCATCATCGCCGATGAGCCGACTACGGCGCTGGACGTGACCATTCAGGCGCAGATCCTGGACTTGCTGCGGAACCTGAAGGACAAAATCAATTCCTCCATTATGTTCATCACCCACGATCTGGGCGTTATCGCCGAGATGGCGGACTATGTGGTGGTCATGTATGCCGGCCGCATCGTGGAGCAGGGCACGGCCGAGGAGATCTTCGCCCACCCCGCGCATCCCTATACCATCGGCCTGATGGCCTCCAAGCCTGTGGTGGGCCGTCAGGTGGAGAAGCTGTACTCTATCCCCGGCAAGGTGCCCAATCCCATCAATATGCCGGATTACTGTTACTTCAAGGATCGCTGCGAGATGTGCGTAGAGCAGTGCAGCGGCGAATATCCCTGTGAGGTCAGTATCTCGCCTACCCACAAGGTCAGCTGCTACCGCTACTACGACGGCAAGCGGCCCGATCTGGAGGAGCAGGTGGAGCGGGAAATGACCGGCAGCGCCGACAACGGAAAGGAGGGTGAGTAAGATGCCGTTCTGGAAAGCAGGTAAGAATGACGATCAGGTCCTCGAGGAGCTGAAAGAGACTCAGAAGCAGAATGCCGACGAGTTTGTCAAGGAGCAGGCACACAGCCAGAAGGCGAAGAAGCCCTCTCTCGCCATGGACAACGATTTCACCCCCGTGGAGTATGATCCCCAGTACATTCTGCAGGTCAACCACCTGAAGAAGTATTTCCCCATCAAGGGCGGCATGGTGTCCAAGACTGTGGGCTACGTCAAGGCTGTGGACGGCGTGACGTTCAACCTCAAGCGCGGCACCACCATGGGTCTGGTGGGCGAGTCGGGCTGCGGCAAAACCACCACCGGCCGTACCATCCTGCGGCTGTACGACAGCAAGACCTCCGGGCAGGTGCTGTTCAACGGGCAGGAGATCTACGATCTGTCTCCCAAAGAGATGCGCGCCATGCGCACCAAGATGCAGATCATCTTCCAGGACCCGTTCTCCTCACTGTCCCCCCGCATGCCGGTAGGCGAGATCATCGGCGAAGCGGTGCGCGAGCACAACCTGGTGCCGAAGGAGGAGTTCGACGACTACATTGACAAGGTCATGGACAACTGCGGCTTGCAGCCCTTCCACAAGGACCGCTATCCCCATGAGTTCTCCGGCGGCCAGCGGCAGCGTATCTGCATTGCCCGTGCTCTGGCGCTGAACCCCGAGTTCATTGTATGTGACGAGCCGGTGTCCGCACTGGACGTGTCCATTCAGGCGCAGATCATCAACCTGCTCAAGGAGATCCAGAAGAAGTACAACCTAACGTACCTGTTCATTAGTCACGACCTGTCCGTGGTGGAGCACATCTCCGACACGGTGGGCGTCATGTATCTGGGCAATCTGGTGGAGTATGGCGCCACGGAGGATATCTTCCGCAACCCGCTGCACCCCTACACCAAAGCCCTGTTCTCCGCCATCCCTATCCCCGATCCCACGGTGAAGATGAACCGTATCGTGCTGGAGGGCAGCATCCCGTCTCCCGCCAACCCGCCCAAGGGCTGCAAGTTCCACACCCGCTGCGCCAACTGCATGGCCTGCTGCAAGGAGGAAGCTCCTGTCCAGCGCGAGCTGGAGCCGGGCCACTTTGTGGCGTGCCATCTGTACGATAAGTAATGGCGAAGAAGCGAACCTATCAGGACGACGATGGGCGGACCATCGCCGATATGAGCGGCGTAGGGCCGTCGCCCATGCTGTTCCCGCGCATGCCTAAGAAGGCGACACCGCAGGAGCCGTCGCCCGCCGATGACCGGCCCTGGGAGTCCCAGGAGCAGTTTACGCCGGAGCAGCGCCGCGCCGCCATGGGCGGTGCGCTGAAGGCGGCCATGCTCATCGCCGGCGTGTTCATCGCCGCCGGCGCCGTGGCGATTCTGGTCATGCAGCTCATTTGGAATCACTGAAGAAAGAACACAGCGGCATGGACCGCTGTGTTCTTTTTTGCGCCGTGGCGGCGGCAGTCCGGAGGAAGGTGATTCGTGGAGGATGTTTTGGAACGTGGGGGTTGAGCATACGGGAGCTTTGCCTGCCGGAGGGCGGGCTTTTTTCGTATCGCGGCATATTTGGGGACGAGCCGTCATACAAGTGAATATCACACAGGAAGGGGAGCGGAGCATGGAATTGAGCTATGCCATAGCACGCTATGAACAGGCGCTGGAGCTGCTGCCGGTGCGGTGGCAGCAGGCGGCGCGGCGGCTGCCGGACTGGAGAAAGGCGCAGGCGGAGGAGTTCCGCCTGCGGACGGGGCGGCCTATGACGGTGCTGACGTGTGAAGGGGAGATACTTGTCAGCGATGAGCTGCCGAGGGCACTGGTGACGCAGTCCGACTTGGAGCAGCTGTGCGACATGGTGACGGGATACTCCCGCTACGCTGTGTCGGAGACGCTGAGCAAAGGGTATCTCATCGGCCGCGGCGGCTTTCGGGTAGGCGTCTGCGGCACCGCCGTCCTGCGGGACGGGGCCAACACCAACCTGCGGGACATCTCCTCCGTAGCCGTTCGTATCAGCCGTCAGGTGCGGGGATTGGCAGAGCCGCTGCTGCGAGAGCTGTGGGAGCCGGAGGGCTTCCCCAGTACGCTGCTGCTGGCGCCGCCGGGGGTGGGCAAGACCACTCTGCTGCGGGACATGATCTGTGCGCTGTCCGACGGGGACGAGCAGCGCCCCGCCTGCCGCGTGGGTATCGTGGACGAGCGGGGCGAGCTGGCGGCCATGTACCGCGGCGTGCCGCAGCTGGAGGTGGGGGCCCACACCGACGTGCTGGACGGGTGTCCCAAGGCGCTGGGCATCACCATGCTGCTGCGGTCTGCCAACCCACAGGTCATCGCGGTGGATGAAATCACCGCAGAGGAGGACCTACGGGCCATGCTGTCCGCCGCACACTGCGGCGTGGCGCTGCTGGCCACCATCCACGCCGCGAACAGGGAGGAGCTGGCGCGGAAGCCGCTGTTTGCCCGACTGCTGGAGATGCGGGTATTCCAAAGGATAGTGACCATCACCGTAGAGAATGGACGCCGCGTCTATCGGGTGGAGGCGCTGTGACGGCCAAGCTGGCGGGGGCAGCGCTGATCGTGGCCGGTGCGGTCTGGTGCTGCGCAGCAAGACGCAGGCGGCAGCGGCAGCGCCTGACACTGGCCCAGGCACTGGCCCAGGCGCTGAGTGCCATGGAGACGGGCATCCGCTGGCAAAGGCGGCCCATGCCGCAGCTGCTGGCACAGCTGGCACAGCGGCCCGTGTGCGGGACGTACTTCGACGCGGTGCGGGAAATGCTGCAAAGCGATATGCCTTTACAGATAGCGTGGAACAGGACATTTTCACAGATTCCGGATGCGGAGACGGCGGAGGTTCTGCGGCGCATAGAGCTGGGCGGAGATGAGACGCGGCTGCTGACACAGCTGGAGGACGCGCGGCAGGCGCTGACAACGCTGGCGGCGCGGTGGGCGCGGGAGGATGCACAGGACCGCAGAGTGGCGGGGGCACTGGCACTGTCCGCTGCGGGGCTGCTGGTGATCTTACTGATTTGAGGGTAGTACATGGACGTTGATCTGATTTTCAAAATTGCGGCCATCGGGATACTGGTGGCGGTGCTGAACCTGCTGCTGGTCCGCAGCGGACGGGAGGAGCAGGCCATGATGACCACGCTGGCGGGGCTGATCGTGGTGCTGATGATGCTGGTGCAGCAGATCAGCGACCTGTTCGATCTGGTCAAGACGCTGTTCTCCCTGTGAGCCATGGAGACGGTGATCCGACTTTGCGCGCTGTGTCTCACCGGCGCGCTGCTGGCGGTGCTGCTGAAGCGGACAAACCCCGACATTGCGCTGCTGCTGGCGCTGGCGGTGTGCGGTGCGGCGCTGCTGCTGCTGGCGGAGCCGCTGGGGCAGGTGCGGGACCTGTTTACCCAGCTGCTCGACTGGGGCGGGCTGCCCACGGATCTGTTTCTGCCGCTGGTAAAAACGGTGGGTATCGCGCTGGTGAGTCGGACAGGCTCCGACCTGTGCCGCGACGCGGGGGAGAGCGCCATGGCATCACTGGTGGAGACAGCGGGGGCTGTCACGGCCATTCTGGTGTCGCTGCCGCTGTTTCAGGCGGCGTGGGACATGCTGAGGGGGCTGCTATGAGGGGAGTGAAGGTATGGATGGCTGCGGCGGCGCTGCTGTGGCTGCTGGTGACGCCGGCGCAGGCGTCCGTCATCCCCGACAGCGTGACGGAGGCGCTGCCGCCGGAGGCTGCGGCCCATCTGGAGGGCTTGGATGAGACACCGGACCACACCACGTGGTCGGAGGGGCTGGCCCGCCTGTGGCGCGACACCCAGCAGCAACTGGGAGAGGCTCTGCGGGAAAAGGCGTCCGGCGCGGCGCTGCTGCTGGGCGTGGTACTGCTGTGCGGCGTGGCGGAGAGCTTCTTCACGGCGGCGGAGCAGCCATCGGTGCCGCGGTTCGTGCCCATGGCGGGGGCTCTGGCCATCACGCTCACTGCTGCGGGGGACCTGCAGCAGATGATGGGACTGGGGGTGGAGACCATGGAGGAGCTGGACGTGTTTGCCAAGGCACTGCTGCCCACACTGTCGGCGGCTGCGGCCGCCAGCGGCGGCGCCATCACAGCGGGGACACGACAGGTGGCTACGGTGTTTTTTGCCAACCTGCTGCTCAGCGTGATCCGGAAGCTGCTGCTGCCGCTGCTGTATTGCTGTATCACGGCGGCCGCCGCCGACACCATGGCGCCGGATCACGGCCTGAAAAGAATTGGCGCAGGTATCAGCAAGGCTGTGACCTGGGCTCTGACAGCCACCATGGTGGTGTTTACCGGCTTTCTGACCCTGACCGGCGCGGCCACCGGCGCGGCGGACGCCATGACGGTGCAGATGACCCGCAGTGCCATCGCCACGGCGGTGCCGGTGGTGGGGTCCATCATCTCCGAGGCCACGGGGACGGTGCTGGCGGGAGCAGGGGTGCTGAAAAACGCCGTGGGTATCTTTGGGATGCTGGCGGTGCTGGCCATCTGCCTGACGCCGTTTCTGAACATGGCGGTGCAGTATCTGCTGTACAAGCTGACGGCGTTTCTGGCGGGCATCGTGACGCAGGGGGCTCTGGCGGAGCTTATCAACGCACTGGGCACGGCCTTCGGCCTGATGCTGGGCATGACCGGCAGCTGCGCACTGCTGCTGCTCATCTCCATCACCTCCGCCGTGTCGGCGGTAACGGCATGATCGGGGCGCTGCGGACATGGCTGCTGTCCATCATCGCAGCCGGACTGGTGCTGTCCATCCTGTACGCCCTGCTGCCCAAGGGGCGGCTGCGGCTCATCGTCCGCACCGCGGGCGGCGTGGTGCTGATGCTGGTGATCCTGCGGCCGTTGACGGAGCTGGACCTGGAAGGCTTTGCCGTATCCTACGACGACTACGCCCGGGAGATCCGGGAGTTGACGGAGCAGTACCGCGCGGCGGACACGGCGGAGCTGGCAGCTATCATAGAGCGGGAGACCGCCGCATATATATCGGACAAAGGCGCGGCGCTGGGGGTGAATTGCCACGCCGTAGTGGAGACGGAGCTGCGCTCCGGCGTGCCCTACCCCTGCGCGGTGACTCTGGACGTGGAGAGAAACGAGACGCTGGCCGCCTGCATTGCTGCCGATCTGGGTATCGGCAAGGAGGCACAGGTCTGGCAGGCGGCTGGGGAGAGGTGACATATGAAGCTGGAGAAATGGACGGGACTGCTGAAGAAGTACCGATATGCAGCGCTGATCGTGCTGGCGGGGATGGTACTGATGCTGCTGCCCACCGGCGGCAGCAAGGCGGACAGCGGGGGTGACAGCAGCGAGGCGGCGGAGAGCTTCTCGCTGGAGGAGACGGAGAAGCGCATGGCGGAGGTGCTGGGTACCATCAACGGCGTGGGCCGCGTGCGCATCATGCTGACGCTGCGTTCCGGCTCCACTCTGCGTCTGGCGGAGGACAGCACCATCTCCGACAGCACCGGCGGCCAAACTAAGCAGGAAAAGCAGGTGCTCACCGTCAATCGCGGCAGCGGACGGCAGGAGGTGGTGGTGACCCAGCAGCTCTATCCCACCTATCAGGGGGCGGTGGTGGTCTGCGAGGGAGCCGGCAGCAGCACCGTGCGGCTGGCGGTGGTGAACGCGGTGTCTGTGCTGACGGGGCTCAGCAGCGACAAGATCTCGGTGGTCAAGTGGAAGTCATAGAAAAATGAGGAGGAGTTGGAGCATGAAACAGGTATGGAAGCGGCGCGCAGTGGTGGCGGCGGTACTGATGCTGGTGGGCACCTCGGTGTATCTCAACTGGCGCTATGCCGGAACCGTGGAGGACAGCGGCAAAAAAGTGCTTGGTCAGTCAGCACTGGTGAACGGCGAGACCACGGACGCAGAGGTGACTGCCGCCGGTGACGACTACTTCGCCACGGCGCGGCTCAGCCGAAAGCAGGCACGTGACACCGCCATCAGCATGCTGCAGGAGGCGCAGGTGGACGAAAACGCCACGGAGGACGTGCTGAACGAAGCGTCCCAGACGATGCAGGTGTTGGCGGCCTACACCGTGGCGGAGTCCCAGATCGAGAGCCTGGTGGTGGCCAAGGGCTATGCCGACTGCGTGGCATTCATGGGCGACGATGCCATCAGCGTGGTGGTGTCCGATCCCGACGGGCTGGATACCGTGGATGTGGCCCGCATCAAGGACATCGTGGTCAGCGAGACCAGCTATACGCCGGATCAGATCCGCATCATGGAGGCGGGAGCCACGGCACAGACCGGCAATCCCCAGGAGGCGGAGGTGCCCACCGCCGCTGCGGAAGAGACGCAGGCAGAGGACGCAAAATAGGTGTTGTATTTCGGCACAAAAAATGGTATACTGAACTGAATCACGAAAGACAGCACAAGGAGATAACGCAACATGGCTGAAAATAAGGAATACATGATCCATCAGGAGGAGGACGGCGCCATCCAGATCTCGGAGGACGTCGTGGCCTCTATCGCATCCACCACTGCGTCTGAGGTGGATGGTGTCAGCGCCATGATGAGCGCCAATGTGTCCGATCTGATGGGCGGCAAGAAGATGTCCGCCAAGGGCGTCCGTGTGGAGATGGATGGAGAGGCCATCGCGGTGAACCTGTTCATCGTGGTGCGCTACGGCAGCGCCATCGGCGACGTGGCCAAGAAGGTGCAGCAGATGGTGCGTACCGCACTGGAAGGTATGACCGGCTTCCGGGTGGCGGCGGTCAATGTCCATGTGGGCGGCATCAGCTTCAACTGAACCAAACGAACTGAGAGAGAAAAGGTACACGTTTATGACACGCAATACGGCCCGCGAGATCGCCACACATCTCGCCTATGAACTGAGCTTCAATGACCTGCCTGTGGAGGAGTTTCTGGACCTGCAGCTGAGCGGGGAGAGTTTCGCTGCGCTGGCACCGGAGCATCCCGTCTATGAGGAGCGCCCCAACGCCAAGCAGGAGGAGTATATCCGCCGTCTCGTCTCCGGCGTGGCGGAGCACGCGGCGGAGCTGGACGCGGACATCGAAAAATATGCCAGGGGTTGGCGGTTCGAGCGAATCTCCCTGGTGGCCTCCGCCATCATGCGGGTGGCCATGTACGAGATGCTGTACATGGCGGACATTCCCGCCGGTGTCGCCATCAACGAGGCGGTGGAGATCGCCAAGCATTACGAATCGCCGGAAGTGGTGAAATTTATCAACGGCATCCTGGGCAGCTTCGCCCGGGGCGAGCTGAAGGAATGAGTCAGGAAGGCAGAGCTTGCGCTCTGCCTTTTCCGCATGGAAAGAGGAGGGCGGCATGGACGAACGGCATGTGTTTACCGTCACCGAACTGAATAACTGCGTTAAGGAGCTGGTGGAGTCCGTCCCCGCCTTCGGCGACCTGCTGCTGAAGGGAGAGATCTCCAACTACAAGGTGTACCCCTCGGGGCACCACTACTTCACGCTGAAGGACAGCCAGAGCGCCCTGCGCTGCGTGATGTTCAAGGGCTCTGCCGCCAAGCTGCGGTTCCGGCCGGAGAACGGCATGCAGGTCATCGCCTCCGGCCGTATCAGTGTCTACCCGCGGGACGGCGCGTACCAGCTGTATTGCAGCGGACTGTCCGCCGATGGTGTGGGCGACCTGTATGTAGCCTTTGAGCAGCTAAAGGATAAGCTGTATCGGGAGGGGCTGTTCGACCCTGCCCACAAGAAGCCGCTGCCCCGCTATCCCCAGCGCATCGCCATTGTTACTTCGTCGGCGGGCGCGGCGGTACACGACATGATCCGCATCCTGCGCCGCCGGTATCCCATCGCCAAGGTGCTGCTGCTGCCAGTGCGGGTACAGGGGGTGGAGGCGCCGCCGGAGATCGTGGGCGCCATCCGCTACGCAAACCGCTACCACCTGGCGGATGTGCTCATCACCGGCCGCGGGGGAGGCTCGCTGGAGGACCTGTGGGCCTTCAACGATGAGCGGGTGGCCAGGGCCATCTATGACTCGGAGATCCCCGTCATCTCCGCCGTGGGGCATGAGCCGGACGTGGCCATCAGCGACTTTGTGGCTGACCGGCGGGCCTCTACGCCGTCCAATGCGGCGGAAATCGCCGTACCGGACATGGCGGAACTGCTGCGGGCCTTGCAGGGAAGCCGGGAACGTATGGCCCAGAGCCTGCTTCACGGCCTGCACCGACAGGAGGAGCGGTTGGCGGACTTTGAGAAGAAGCGTGTGCTGACCGACCCCACCGCCTTTCTGGCGGACCGGCGGCTGTATCTGGACCATGTGGTCCACCGGCTGGCCGCCGCGGAAAGGGACTGCGTGGCAGGGGAGAACCGCCGGTTCGCGGCGGCTGCCGCCGCACTGGACGCCCTGAGCCCCCTGAAGGTGCTGGCCCGGGGCTACGCCGTGGCCCAGAACGGAGAGGGCACGGTGCTGAAAAGCGCCGCTGATGTGGCAGCGGGGGAGCACATCCGCGTCCGGCTGGCCCAGGGGAGCTTACAATGTGACGTTGTGGACAAGGAGGACTGACATGGCCGCAAAAAAGACGTTTGAGGAGAATATGGCCCGTCTGGAGCAGATCGTGACGCTGCTGGAGAAGGGAGACGCCCAGCTGACGGACAGCCTGGCGCTGTTCGAGGAGGGCACGAAGCTGGCGGCTCAGTGCCGCAAGGAACTGGACAGCGCGGAACAGAAGGTGGTCAAGCTGATGAAGGGCCCTGACGGCGCGCCGTTGGAGAGCGATTTTCTCGCGGAGGAATGACCATGAGCTACGAGACACAGTATGCGGCGTATCAGCAGGGCATCGAAGACTATCTGGCCGGTCTGTTCACCGCCGAGACCCCCCACAAGAAGCTGTACGAGGCCATCCGGTACAGCCTGCTGGCCGGCGGCAAGCGCATCCGGCCGGTGCTGACGCTGGAGTTTGCCCGCCTGGGCGGCATCGATTGGCATCTGGCGCTGCCCTACGGCTGTGCGCTGGAGCTGGTACACAACTACTCCCTGATCCACGATGACCTGCCCTGCATGGACAACGATGATCTGCGCCGCGGCAAGCCCACCAACCACAAGGTGTACGGCGAGACGCTGGCGGTGCTGGCCGGCGATGCTATGCAGCCCGAGGCGTTCCGCCTGATGGCGGAAGCACCCTGCCTGCCGGCGGAGAACCGGCTGGAGGCTGTCCGCACACTGGCCCGCGCCTGCGGCGCCGATGGCATGGTGGGCGGTCAGGTGCTGGACACCGTCTACGATGTCCGCGATGCGGCAGGGCTGACGGTGCTGAACCGGCTCAAGACCGGCGTGATGATCTCCGCGGCGGCGGAGCTGGGCTGTATTGCCTCGGAAATGCCTGCCACCATGCGCGCTCAAGCGCTGGTGTACGCTGATGCCATCGGCAGGGGCTTCCAGATCCGCGACGACATGCTGGATGTGGAGGGGGACCAGGCCGTGTTCGGTAAGCCTATCGGTTCCGATGTTCAGGAGGGCAAGGTCACATTCGTAGATGTTATTGGCATGGACGCCTGCCGCCAGGAGGTGGCCGCCTGCACCGAGACGGCCAAGGCAGCGGTGGCCGGATGGCCGGACCATGCTTTCCTCTGGGAGCTGGCGGACCGAATGGTGGGCCGCAGGAAGTGAGAATAAAAGAATACCCGCACCACGGTGCGGGTATTCTTTTATTGCTCTTTCCCGTAGTCGCACAACGACTGTAAAGGGCATTCGCTGCATAGAGGACCACGGGCCATGCACAGGGCGCGGCCGTGGAGTACCATGCGGTGGCAGAAGTTGTTGGACTCCTCTGGCGGGATGACCTTCCGTAGCTGCTGCTCTACCTTCAGGGGGTCCTTGCTGCCGTCGGTGATGCCCAGCCGTCCGGTGATGCGGATGCAGTGGGTGTCGCAGACGTAGCCCTCCTGGCCGTAGATGTCGCCCAGAATCAGGTTGGCCGTCTTGCGGCCCACGCCGGGCAGCGTCAGCAAGTCCTCCATATTGTCGGGGACCTTTCCGCCGAACCGCGCCAGCAGCTGCTGGGCGGCGGCCACGATGTCCCGCGCCTTGGCCCGCCAGAAGCCGCAGGACTGGACGCAGCGGCCTACCTCGTCCACATCGGCATCAGCGAACGCCTCCAGCGTGGGATAGCGCTGGAACAGCGCCGGCGTTACCAGATTTACCCGGGCATCGGTACACTGGGCTGCCAGCCGCACGGAAAACAGCAGCTCATAGTCCTTGCCGTAATCCAGCGAACAGGCTGCATCGGGGTACAGCTCCTTCAGTGCCGCGATGATAGCGGCGATCTCCTGTGTGGTTTTCATGGGCTTCACCTCGCCTGATATTATAACAGCGGTTGCAGAAAAAGGCAATCCATGTTATAATGTCCGGACGGAAAGGAGGTGCGGCCCATGCGCCCGCTGGCAGACGAAATACGGCCCCAGACGCTGGACGAGGTGGCGGGGCAGAAGCACCTGCTGGGGCAGGGGGCTCTGCTGCGCCGTCTCATCGAGAACGGTACCGACACCAACCTGATCTTCTACGGCCCTTCCGGCACCGGCAAGACCACTGTGGCCAACATCATCGCCAAGCAGGCGAAAAAGACCCTGTACTACCTGAACGCCACCACCGCGTCGCTGCAGGATGTGAAAAACGTCATCGGCGATGTGGGTACCATGATGGCGCCTAACGGCGTGCTGCTGTATCTGGACGAGATCCAGTACTTCAATAAGAAGCAGCAGCAGAGCCTGCTGGAATTCCTGGAGAACGGCAAGATCACCATGATCGCCTCTACCACGGAGAATCCGTATTTCTACATTTACAACGCCCTGCTGTCCCGAAGCACCGTGTTCGAGTTCAAGCCCCTGACGGTGGAGGAGACCATTCCCGCCGTGGAGCGGGCACTGCGCATCGAGCAGGAGCGGAGCCCGCTGCCATTTACGTGGGAGGACACCGTGCCCCGCACCGTGGCCAGCGGCTGCGGCGGCGACGTGCGCAAGGCCATCAATGCCGTGGAGCTGCTGTACCGAGGAGCGCGGACTGTCGACGGTGGACTGTATGTGACAAGGGATGATGCTTTACAACTTAGTCAGCGCAGCGCCATGCGCTACGACAGGGAAGGAGATGACCACTACGACCTGTTGTCGGCGCTGCAAAAGTCCATCCGTGGCTCCGACCCTGACGCGGCGGTGTACTATCTGGGACGGCTGCTGGTGGCGGGGGATCTTCTGTCGCCCTGTCGTCGGCTGTTGGTCATCGCGGCAGAGGATATCGGCCTGGCATACCCCCAGGGCATTGTGGTGACGAAGGCCTGCGTGGATGCGGCGCTGCAGCTGGGACTGCCGGAGGCGCGGCTGCCGCTGGCGGAGGCCGCTGTGCTGCTGGCCACTGCACCCAAGTCCAACAGTGCCCACAATGCCATCATCGCCGCTATGGCGGACATCCAGAACGGCGCGGTGGGGGAGATCCCGCGGCATCTGAAGAACGTTCACGCCGATAGTGCCGGCTCCGCCAGGCCCGACGCCTACAAGTACCCGCACAATTATCCAAATCACTATGTAAAGCAAAGATACTTGCCGGAGGTGATGGGCGATAAGACATATTATGAGTACGGGCCCAACAAGACGGAACAGGCGGCTAAGCGCTATTGGGACGACATCAAGGGGACGTGACCATGGAACTGCACCTGAATGACATACTGGAACTGAAAAAAGACCACCCTTGCGGCAGCCGCCGCTGGCAGGTGCTGCGGGTGGGAATGGATATCAAGCTGCGCTGTCTGGGCTGCGGGCATGAGGTGATGCAGCCACGCCGCAAGGTGGAGAAGATGATCAAGCGCATCGTACCGAAGGAGGAATGAACATGAGACCGAAATGGACACGCTACGTTGCCATGGGCATCGCGCTGCTTCTGGCTTTCGTCATGCTGGTGTCGCTGGTGGTGCCCTATCTGGGTATGTGAGGCGGCTATGAAACACTGTATCCTTGCCAAATACCGGCCGGAGGTCTATCCTCGCCGACAGGAACTGCTGCCCCGCATCCGCCAGATCTTCAGCGCCGCCTCGGAGCTGGAGGGCGTCAGCGGCGCATCGGTCTATCCCAACTGCGTGGCGCGGGACAACCGGTACGATGTGCTGATCGTACTGGATATGGCGCCGGAAGCACTGCCGGTGTACGACGCATCGGCTATGCACCACCTCTGGAAGGAGGAGTTCGGCCCGCTGCTGGCGCAGAAGGCCATCTTTGATTTTGAAGCGTAATGCCCCCGCAGATACATACCGCACGGAAAGGCTTCTCCTTTTCCGTGCGGTTTCTTTTTTTGACGGTTTTCTTTGCCGCCGCGTTCTATAATGGACGGGCGAGGTGAGGCGAGATGGTGGTGTATCTGGATCGGGTGTTCCTGCTGAACCTGCTGGTCGACTATCTGCTGCTGCTGTCGGCGGCGCAGCTATCCGGCAGGACGCTCAGCCGCCTGCGCCTGCTGCTGTGCGCCGCCGGAGGCGGGCTGTACGCGGTGGCCACGTTCCTGCCGGGCTGCGGTTTTCTGCGCGGCCCGCTGTGCCAGCTGGCGGCGGGTGGGGCCATGGCCCTATGCGCTTTTCGGGGACGGCGGCGGCCGGCACTGCTGTTTTTGCTGCTGTCCGGCGGACTGGCGGGCTTCGTACTGGCGCTGGGACTGTGGGCCGGATCACCCACGGCACTGCTGCACCGCATCTATCGGGGCGAGATGAACTGGCCGCTGCTGCTGGGCGCTGCACTTTGCTTCTATTTGCTGCTGCGTCTGCTGCTGGGGCAAGGGGCACGCCATGGAGGAGGAGAACGATTGAAGATCACCATATCAGTCTGCGGACGAAAGCAGACCGTCACGGCGCTGCATGACACCGGAAACACACTGCGGGACCCTGTGTCGGGCCGCCCGGCGTTAGTGCTGGAGCGGGAGGCAGCGGAGGATCTGTGGCCGCCGGACGTGGCGGCAGTGCTGGCATCGCCGCTGCCGCCGGAGGAGAAAATGGCGCGGCTGCACCGGCTGGGGGCGACTGTGACGTTCACTCTGCTGCCGTTCCGCAGCGTGGGTGTGCCATCGGGTCTGCTGCTGGCGGCCCGCAGCGACTACATAGAGATCAATGGGCGGCGCTACCCACGGACACCGGTGGCGCTGACGGAGCACCCCATCAGCGACGGCGGGTGCCACGCCCTGTGGGGAGATCCGGATGGGGAGGAGGTGATGGCGGATGCGGAAGCTGCTGCTGCGGCTGCTGACGTTTCTGCAGAGACGACGCAGGCCGGATAAGATCATGTACATTGGCGGCAGCGATACTCTGCCGCCGCCGCTGCCGCGGGATCAGGAGGCGGAGCTTCTGGCTCGCCTGGATCAGGGGGAGCTGCCGGTGCGGCAGACCCTCATCGAGCGGAATCTGCGGCTGGTGGTCTATATTGCCCGCCGGTTCGAGAACACTGGCATCAACATCGAGGACCTGATCTCCATTGGCACCATCGGGCTCATCAAGGCCATCAATACCTTCCGTACCGACAAGAACATCAAGCTGGCCACCTACGCTTCCCGCTGCATCGAGAACGAGATCCTGATGTATCTGCGGAAGAATAACGGCAGCCGCGTGGAGGTCAGCTTCGACGAGCCGCTGAGCACCGACTGGGACGGCAAGGAGCTGCTGCTCAGCGATGTGCTGGGCACGGACAGCGATGTGGTGATGCGGCCCATCGAGGCCGACGTGGACCGCCAGATGCTGGCGGACGCCGTGGCCAAGCTGAACCCACGGGAGCGGGATATCATCACCATGCGATTCGGACTGGGCGGCAGCAAGGAGCTGACCCAGAAGGAGGTGGCGGACCGGCTGGGCATCTCCCAGTCCTACATCTCGCGGCTTGAAAAGCGTATCATCCTGCGGCTCAGGCGGGAAATTCTGCGCATGAGCTGAAAAACGCCTGTGAAGGAAATCTCCTTCACAGGCATTGGCCGTCAATATTTATTGCAAAAACAGGGAGGCGGGGCGGTTGATGACCATCATGTTGTAGTACCGCAACAGGTGGTAGTCGTCCTTGTCCAGCTTAATGGTGTTCAGCAGGCGCTCTGTCTCGTCCAGCGGCTCCTTGGAGATCAGGGCCTTCAGAGCGATGGGGGCGAAGAAGGGGGTGGAGCCGATACCGGACAGCAGGCCGATGGCCGGCGTGCGGTTGGACATGGGGTTCAGCATGCAGATATACATCTTCTCCGCCTCGTTGATCTGGTTGGTCAGTACCATATGGGTGATGGTGTCATAGGCTTTCATCTCACCGGTGAACAGGTGCTGGCATCGATCCGGATCGGAGAAGGACGTGACCCCCAGATACAGCGTGACCTCGATGCCCTCGCGGTCGGCGGCACGGGAGAACTGCAGCAGGGAGCGCACCATCTGGCGCACACGGCCGTCGTAGTAGTACATATACGCCAGGGACTGGTTGAAGTAGTTGTTCTTGGGCAGCGCCGCATCCTGATGGAACACCGGAGGCTGGTAGTCGATGAAGCACTTCAGGTCGATGTCCAGGGCCTGGGCGATGTCGTACAGCGTCTCGATGTCGATGGTAATGGCGCCGTTTTCGTACTTGGACAGCGTGGCCTTGCTCTTGTTGATCATGGCAGAGAACTGCTCAATGGTATAGCCGCGGCTCTTTCGGTATTTTTTGATACGCTGCCCCACGAAATAGGAAAAAGAACTCATTTGCGTCACCTCCTGCGACATCACAATCATACCAAACATTTGGTAGGAAGTCAACTATTAGTTTCGGAATATGAAACAAATTTTCCGCCTGATTTCCCTGCAATAAACGGCATGTTGAAGAATGACAAAAAAGGCCCATCCTTGCGGATGGGCCTTTTTGCCTATGTCGGGGAGTGACCTTACTTGGCGGCCTCCATACCGGCCAGCAGAGCCTTTTTGTTGCCCTCCAGGAAGCGGGCTTTCTTCTCACCCAGCTCGATACGGATGGCTTCCATCATGCTCTCCACGGTGGTGACGGGAGCTACAGCCAGAACAGCACCCAGGATAGCCACGTTGGCGCCCTTGGGGTTACCGATGGACTCGGCGATGCCGTTAGCGTCGCAGTACACCACGGTGATGTCGTCGCGGACGGCCTTGCGGTCGATGATGCTGCTGTTGATGACCAGCACACCGCCGGGCTTCACGTGCGCCTCAAACTTGTCCAGAGAAGGACGGTTCATGGCGACGATGACGTCGGCCTTATCCACCAGGGGGGAGGCAACGGGATCATCGGAGACGATGACGGAGCAGTTGGCGGTACCACCGCGCATTTCAGGGCCGTAGGAAGGCAGCCAGGAGACGTGCTTGCCGTCCAGCATGCAGGCCATGGCCACGAATTTACCGATCAGGAGCATGCCCTGACCGCCGAAACCGGCAAAAATGAAGGTTTTTTCCATATTACTCGGCCTCCTTGTCTTTGTAAACGCCCAGCGGGTAATAGGGGATCATGTTCTTCTCCAGCCACTCCATAGCCTCCACAGGAGACAGGCCCCAGTTGGTGGGGCAGGTGGACAGGACCTCGATCATGGTGAAGCCCTTACCCTCCATCTGCAGGCGGAAGGCCTTGGCGATGGCCTTCTTGGCCTTGGCGATGTTGGCGGTGTTGTTGACTGCCACGCGCTCGATGTAGTAGGAGCTGGGCACAGCGGCCAGCATCTCGGACATCTTGATGGGCAGACCACTCCACTCCTCGCTGCGGCCGGCGGGGCAGGTAGTAGCCTTCTGGCCAATCAGGGTGGTGGGGGCCATCTGGCCGCCGGTCATGCCGTAAATAGCGTTGTTGACGAAGATGGTGGTGATCTTCTCACCGCGGTGGGCGGCGTGAACGATCTCGGCAGTACCGATGGAGGCCAGATCGCCGTCGCCCTGATAGGTGAACACCAGAGTGTCCTTGCCCACGGAGCGCTTGACGCCGGTGGCCACTGCGGGAGCGCGGCCATGAGCGGCCTCGTACATGTCGCAGTTGAAGTAGTCATAGGCAAACACGGAACAGCCGACGGGGGCTACACCGATGACCTTGCCATCCAGGTGCATCTCATCGATGACCTCGGCCACCAGACGGTGAATAATACCGTGGTTGCAGCCGGGGCAGTAATGGAACTGCTTGTCACTCAGCAGCTTTGTCTTTTCAAACAGTACAGCCATCTTATTTACCCTCCTTCATGCTCAGGATCTTCTCAACGATCTCACTGGTAGAGGGCATCTGGCTGCCGCAGTGACCGAAGAAGTCCACGGGCTTTTCGCCGTTGAGGGCCAGCTTGACATCCTCCAGCATCTGGCCTTCGTTCAGCTCCACGTCCAGAACAGCCTTCACGCTGGGCTGGCAGCAGGCATCGTGCATCGCCTTGGTGGGGAAGGGCCACACGGTGATGGGACGGACCAGACCGACATGGATGCCCTTTTCCTTCAGCTCAGCGATAGCGCTCTTGGCGATACGGGCCACGGTGCCGAAAGCGGTGATGATGTACTCAGCACCCTCGCAGTTGTAGGATTCCCACTGCTGCTCGTTCTCAACGACTCTCTTATACATAGCCTGCAGCTCGTCATTATGGACGGCCAGGCTCTCGGTGTCGATGTAGATGGAATTGATGACGCCGCGCTTGGCAGGATCATCGCCGGGCTTCCAGCCTGTGCAGGCCCAGGGCTTCTCCTCGGGATCGACCTTGTAGTCCACCATCTCGGGCAGCTCCACGGGCTCCATCATCTGGGCGATGATGCCGTCCGCCAGGAACAGAACGGGGATGCGGTACTTCTCGGCCTTCTCGTAAGCGATCATCATCAGGTCGATGGCCTCCTGCACGGAAGCGGGAGCGAAGGTCAGCAGATGATAGTCACCGTTGCCGCCGCCCTTGACACCCTGGAAATAGTCGCCCTGGGATGCCTGGATGTTGCCCAGACCGGGGCCGCCGCGCATCACGTTGATGATGACAGCGGGGACCATGGCGCCTGCGCAGTAGGAGATGCCCTCCTGCTTCAGGGACACGCCGGGGCTGGAAGAAGACGTGATAACACGTGCGCCGGTGCCGGCAGCGCCGTACACCATGTTGATAGCCGCCACTTCGCTCTCGGCCTGCAGGAAGCAGCCGCCGATCTCGGGCATACGGGCGGACATGTATTCAGGGATCTCCGTCTGCGGAGTGATGGGGTAACCGAAGAAATAGCGTGCGCCGGCGCGAATGGCGGCTTCCGCAATAGCTTCGCTTCCCTTCATAAGAGTCAAAGCCATGTTCTTTCCTCCTTAGTCTTTCTCAATTCGGATCACCACATCGGGGCAGGTACGCGCACAGGAAGTACAGCCGATGCAGGCTTCCATGTTGATGACCTCCGCCGGATGATAGCCCTTAGCGTTGATGCGGGTTTTGGACAGCTCGATGATATGCTTCGGACACGCTCGTGCACACAGGCCGCAGCCCTTGCACAGGTTTTCGTCGATGGTAACTCTTACCATTCTCTACACCTCTTTTCCTCATTTTCCTCATGCTATGATGTATCTACTACCCCCGAAAGGGGAGGTATGCGGTGTTAATACATATCCTTGTGCGGGTTCTTGGTATTCAGTCCATACTCGATGTAGGAATCCCAGTCACGGTGCATATACACGTCGATGGCAACGGGCTTTCCCACATATTTCGGGTCCGGATCACGGGCCAGGAAGGCATCGAGGAACTCCTTCTTGCCGGTGGTGTAGGCCACGGGGATGCCTGTGCGGTCCACCACCTCACGCAGGACCTCGTAGCCGTCCCACAGATCATCGGCACTGGTCATGGTGGCCAGATTGGTGTTATTGATCATGCCGGTGATCTGCAGACGGGCGTGAGCCTGCATGCCCTCCTGCAGCCGGTGGATCTTCTCCACCGTGCTGGCAAGAGGCCGTCGGATATTCACAACGTTCAGCACTTCCAGAGCACCGGGCTCCAGTGCCATAAAATCCTGATGGTAGCGGCCCAGCGCCGTGGCGCCTACGTCGTCGCCGCCCACATCGAAAATGACCGTATCCCAATCCAGTACAAAGGCGGATGACACCTCGGCAGGGAGGGAGAGCGTTTCGATACCGGAGCAGGCGAAGTTGGGGGACACCAGACGGATCTCCTTCTGTTCCACCATCTTGCCCCGCTCGGTCAGCCGGAAGTAGGTATTCACCATATCCAGATCCAGCAGCTCCGTCCGATCGCCGCGGGCCGCAGCCTGCATGGCAAAATTCAGGGCCAGTTCACTCTTGCCGCTGCCGTAGTTGCCGATGAGCACTTTGACGTCTTTCATGGATGCAGAGTCTCCTTGCTTACTTCAGGTTCTCCCGAATGGTCTGGCACAGGGCGGTGATGCCCTGTACGATCTTCTCCTCAGGCATGCAGGAGTAGTTCAGACGCAGGGTGTTCTCGTGGCCGCCGTTGGGGAAGAAGGAACCGCCGGGAACGAAGGCAACCTTCTTTTCCAGACACTTCATCTGCAGGGCCTTGGCGTCCATGTACTCAGGCAGGACCACCCAGGCGAACAGGCCGCCCTCGGGACGGGTGAAGGTGCAGGGCTCAGGCAGCTCCTTGGCCAGAGTCTCCAGCATCACGGCGCGGCGCTTCTTGTAGCACTCGCGGATGGTGCTGACGTGGGCGTCCAGATCGAACATGTCGATCCACTTGGAGGTCTCCATCTGGCCGATGGTAGAGGCCTGCAGGGAGGCGGCCTGCTCCATGAAGTTGTACTTGGCCAGAATCTCATCGGAAGCGCAGACCCAGCCCAGACGGTAGCCGGGAGCCAGGATCTTGGAGAAGGTGCCCAGATAGATCACCAGGCCCTTGGTGTCCAGGCTCTTCAGAGCGGGCAGATACTCGCCCTCGAAACGCAGCTCGCCGTAGGGGTTATCCTCGATGACGGGGATCTCGTACTTGTTGACGATGTCCATGAACTGATGACGGCGATCCAGATCCCAGGTACGGCCGGTGGGGTTCTGGAAATCGGGGATGACGTAGATCATCTTCACACGCTCGGTGGTGGCCAGGATCTTCTCCAGCTCGGACATGATCATGCCGCCATCATCGGTGGGGACTTCGATGAACTTGGGCTCGCAGGCCTTGAAGGCGTTGACGGCGCCCAGATAAGAGGGGCTCTCCAGCAGCACCACGTCGCCGGGGTTCAGGAACACACGACCGGAGAAATCCAGACCCTGCTGGGAACCGGAGGTCACCAGAATGTGGTCCTTATCGGTGTGGATGTTGTTCTTGGCCAGCATGCGCTCGGCGATCTGCTCGCGCAGACGGGGATAGCCTTCCGTAGAAGAATACTGCAGAGCGACACGGCCGTTTTCCTTCAGAACAGCGATGGATGCCTCCATCATCTGCTCCACGGGGAACAGCTCGGGAGCGGGCATACCGCCGGCAAAGGAGATGATGTCGGGCTGCGCGGTCAGCTTCAGCAGCTCGCGGATCTCAGAGCCTTTCAGAAGGTCCATTCTGCTCGAAAATTGTACCATGAATCTTTCCTCCTCAAATGATGAAAATTCGCTGCATGTACATACGTTCCACTGTGTACATAAGCAAATTAAAGCACAAATCGGAGCCAATGTAAATAAAGGCAGACGGAGAAAAATTCGAGAGCCGCATTTTTGTCATTCCCAACAAAAATCACCCCATCAGACCGTCAATTTCACAATATTAATTCAACGAACGATTCGCTGAAATGGGCGAAAAGAGGCCATATGCGGGGAAAAGCGGCGCTGTATACTACCAGAAGCAGGATTGACTTTTAATGGTATAGTGTGTTATGTTGTTAAAGTATTCAGGGCGTCCGGCCCTGAGAAAAACAGAAATAAAATGGTCAACAGACGGGGGAGGAGGCACTTCATCATGAAGAAGAAAGAAGTCGCGGCAGCCATCGCGCTGCTGACTGCCAGCTCGGCGCTGTGCCTGCGGCTGATGAAGAAGGTGGACGAGAAGCTGCGCCGCGAAAAGGAGAAGCGGACACGGAAATAAAGCGCGGCCCGACTGCGGTCCCCGACCCACACGGAGGCTGCGATCCGGCGGGCATAAGAACAAAAAAGGAAGGACGGCTCAGCCGTCCTTCCTTTTTTATGGGGTGATTCAGGCAGCAGCCTTGACCACGGAGGTGATGTGGGGGTTCACACCCTCATACCAGTACAGGAAGCCCTCCATGTCCACGACATCGCCCACGTTCAGAGCCTTGACGGCCTCATACACGTCGGTGCCGGGGCCGCAGAGGTAGCTCTCTACCACGAAGGTGTAGATCTTGTCGTTCAGGGACACATTGAAGTACAGGTCGTCACCCTCGGAGCCGGAGCCGTCCCAGTTGTACAGGAAGGGAGCGCCGGCATCGTTGGAGGCGGTCACGGTCATGCCCTTGAAGGAGACCTTCTCGTTCTGGTGGGCGATCAGCTCGTCGGTACCCAGCAGGGAGGTCACGTCCAGCGCGTCATAGACCTTGGTGCCCTCCAGCAGTTCGCAGGTAGCGTCGATGATCTCCACCTCGCCGGACCACTCGGCCTTATAGCCGCTGACGCGGATCTTGGCGCCCTCTACCAGCATGGAGTCGTAATCCTCCTTGCTGCAGGGCATATTGTACAGGAAGTACGCACCGTCATCGGCCTGGGTGTAGAAGGTGGCCACGCCGACGCCGTCCTTTTCCCACCAGCCCTGACGGGCCTGGATGTAGGTCTCCACGGTAACGGCGGAATCCACAGCGGCGGCATCGAACTCCGCGTGGGTCATGACGGTGACAGCGGCGTCAGCGCCGTCATCGGGGGTGTCCGGCGTCTGAGGCTCGTCGGTGTTGGTCTTGCCGCAGCCCACGATGGACAGCGCCATCACCAGAGCCAGCAGCAGGGTCAGAAACTTTTTCATGTTTGCTTTCTCCTCTAAATTGCACCATATAAAAATGGCAGATAGGGCGGGTGTGCTCCACACGCCCGCCCTATTATAACGCATTCTGCCGATAAATCAATGGGTCTTTCGTTTTTTCATCAGCTGTGCCCCGGCGTAGGCTGCGATCAGCACCCACGCACCGCCCAGCGTGATGAGAAGAACTTTGGACGCGGCGGGCAGGGGCCCCAGGTCCTCACCGCCGGCGGCAGACAGGCCGCCCCGCTGGTCCAGCCGGTACAGGCTGGTCACATCGGCGTACAGCCGGGTCATGTAGGCATCGTCCACCGTCTCCTTACGGCGCACGGACTTCACCACGTTCTCAATGAGCTGGCCCGCGGCGTTGCGCAGGGAGGTGGAGCCGTTGTAGACCGGCGTGGTGAACGTGTTGTCCATGTTGTTCAGCAGCAGCTGGGATGCATGGATCTTTACGTCGTAGTAGAGAGAATCGTCCTCGCCTGCGCGGGAGAGATAGTCCCGATATTCCGCAGACTGCTGGGCCTTGGCGGTGACGGGGACATAGCCCTCCGTCCGGGCGTAGGCGATCTGGACGTCGTTGGTCAGCAGATACTGGGCGAACAGCCACGAGGCCAGCACCTCCTGGGGATCGTCCTTGTTGAACACGCACACCGACGGGCCCTGGGAGATCATCTGGGGATGATCGGGGTCGCACTGGGGCACGGCCATCACCGCCGTCTCAAAGTCCACGTACTTGTCGGCGCTGATGTCGCTCAGCGGCGCGTGAGAACCCATCCATGTGGCGCCGGCGGTGGAGTCCACCGCGAACAGGCACTGCCCCGCGTTCAGAAAGTTGGCGGGGTAGCCGGAGATCTTGAAGGTGGAGAAGGCGCCGCTGGCGGTGTGGCGGGCCACGTCGTACAGGATGTCCTCCGTGGTGTCGTTGAAGATCTGCACGTCGCCGCTGTCAGTGGAGTAACCGGCGTTTTTCTGGCGCAGCAGCTGGATCATCATGTTGTCCGTGGACTTATAGATGAAGGGCAGCAGCACCTGCTGGTCGTTGACGGTGTAGGTGCCGTCGGCATTTTTCGCCGCGGCGGCCGCCTCCGACACCTCCCACACGAAGTCCCAGGTCAGCGTTTCCGGCAGCTCATAGCCCAGGGCCTCCACATAGGTCCTGTTGACGTAGCACGCCTCGGTGGAGCGCATGAAGGGCACGGCGTAGTGGCTGCCGGAGAAGCTGCACTCCTCCAGAAACCGGGAGATCATCTCCTCCGACGCGGGGCCGTCGTACCGCAGGGCGCTGCCGCCCAGACCGTACTGCTCGTCGGCGAACAGAGCGTCCAGCGGGGCCACCACGTTGTCGCCGGTGAGGTACGTGGCGATGTGGTCAGGGTAGGTGATGCACACATTGGGGGTGGTGTTGGTGGCGATGTTGGTGATGACATCGTTGTAGATCTTGCCGTAGTCAGTGTAGAGCCGCAGCTTCACGGTGATGTTGGGGTACAGCGCCTGGAAGTCGGCGATGGCCTTGCTGTAGATGTCCACCTGGGTCTTGTTGGTGTCGTTCTTGGCCCAGAACGTGATCTCGTACTGCCGGGACTCGTCAAAGCTGTCCGGCACGGTGAAGGCATTCTGGCTGCGTGAGCCGTGACACCCGCAGAGGGTGGTCAGCAGGGTCACAAGTGACAGCGTCAGCGCGGCCATGCGGGTGTGTATCATCCCTTGGTGCCTCCTCTCGAAACGCCCTCCATCACTTTGTTGCGGAACAGGAGGAACAGCACGATCAGCGGCACGGAGATGACCACTACCGCCGCCATCATGGCGGGGATGTTCTCCCGTCCGAAGCCGTTTTCGCGGATGGCCTGGATTCCATTGGACACCAGAAAGTAGTTCTCATCGTCGGTGATGAGGCGGGGCCACACATAGGAGTTCCAGCACTCGATGACCTTCAGGATGACGATAGTTACTACCGTGGGGCGGCAGATGGGCAGCATCACCTTCCAAAGGTACTTGAAGTCGGAGGTGCCGTCCACCTTGGCGGCGTAGTACAGCTCGTTGGGGATCTGAGCGAAGTTCTCCTTCAGAAGATAGATGTAGAACACCGATGTCACCGACGGCAAAATCAGGCCCCAGAATGTGTTGCGCAGGCCGGCGTCCGTAATGGTGACGAAGTTGGTGATGATGACCAGTTCATTGGGTATCATCATCAGTGCCAGAAAGCATGTAAAGGCCAACTGCTTGCCGCGGAAATTCAGCCGCGCGAAGGCGAATGCCGCCAGCGTGATGACCACCAGCATGATGGCCGTGGTGGCCGCGGTGAAGATCACCGTGTTCAGGAAGTAGCGGCCCAGCGGTACGGCGGTGAAGGCATCACGGTAGTTCTGGAGGGTGGGGGACAGGGTGAAAAAGGCGGGGATGCGCTCGGAGCTGTACGCGCTGTAACTCTTCACGGAGGTCAGCACCATCCAGTAAAAGGGAAACAGCACGATGACGGCCCACAGGGCCAGCAGCACGTAGGTGACGGCGCGGCGCACCGCTCTGCGGCGGCGGGCGGCAAGCTCCACCTGCTTGTAATCGGTATGGGGATCCACAGTGCCGCCTCCTCTCAATAGTGGACGTGCTTCCGGCTCACCAGCAGGTTGATACAGGTGATGGTCAGCACGATGGCGAACAGGATGATGGCTGCCGCCGATGCGAAGGATGGGTAGCCGCCGGAGTCACCGTACAGCATGTCGTAGATGTAGCCTACCATGGTGTTCATCTGGGCGGCGTTCAGGTCGGTGCCGAACAGGGCCACCGCGTCACTGTACGCCTTGAATGCGCCGATGAAGCCGGTGATGACCAGATAGAAGATCATGGGGGAAATCATGGGCAGGGTGATGCGGGTGAAGATGCGCCAGCGGGGCGTGCCGTCCACGCGGGCGGCGTTGTAGTAGTCCTGCTTCACCGAGGCCAGCGCACTGGTGAGGATCAGGATCTTGAAGGGCAGCACTATCCACACGGTGTAGAAGCACAGGACGAACATCTTGGCCCAGTACGGCCCGTCGATAAAATCCACGCCGGGGCTGCCGAACCAGTGGAGCATCACATTTACCAGCCCATCGGTGTAGGCGGTCTTTTTGAACAAAATCATGAAAACCAGACCCACCGCCAGCGTATTGGTGACGTAGGGCAGGAAATACACCGTCTGGAACAGGCTCCGCAGCTTTTCGATGGAGCTGAGCCCCAGCGAGATGAGGAGGGCAAGGCCGGTGGACACCGGCACGGTGATGATGACCAGGATGAAGGTGTTTTTCAGTGCCTGCAAAAAGTAGGGGTCCCGCAGCACGTAGCGGTAGTTGAACAGGCCCACACCGGAAAATGTCTGGGACGCGGAATTGTACCCCTCCTCAAAGGAGTACACGAACACGTCCACCAGCGGGTAGACCATGAACACGCCCAGAAAGGCGATGGCGGGCAGCAGATAGAGCCAGCCCTTGACGCTGCACTTGTCCATGGCGTCACCTCAGAGTGCAGTCCAGCCGGACCTGCGTGTCGCGGTGGAACAGGAACACCTTGTGGGGCTTCAGGGCGAAGCGTATCGACTCCCGGGTGGTATCTACGCGGCTGTCGGCGGTGATGATGGCGCGGATCACCGCGTTTTCACAGTCCGGGTGGGTGCATACCACGCTGATGTCGCGGCCCATGACCTCCACGCGATCCAGCTTGCAGCACAGGGGGCCATCCTCCGCAGGGACGAAGCCCTCCGGACGGACGGCGGCGTACACCGGCTGCTCCTCGGCGCCTGCCGCGTCCAACACCGCCGCGCCGCCTATGTACAGCTTGCCGTCCCTGATGCATCCGTCAAAGACGTGGATGGGCGGAGTGCCCAGAAATTTGGCCACGAACAGGTTCACGGGATTGTCGTATACCTCCTGGGGCTTGCCGATCTGCTGCACCACACCATCGCGCATCACCACGATCATGTCGGAGATGCTCATGGCTTCCTCCTGATCGTGGGTGACAAACACGGTAGTGACGCTGGTCTGCCGCTGGATGCGGCGGATCTCCTCCCGGGTCTGGAGGCGCAGCCGCGCGTCCAGATTGGACAGCGGCTCGTCCAGAAGCAGCACGCGGGGGCGCTTTACCAGTGCCCGGGCAATGGCTACCCGCTGCTGCTGTCCGCCGGACAGCTCACTGGGCTTGCGGTCCATCAGCCCCTCCAGATGCACCAGCTTTGCCGCGTCCAGTGTCCGCTCCGCCATCTCTGCTTTGGTGAGCTTGTCCGCACCCCGCAGGTTTTCCAGCGGGAACATGATGTTCTGCCGTACCGTCAGGTGGGGGTACAGCGCGTAGTTCTGGAACACCAGCCCCACGCCGCGATTCTCCGGCGGCAGATGGGTCACATCGTCTTCACCAAAGAAGATCTGGCCTGCGGTAGGCTCCAGCAGGCCGCTGATAAGGTTCAGTGCTGTGCTCTTGCCGCAGCCGGAGGGGCCCAGCAGGCCGATGAGCTTTCCGTCGGGGATCTCAAAGGTAAAATCGTTGACGGCGACGACATCGCCGCCCGCTTTCTTGTTGCGGTTGGGGAACTTCTTGGTCAGATGTTGCAGCGTGACCTTCATGGCAGCTTCTCCTGTATTCTGGCGGCTCCGTCTCACGGGACGGGAGGCGACTGTAATGACCGCACTATTGTACCACAGTTCACGGCGTAAATCTCCTGTTTTTACAAAACTTTCCGGAAAATTTTCCGCCTGCCTGTCAGGCGCCACCTGTGCCGGCGGTACATAGAATGAGGTGAGCCGTTTTCGGTTCACTCGATCTGACCACTTCAAAGGAGGAATATCTCTTGTATACGGAGAGGACTACTGCCGCTGCGGCGGCAGCGCGGGACGGCACTGCCCGCGATATGACGGCCCGCAGTGATGCAGCCTGCCGCGAGATGGACGGCTCGCTGCCCGGCGGCTGCGGCAATATGGTATTTCCCTATATCGCTATGCAGCGGGAGAACGCACAGCGCTACGATAACAGGGAGGCTCTTTTGCAGGGCACACTGTTCCCAGGTTTGGATCTGCCGTTTCGCAAGGAGCTGCGCTCCCGCTTTCCCCAGGTGAACGAGGCGCTGCTGGAGCTGATGGCCTTGGACTTTGCCATCGACGAGCTGGGGCTGTATCTCACCACCCATCCCAATGACCAGCAGGCGCTGGAGCTGTACTGGAGCTACATCCGTCTGGGCAGGGCGGGCCGCGCCAAATACGAGGAGACCAACGGCCCGCTGCTGCAGACGGACATCACCGAGGGAGGCTTCCGCTGGTTGGATGATCCATGGCCCTGGGATAAAGGAGGGAACGACTGATGTTTGTCTATGAAAAGAAGCTGCAATATCCGGTGAAGATCAAGAACACCAATCCGCGTCTGGCTGCGCTGATCATTTCACAATACGGCGGGCCTTACTTCATTAAACTACGATGTGGGGCAAAAAAATAGGTCAGTCAAGCAGGAGACGGTAATGGATGGTCAGCTGGTTTTGGGCCTTGTCCCAGTCGATGTGTTCGATGATGGAGCGGGCGGCTGCGCAGCGCTGCTCCAGCGTAGCGTTCTCGTTGGTGATGGTGGCCAGAGCCAGACGGATGGCATTCCGCATGAGCTTAGGATCACCGCGGCGGTGGTTTTCTCTTTCGGCTTCGCAGATCGCCTCATCGATGCGCTGAAGCTGAGCCTGCGTCTCCTCTTTGGCCTGACGGTACTCCTCCATCGTGTCGATGCCGGAGAGAAAAGCCTCCCGCAGACGCTCGAGGCGGCGCTCGGTGGAGACGCGCTGGGCGCGGAGAGCGGCGACGGGGTCTCCGGCCTTGTCGGTAATGCGCAGAACTTCGTAGTGCAGGTCTGCGGCGGTGGAGGAATCGGCTTGCAGGCGGCGAAGGATGGCATCCTTCAGGAGGTCGCCGTTGATATGCTGGGATGTGGTGCAGCGGCCGCGCACATAGTTATTGCACTTCCACCAGTGGGGCTTGGCAAAGACCATGGTGCCGCCGCAGGCGGCACAGCGGACAAGACCACTGATCCAGTCCTTATTGCTGCCCAGCGGGCGGCCGTGGTAGGGCATAGCCGCTTTGGACTGGGCAATGCGGCGCTGCGTCCGATGAAAAAGCTCCTCGCCGATCAGTGGCTCGTGTTTGCCGTCCATCACGATGATGCCGGGATCATCGAAGTTCCGGTGGGAGCGGCCAGTGGGGTTCCAGCGCAGCTTGCCGATATACACAGGATTGCGGAGAATGTACTCCACGGTTCGGTTTTCAAAGGGGCTGCCGCGATGGGTGCGGACACCGGCGGCGTTGAGCCAGCGGGCCAGAGAATAGCAGCCCTCACCGGCGTTGTACCGGCGGAACATCTCGCGGACGAGGGCGGCCTCCTCCGGCACGGGGGTGAGCACATTGTCCACGACGGTGTAGCCGAAGGCAGGGGGGGACTGAAGCTCGCCGCGCCGGTGCTTCTCCTCCATGCCGCGCTTGACATCCTCGGCCAGATTGATGGAGTAATATTCGTCCATGGCCTCGATCATGGATTCCATGATGACGCCCATTTTGCCTTCATCGATGGGCTCCTTGATGGAGATGACATCGATCTTCAGCTGCTTGCGGAGGATGCTCTTGTAGTACACGGCATCGTCGCGGTTGCGGGCAAAGCGGGAGAACTTCCAGAGCAGAATAGCGTCAAAGGGCTTGGGTTTCGTCTTGGCAGTGGCGATGAGCCGGCGGAACTCGTCACGGCCTGTTACCTTCCGGCCGGTCTTGGCCTCGTCAACAAAGACGAACTCATCGGGCACGATGTAGCCGTTGGCGGCGGCCCACTTGCGGATCTCCACCAGCTGGGAGGCGGGGGACAGCTCCACCTGATCGTCGGTGGAGACGCGGATGTAGGCCGCGGCGGTTTTGAAATCAGTCATGGGCACCTCCGTTCATGTCGCGCCTTGCGCAGGCGTATCCGTGATCCCAGCCTTCGGCACGGCCGTCCAGCAGGCCGGTCTGGTAGCCGCGGTCATACCCTGCCTTTTCACCGGCGGCGTATGAAACGGCGGATTCACGCTTTTTGCCGTCGAGAAAGCCCTCCGCGTATGCTGCGTCTTTGGAGCGCTGCATATCCGATTTGGTGCGGATACGGAAAATCACAAGGGCACAGTACAGTATCCAGTAAAGGCCGGCGGCTGTGCCGCAGATGCCGGAGGACACGCCGAAGTGCGCCAGCGCACGGGCGATGCCAAAGCCGCCGCCTACGGCACCGGTGAGCAGGACAAAGAACGTCAGGCAGTCGAGGAAAGAGAGATGAAGCTTCTCTTTCGGGGTCTCAGTGAGGATCATGTCGCTGCCATCGTGCATGAGATACACCTCCTGTCATTGTGTTTATGAGAAAAATATAGCGCAGGACGCTGAAAAAGGCAAGGCGTTTCGGCAAAATGGATATTGTTTTATAAAAAGTGCATACTATAGTTGGCATTTTCAACATTTGTGCCAAAAGGTGTGATAGGATACAGGCATGAACAGCAGGATCAGCGAGATGAGGAGTTACCACGGCATTACACAACGGGAGCTTGCCCGGAGGGTGGGCATCTCCAGCGCGGCCATGAGCGCCATTGAGAGGGAAGCACATATGCCGAATGTGATCACGGCGCTGCGGATCGCGCGGGAACTGGGAACAACCGTGGAGGAATTGTGGGGTGATAAAAGGGAGGCTGCAAGGAGGGAAAAACAACTGCGCACATGGGGGAAAAGAAAATGAAGAGAGAGGTACTTATTGCTGCTATCACGGCGGCGCTGGAACGCGCTGCGCCGCCTGTCCTTGAGATCATCCTGACATTTGTGGTGGGACTGCAGCGATAAAAAGGAGCGAGACGCCAGAGGGGGCGTCTCGCTCCTTTTTTATTTATCAGTGTCGGCGCTGATGAGCTTGTCGGCAAAGTCGGAGATCAGTTCCCACTGGGCGGGCTCCAGACGGGCCAGCGCGGAAACAAAGCGGCGTTGGAAGTCCTTGTCGGGGTCGCTGATGATGTCCGCGATGAAGGCGGCGATCTCCTTTTCCCGGTCGATGGCCTGAAACATCTCACCCTGGCCGGTGCGCAGCCACGTCTCGTTGACGCGGAACTCGCGGCACAGGAGCGTTACCACGGCGTCGATGGGTTCATTCCGCCCAATTTCATATTGAGCGATAGTATTGCGCTTAATGCCGATCCTATCGGCGAATTCCTGCTGCGTGAGGCCGAGGGCCTTGCGCAGCTCTTTTATTCTTTCGTGCATGATATGGCCCTCCTTGCCGCCTATTAAAACACAATGGAGCGGAGTTGTCAATAAAAAATGTCGCAGAAACACAAAAAGGGCTTGACAAATGTGTATTAGAGACGTAGTATTGTCTCGTAAACACAAATCGGTGTCGCGTAGAGACGGAAAGGAGGTGAATGGAGAATGCGGCGAGAAAAAAGAGCAGCCACCCCAGCGGATGAACTGAGACGGCTGCTCAACACCAATTACGCAGAAGGCAATGTAGGTCTGCGCCTGGGTTACTCAGGGTGCAGAAAGGTGGTTGTGGAGAATGGGGTACAGCTTATTGTAGGTGAAAAAGTACCTGCGGAGCTCCACGATTTCTTCGGCGGTAAGTTCGCATGCGAAATCAGAATCCAGAAGCTGGCCAGCCAGATAGAATTTTGCGGCAGATACAGCAGCGTAGATGATGCGGTATTCGTTGGGCGAAAAAGAGACAGCTTGCCCTGCCGTAAGCTTTTGAAAGACTGAAGCAGCGATGGCATCGTTGATATCTTGCTGCGCATCCGTTTTCGCCGCGAAGGCGGAGACCAGCGGAAGAGCAGCGAGGATCGCGGCGGCATCTGAGGATGTTAGAGAATAAGATTCGGGTTTGTGCTTTTTCATTTGGAAACACCTCCTTTCGGGGGTATGGTAACACATTTTTGAAAAAACGGCAAGAAAAGGAGATGAAAGCGATGTCCGAAAAGGAGCAGGAGATCATCCGCAAGCTGAACAAGCAGGTGGAGGCCATGAGCGCGGAGCAGAAGAACATGCTGACCGCCTATGCGGCAGGTCTGGCCGACGGCGTAAGAATCGCCGGCGGAGCCGGAACCCAGGGCCAGCGGTAAGGCATCGGGAGCCATAGGACAGCCCCGGCGGGGCATAGGAATAATGGGGCCCCCGCAAAGTCGAGAGACTTTGTGGGGAGAGGAGGCACAACGGAGCGTGCGGACTGCGGAACGGAGTGCCGCAGAAGCAGAGCGGAGTTTGTGACGACGAAAGGAAGGAGTGTGACAGCATGGCGAAGAAGGAGCGGCCGCCCATCACGGTGAAGGCCTACGTGAAGGTGAACGGGGTGGAGACGGACGTGGACACGCTGAACGAAGAGCAGCGCCGGCGGCTGGCGACGGCCATCAAGGTGACGATGCTCAACGAGCTTTTCGCCGGGCAGGTCCGCTTCTATCCTGCCGGTGAGGAGAATGCACAAAGGAGGACGGAGCTATGAGCAGGAAGAAGCAGCGGGGCGCGGCCTACGCCGAGGGGGAACAGGTTCTCAACCTCACGCCGCTGGCGGCGGAGCGGAACGGCGGCTATCCGCCGATGGGCACGGTGCTGCGTGTTACGCGGCGCTGGGGCAGCTGGGCGTATCAGGTGCAGGTACAGGATACTGACCGCATCGAAACGTGGCAGGAGGAGACGCTGGGGAGGGTGCAGGTATGATCGTATTCGGATGGATCTGCACCTATATCGGGGCGGCCACGCTGGCCTGCGGCGTGGTCCGTCTGGTGGACAAGCTGGGTGGCCGCCATGGATGAGGTACGGAGAGGTACGCCGGTGCCGCCGTGCAGGGACTGCGCGGACCGGCGGGTGGGGTGCCACGGCACCGATGAGAGCGGCGCGTGGCGCTGCGAGGCCTACGGCGCGTATCAGGCGGAGATGGACAAGCTCCGGGAGGAGAAGCGGGAGGCCAAGGACGCGGCGGACGTGATGCGCTGGTATGTGCGGGCGCGGTCGGCGCGGCTGGTGCAGAGAAAGAATCTGGAAGCGAGGAGGTAAGCGGTATGGCGAAGAAGACGGAGTGGCTGTGGTTCGTGGCCTGCGAGGGCCACGTGACGGCGCCGGTGATCGCGGAGAGCTGGGAGCAGGCCACGGTGGAGGCGGCGAGGTTCTGGGGTGTCCGGTGGGGCGCGGTGGCCGCCGCCTGCGAGCTGCAGGAGAAGCGGCCGGTGGTGAAGAACGTGTGCTACAAGTGCGGCACGTACTTCCACGGCAGCGGCGTGGTGTGCGACCACTGCCGCAGCGAGGCCGAGATCGAGGAGCGCCGCGCACAGGCGGCGCGGAGGAACTATTTCCGGCGACTGAACGCCGGGGTGTGAGGAATGACAGGAGGAATGCGCGAATGAATACGAGTATTGAACAGGCCCTCGAAAAGCTGCGGAAGGCGAAATGCCCTGCCGGACGCTGCGAGGGCGTTGTTTTCAAGCCGGTGGTGCGGGCGCTGGAGGACTTCTGCCGGCAGGACGAGGAGTTCGCCCGGGCAGTGATACAGGGCGGCAGCGTGGAGGATTGTATCAGGGCCACCGTCAAGGGGGCCGGAAACAGCCTGAGCGACCTTGACGCCTACAAGCGGGCGGCGGCATTTTTCTTCCCCGGCTGCGTTGTGACCATGAAGCTGACCATCGCCATGAGTGAGCACGATGTGGCGGCGCAGGAGCACAAAGCGGTGGTGCTGGATCTGGCGGACTTTTGGTGAGCGCCATGGTCAACGAAAAGGAGAGGGCCGCCCAACTGGAGCGGCTGGCGCCGAAGCCGACGGCGCAGGAGATGGAGCAGGTCAACGATCTGTTCCGGCACTTCATTTTCAAGAGGAGCGGCAAGGGCGAGATATGGACGACCTGCTGCCGACGGCATGAGTTCATCAAGGACACCACGGCCAACGCCTGTGAACTTCGGATACTGGATGCCCCCCACGCGCCGGAGAGGCGGAACAACTACGACAATACGCCGGACTGGCAGCGGCGGGAGACGTGCCCCTACTGCGGCCGGGAGGTCACGGTAAAGGAACTGCGGTACACCGGCGGGCGCGGAAACCTATGGAGCTTTCAGCGGGTGCTGCTCCTGCGGCGGTGGCGCGGGGCGCTGTGGGCCACCGCGTGGAGCTGCGAGAAGAACTACGGGCGCGTTGATGGCCTGGCAAGGGCGCCGCTGCTGACGGGGCTGCCGGAGATGTCGCTGCTGGGCGTATACCGGTTCACTCCGGGGCTGGCAGAGTCGGGTACACGGTCGCACTGGCTGGCACATGGGCCCTTGAGCTACTCAAGACAGACTGCGCCGGGAACGAAGAGCGGGAGCAAGAGCGGCCTGTGGAATATCCACTCGCCGTACACCTACTGCTCCGAGCTGGGGAAGAGCTTCGACATCATTGGGCAGGCGGCGCTGGACGAGAGCTTCATGCGGTGGTGCCATCTGGAAAAGGTGCGTGTGGCATCGGACGACTACATAGAACTGCTGACGGCGGCCTGCTTTTACCCGCGCCAGATCGAATGGCTGGTGAAGCTGGGGCTGGCGGAGGCGGTAGGCGACCTGGCGGCTCACGGTGTAAAGAACGCGGAGGTTATCCGTTGGAACGCCGGGAAACCGAAGGACTTCCTGCGGGTAACGAAACAGGAGGTCTGCGAGGTCACAGGGGACACGTCCTGCCCGGAGCCGCTGCGGGCCTTGCGGCTATGTGCCCGGTACAGGGACACGGCGGCCAAGATGAGGCCGGAGGACGCAATGTACATTGTTCATGCATCCGCCGCGGTCAGTACCGAAAAGTGGTTCATGAACGTGGTCAAGAGGTTCGGCGTTTCCGCCCACAAAATGGTGGCCTATCTGGAAAAGAACCGGTCAGCCATGCAGGGGATGCAATGCCACCATGCATACCACACGGTCACGGGGGGTGAGGTGATGCGCCTGTACAAGGATTATCTGGATGCGGCGGAGCACTGCGGGCTGGACTTGGAGAACCCGGTGATCCAGATGCCGCGTGACCTTTCCGCGAAGCACGACGAGGTGACGGCCGCGTGGGCCGCCATTCAGAAGGCCCGCAGGGAGGCAGAATTGGTCAATGAGAACAAGGAGCGGCGTCAGCGGCAGAAAAAGCTGCTGGCCGAACGGATGGCGAAGTACGAGTTCCGCGCGGAGGGGGTGGTGATCCGCGTCCCGAAGAACGCAGACGAGATCGTGGCCGAGGGCAAGGCGCTGAAGCACTGTGTGGGCGGCTACGCGGATCGCCACCTGAGCGGTGCGACCACCATCCTGTTCCTGCGCCGGGCGGACAAGCCTGACGTGCCCCTGGCGACCATTGAGATGCAGGGGAACATCATCATACAGGTACACGGATACCGGAACGAGCTGGAGCCGTGTGCGGAAAATCCGGAACGGGTGGCGGCACGGAAACTGTATGGGCCCGTGCTGGATATGTGGGTGAAGTGGCTGAAGGCCGGAAGTAAGCGGAACGAGGACGGCAGCCCGAAGCTGCCGAAAAAGACCAACAAAAAGAAAAGCAGGAGGAATGCGGCATGAATATGAAAAATGAGAGGTGTCCGCTGCAGGCGGAGTGTGAGCGGCGGTGCAGCTTTTATGGCAGGGAAAAGGAGTGCGACTACTATCACGGCAATGCCCGTCCCGGCGCCATGATCGACGAGGAGTTGACCGCGACAGAACTGGAGGCGCTGGATGAGCTGTTCGACCAGCGGGACATCGACATCATCACGGAGGAGATCAACTTCTACAAGCAGCAGGCCGGTATGGCCATTCTGGAGATCGGGAAGCGGCTGGCGGAGGCGAAAAGCCAGCTTTCCCACGGGGAGTGGCTGCCGTGGCTGGAGGAAAAGGTGGAGTTCTCCGAACGCAGCGCACAGCAGTATATGCGCCTGTGGAAAGAGTATGGAAAATCCGCAACCGTTGCGGATTTGGGAGTTCGCAAAGCCTTGGTATTACTGGCTTTGCCGGAATCTGAGCGCGAGGAGTTCGCGGCGGAAAATCACGCCGCCGACATGACGGCCAAGGAGCTGGAGGAGGCCGTCCGGCAGCGGAAGATCGCGGAGCTGAAGGCGGACTCGGCACAGCGGGAGCTGGACAAGCAGAGGGAGACCGCCGCCCAGGCAGAGGAGGATGCGGCGAAGGCCCGGGAGGCGGCGGAGCAGGCCGCCTCCGATGTGCAGGCGGCCAAGGACACCGCGCTGGCGGCACAGGAGGAGCTGGCCCGCGTGCGCTTGGAGCTGGAGAAGCTGCGCAGCCGTCCGGTAGACGTGGCAGTGCAGAAGGTGGACGCCAGCGAGGAGCAGATCGCCGCCGCCCGCGCCGAGGCGGAGGAGGCCGCGGCGGACAGGGAGAAGAAGCTGACCGCCGAGCTGGACAAGGCCAAGAAGGCGCTGGAGAAGGCATTGGATGGCAAGAAGGCGGCGGAGGCCCGTGCAGAGGACGCCGAGCGGGAGCGCACCTCCGCCATGGACGCCGCCAAGAGCTACAAGGCCGAGGCGGAAGCGGCGGCCAAGCGGGCCGCCATGGCCGCCAATGAGGGCCTGACCCGCTTCAAGGTGGTGTTCGATCAGACGGTGGCCAACGTGAACAAGCTGGCGGAGCTGCTGACGGCGCTGCCGGACGGGGAGCAGGAGAAGCTCCGGCGGGCCATGGGGGCGCTGGCGGAGCAGGTGCGGAAGGTGAGCGCGTGAGCGGCGTGAACCTGAGAAACCCCAGAGAATACTGTGAGCACCTGCTGCGCATCCGCACCAAGGAGCAGAAGCTCTCGCCGCTGGTATTCAATGAAGCCCAGCAGCATCTGTACGGCGTGATCCGGCAGCAGGCGGCGGCAGGGAAGCCCATCCGCATCATCGTATTGAAGGGGCGGCAGGAGGGCATTTCCACCGTGACGGAGGGCCTGATGTTTCAGGACACGGTGACGAGGCCCAACGTGAAGACGCTCATCGTGGCCCACGACACCACGGCCACGGGGAACCTGTTCAAGATGAACAAGCTGTTCTACGACTGCCTGCCCCCGTGGGCGCGGCCCTTGCGGAAGAACAGCAACGCCAAGGAGCTGGTGTTCGAGAACCCCACCCGGGACGACGGCGAAAAGCGCCGCCGCCCTGGCCTGCGCAGCAGCATCCGGTGCCAGACGGCGGGCAAGGGCGGCGTGGGACGTTCCGACACGCTGACCAACGTACATATTTCGGAGTACGCCTTCTGGCCCAACAACAAGGAGGATCTGCTGCTGGGCGTCATGCAGACGGTGCCAAACGACCCCGCCACCATGGTGGTCATTGAGAGCACGGCCAACGGCGTGGAGCACTTCAAGGCTCTGTGGGACGGGGCGGTGGCCGGTGACAACGAGTGGGTGCCGGTGTTTTTGCCGTGGTACATGGAAAAGGGCTACCGGATGACCTGCACCGGCAGTGAGGCGTGGACCCAGGAGGAGCAGCAGCTGCAGAAGGACTTCGGACTGGACGCGGAGCAGCTGATGTGGCGGCGGTGGTGCATCAAGGCCAACTGCGGCGGCAGCGAGGACAAGTTCCGGCAGGAGTACCCCAACACGCCGGAGGAGGCGTTCCTGCTGTCGGGGCGTCCGTTTTTCGACAACAGGGCACTGGCCGTCCGGCGGATGCACGCGCCGAGGCCGCTTCGGGTGGGGTGGTTCACCTACGGCACACCGGCGGAGACCGGCGCGAAGCCGGAGAGCTGGAGCTTCACCGAGACGGAGAAGGGCGGCGTCCGCATCTGGCAGGAGCCGGAAGAGGGCGTGCCCTACGTGCTGGGCGGCGACACGGCGGGGGAGGGCAGCGACTGCTTCACCGCCTTCGTCATCGACAACCGGACGGGGCGGCAGGTGGCGGAGCTGCAGCAGCGGCAGTCGGAGATCCTGTACGCGCGGCAGATCTACTGCCTGGGGCGGTACTACAACGACGCGCTGGCCGCCGTCGAGGTGAACTTTTCCACCTATCCGGAGCGGAAGCTGGAGGAGTGGGAGTACCCCAGCCTGTACCAGCGGGAGCGGTTCGACACCTACGCCAACACCATGGTCAAGGCCTACGGCTGGGAGACCAGCGGCAAGACGCGGCCCCAGGCGCTGGCACAGCTGCACACGGTGATGGAGGAGTCGCCGGAGCTGGTGGTGTCCCAGTGGACGCTGGGGGAGATGGTGGTATTTGTCTACGACGCACACGGAAAGCCGCAGGCGGCGGTGGGCGAGCACGACGACCTGGTGATGGCGGCGGCCATCACCCACACGGCCCGCACCCAGCAGCGGTACACGGTGCAGGAGACGGTGGGAAACCGGCAGCACTGGACGCCGGACATGTGGGAGGACTGGCGCCGCGCCGATCCGGAGACACGGAAGTATCTGGAAAGGAAATGGGCGAGGTGAGCGCCGCTCACCTCACAACTATAAAAATGACAGGAGGAACTTTTGATGAGCGTGACGGAAATTCTGGCGTGCGCAGCGCTGCTGCTGTGGACGATGGGCGGCGCCTATGTGGTGCTGGTGGCGCGGAGATGGGACTGCGTGATGGAGGCCCTGATGGACGCGATCGAGGAGGTGGACAGGGATGAAGACTGAGGAGATCGTGCGGAGCCTGCGGTGGTGCGGCACGGGGACGGAAGAAGGCTGCGGCGACTGTACGTTTGAGCCGCAGTGCGACGAGGACGCGGTGGGCTGTGTGGGCGGCCTGTGTGATGCCGCCGCCGACAAGATCGAGGAGCTGGTAGACCGCTGCGCCCGGTACGCCGAGGAGATCGCGGTGCTGCGGGAGCGGGGAAAACGGGCTGTCGAGGACGCCAGCCCCTACGCAGCGGCCACCGAAAGACAGGCTGTAGGGGGCGGCGTCCCCGACGCCCCAGACGGCACGGAGAAAATCTACGGAGACACGGGACTGACGGCGGAAGATGCAGCTGCCCTACAAAAGGACTGGAGCGATTTATGTACGGTTGTTGGTGAGTGCGGCGGCCTTGACCGCGTTAAGGAGCTTGCCGAGCTTGACAAGGATGGGCGCGTAGCGATTCTGCCGTGTAAGCCGGACGGCGTCATGCTGGACATGAGCGACCCCGAAAGGCCGGAGTTGATGAAGAAACTCCACTTTGCTGTGGCCTATGTGCGATGCGGGATCGTGTTTCACCAACCGTACAAAATCTTCTCGGAAAATGTCGCGGCGGGGCATATTCGACCGGTAAGCAGTTCGGCAGAGAAGATGCTGGGAGAGGAGGTCTGACCATGAGCAAGGCTGTACTTATCAGCATCCGGCCCAAGTGGTGCGAGAAGATCGTCAACGGCGAAAAGACCGTTGAGGTGCGAAAGACGCGCCCGAAGATGGAAACGCCGTTTAGGTGCTACATCTACTGTACGCTGCCGAAGTATCCGCACGAGGACTTTATTGCAACGGATTATCCGAAGCCGCAGTTTTATGGCGGTGGCAAAGTCGTTGGCGAGTTTACCTGCGACCGCATCTATGAGCTGGAAACGCGCTCACCCGGCGGCAGCTACTATGTCAAAGGCGAGGGTCAGCCGACAACAAACGATGTTGCGCGGCATTCGCGCCTGACCCTCTGGGATATGCACGAGTATCTGCAAGCGGGAAAGGGCTATGGATGGCACATTTCTAAGTTGGAAATCTACGATACGCCGAAGGAACTGAGCGAGTTCCGGCGCGTATGCCCCAACGACCTTTACTGCGAAAGCTGCGCTATGTATAGGGAAAACAAGGGCACCTGCGGCAACAAAAGCCTGCGGTTCAAGCGACCGCCGCTGAGCTGGTGCTATGTGGAGGAAATGTGATGGAACGACTGACGAGAAGGATTGATGGCGTCGTTGTCTATGTCGGAACAAAAAATCCCTGCTCTACTGGACAAATCCCCTGCGAGGTTGACTCTGCGGGTGTCCGAGAGATGATGTACCGACTCGCCGCCTACGAGGACACGGGGCTGACGCCGGAAAGCGTAGAGGCGCTCAAGCTGTCTATGATGGGCAAGGCAATTTCGGAGATCACGGAATTTAACGGTTTGCCGATTGACCGCCTGCGCGAGCTGGCCGAGGCAGACAAGGACGGGCGCGTGGTGGTGCTGCCGGACGTGCCGGAGGTCGAGTGATGGGACTGTATGATGCGAATTGCGACTGCGTTCGTGCTGACGAGAGATTTATTTGCGGATGCGTAAGGTGCGGGCAGGAGCGGCTGAAAAAGAACAGCGTGTGCGTCATGGTTCGGAAACCGCACGAGACAGTAAAGACGCTTTGCTATGTGTGCGTGAAATGCTACGTAGCAATGCTGGACGAGCTTGGCGTGGGAGAATAGAACAGGAGGGCTGACGATGGCTGAATACATTGATCGAGCGGTGTGTCTGTCAATTTTGCGTGCAAAAGCAAACATGGCGGTTTTAATGGACGCTGCGCCGTATTTTGAAAAAGCGGCGCAGATGTTGGAGAAATTACCCGCCGCTGACGTTGCGCCGGTGGTGCATGGGCGGTGGGTGCCGTTTCATAGTGAGGCCGCTGGGGATATTCAGTATTGCTCTGCCTGCGAGATAGGGTTCGCGGCCAAGACGGACTACTGCCCCAACTGCGGCGCGAAGATGGATGGAGGTGCGGACGATGCGGCTGATTGATGGTGACGCGCTGCACGATGAAGCATTTGAGGCTGTTCGCCGTGGAGATCTTGAGTACGAGGAGTACGACGCGATCATCAACTATTTGGACGGATCGCCGACCCTTGCAACATCATGTGGCGAATGCAGCTTTAGCAGGCCGGCCGCGGCTATCGTACTTACAGGTGAAAATCCCCCAGTGCTGGTGTGTGAAAACAGGCGTAGTCCGTGCAGAGGGCGAAATGTGACTACCGACGACTTTTGCCCGCATGGCGAGAAAAAGGAGGATGCTGACGATGAGTGACAAACAGGCCGCGGCGGCGCTGCGGGAGTATCTGGAAAACCGAGAGATGCCGGCGACGGTATACGTGGCCATCTGCGTGGCTATCCGCAAGCTGGAGGAGCCAATGGACGGAGGTGCTGACGATGAGTGACCGTGAGCTGATCGAGAGCATGAAGCGGCTGAAGGTGCAGACGGGCAGTCTCGCGTGCCTTGGATGCGCGCATGAGGACAACTGCGGCATCCATGGGTGCGCCATCCTGCGGGAGATGATCGCATGGCTGGAGCGGACGCTGGCAGAGGGCAGGCCCCACAGCGTCATGGAGTACAAAGATCGTGATTCAGAAAGGAGAGAAACATGAAGGTTTTTATCAGCCAGCCCATGAGGGGCAAGACTAACGAGGAGATCAAGGCCGAGCGGGAGCGCCTGATTGGCAAGGCGCGGGAGCACTACGGCGCGGACATTGAGGTGGTCGACAGCTTCTTCGAGGGCGCGCCGGCGGATGCAAGGCCGCTGTGGTTCCTGGGGAAATCGCTGGAGCTGATGAGCACGGCGGATGCGGCCGTGTTCGCGCAGGACTGGGAGGGTGCCAGAGGGTGCCGTATCGAGAATATGGCCGCTATCCTATACGGTCTGGAGGTGCTGGAGGTGTATAGCCATGGGGACTGAAAAGGTGTACGCCGATCTGCAGGCGGCGGTGGCGGAGGCGGTCGCCGCCATGACGGAGCAGCGGGGGCGAGGCTACGCCAGCGATAAGGAGAGCTGGGCAGATCTGGCCAAGCGGGTGGAGGAGTGCGACGACCTGCTGAAAAACGTGAAGAAGGTCCAGAAGGACATGTGGAAGGCCATCCGGGAGAACGACCCCGACAGCTACGGTGCTCTGGCCGCCGAGCTGGTGCGGGAGAGCATGACCATGACGGCCAACTGGCTGGGCATCACGGCTGCCAGCAAGGTGGCGCTGGAGATGACGGAGGAGTAGGGCCATGGCGCGGAAGTATCCCATGACAGTGGACGAGATCGTGACCAGCTACCGGCAGGCCAGGAACCGGCAGACGCAGATCGGCGTGCTGGCCGACCTGAACGTGTGTACGCGGAAGGAGATCAGAGAGCTGCTGGCTGAGGCGGGGGTGCTGTCGCCGCCAGCGCCGGAGACGGCGAAAAAGGGCGGACGGCCCATCAGCTTCGACGCGGAACTGGCCCGCCGCCTGTGGGCAGAGGGAATGACGGACGCGGAGATCGCGGAAAAGCTGGGCATCCCCGTGGAGCGCCTGGTCAGGTGGCGCCAGCGGGTGGGACTGCTGCGGCCCAGGGTGCCGCCCCAGTGCCGGCAGGACGAGAACGGAAACAAAAGGCCGGCGGAGGCCGGAAGAACACAGGAGGAACAGACTATGAAGAAGCAGAGTATGGACGTGCGGACGCCCTGCGCGGCGGAGGCCGGCATCGTGACGGTGAAGACGCTGCGGGCGCTGCTGGATGCGGCGGAGGCCTCCGGCTACGGCGACGCGCCGCTGGAGGTCAAGGGCTGCCGGTTCGCGGAGATGCACCTGCGGGTGGAGACGCTGATCGGCGCAGACGTGCCCGGGACGCTGGTGGAGCTGATGGCCACGCCGGTGGAGACGTGAGAACAGAAAAGCCCTCCGCCTCGCAAAGGGGGCGGAGGGCTGCGGCGAGTCAGTCGGGCTTTAGGTAACGCACTTTTGTCATGGCCGTACATACAGGCCGGTGGCCTGCGCCAGCAGGAGGCGGAGGTAGTCGGGGCAGCTCCGTGCGCCGCGCTCCCAGTCCTCCAACGTGCGGGTGGGGATACAGTACCGGGTGGCAAAGGCCGCCTGGGATAGGCCGGTGTGCTGCCGGATGTCGCGGATCGTCAGGTGGGCGGCGTCCCAGAGACGCGCCAGCGTATCGATGCGGTCTGCGGGGATGTCCGCATCCGGCGCATCGCCCCAGACGGAGGACAGCGACCAGTCGGAGACAAAGGTGTCTCGGTCGGGCGAAGTGATGGCGTCGCCGAATAGGGTGTAGAACAGTTTGTCGGTGGTCATGGTAATTTCTCCTTTTTGGCTTCGGTTGGCGTCGATTTCTTCCTGTTCTGGCCACGGCGCTTGGCGTCCGCGCGAAGCTGGGCCTCTTTCCGGTGGGCGGCGGCGCACTCCGGAGAGCAGGTGACGGTGGGGGTGCCGGGGACGATTTCCCGGCCACAGACAACACAGACCTTGACGCCCCGGCGGGGTGTTTCACGGCGCTTGGCGCGGTAATCGTGTTCGGCGTTCCAGCGGTTGGCCTGCGCACGGTCGATTTCGCGGACGGCATCCGGTGCGCATTTGGGGCAATACTTCTGCAGGCCGGATCGGATGACATACTCGCCGCCGCAGATCACGCAGTTATCGATGTCTCCCAGGTGCCGGGAGTAACCGGAGGCCTGGTACTTTCGCTCCCGGGCTTTCTGCCGCTCGGCCCGGCATGTGGGACAGTAGCGGGCGCGGGGGCCGCCGGTGAAGGCAGCTCCGCAGGTGTGGCAGGTTCGGGTGCGCAGGGTGGTGGATCTGGTGGCGGCAAGGCAGTCATCACACTTCGCCTGCTCGGCGCGGTCTGTGGAGAACACCTTGCCGCAGGTGATGCATTTTTTCGTTCGCATGGCGGGTGGTCAGCGGTGGGCGACGGGGGAGATCTCGTCGGGGATGTAGACAAAATCCAGATCGTCGTAGCAATAGTACACGCCATCGATAATGACATTTTCCTCCGGGGACCAGCGCTCATCGTTGGCATCGTTGATGATTTCGCCTCCTGCGCACTCGATGGCCTCGTCCAGCGTCATGCTGTGGTTGGATACGATCTCGCAGATCGTGGTGTTGGTGGCGGTGTCGATAAGCTTCTTCATGATGTTCCTCCTCTTTCTGCCGCTGTGCGGCTGCACTGTTTCTTGATCTGTCTATATAATACCACGCATTGCGTGGTATGTCAAGGGAGAAAATCAAAAAATATGTGATTAATTTAGGCTTTGATATTGCCGCCCTGACGAGTCGAAGGCCTGCGCTGATGCGCGGGGTACAGATGTAGGCACGCTGGGGCGGCGATATGAGGGCCTGAAGGACAAGCCGTACCTACATATAATACGCGCACGCGCGTATCTGTGGGGCTCTTAAACGTCTAAGTTTACGGCGATGGCCTCTTGCGGGGGCAGAGGGTCGGAGGAACTCCGGCCACGCTGACACGGAAAAAGAGCAAGCGGCCCATCGCGGTGTGAGGAATGCGAAGGTCTCCGCGCGGGACGCGGGCGCGACTTATGCTATTTTATCGCGGGGGGGAGCGAGTTGAGCGCCGCCGGTGGCTGCGGAAAATTTTGAGGGGAGAGGGACAGTCATGGATGCACGGGAGGGAATGTACATGATCAAGAAGATCACCAGTGGAAAAGTGGTGGAGCGGCGGAAGTCGTGGGTGGGGCGGAAGCCCTCCAGGCGGGGTGCGCGGATCAAGGGCAGCACCGCCGAGAAGAAGCAGGAGAACAACCGGCAGCAGGCGGTGCTGGAGCTGGCCCGCGTGCTGAACTGTAACTACCGCCACGGGGATGCGCTGCTGACGCTGACCTTTGCGGAGGAGGCGCTGGAGCGCTGCGGCGGCAGCTTCGAGGGAGCGCTGAAGGAGGCACGGAATTTTCTGGACCGCATCAAGGGCCGGATGAAGAAGCACGGCGACATCCTGAAGTGGGTGATGGTGCCCAGCGAGGTGGACGGAGAGACCGGCGAGGTGGTGCGCGTCCACGTGCATCTGATCGTCAACGGCGCGGGACTGCGGCTGGAGGACCGCACCTTCACGCTGTACGGGGAGGAACTGGACGGCATCTGGGGGCGGGGCACCGTGGACGTGCAGCTGCTGCGGCATCAGGAGGACTACTATCCGCTGGCGCTGTATCTCATCCGGCAGGCGCGGAACATTCCGGACGGGAAAAAGTACAGCCGGAGCCGGAACATGGCCAAGCCCAAGGTAGAGTACACCTACGTCATGTCGCCGTCCCAGCTGCGGGTGCCGGCGGGAGCCACCACGCTGGCGGGCACGCGGTACGATCCGGAGCTGGGGGTCAACTTTGTGCGGTACATACCCGCCGACCGGCGGGAGCGGGCGGCCC
>OIZQ01000106.1_pt1 | contig 58536 bp, 62 predicted proteins | sample 1588491 | NCBI WGS metagenome assembly OIZQ01 (sample SAMN03283262) | human gut metagenome | biome: human-associated habitat; material: feces | host: Homo sapiens | place: USA | collected 2013
TGTAAGACCATTAAATATTGTGCCGATAATTTTACACAAGATTTTGGACTTGACTTAGAAAATATATTTAAATTAATAACTAGAAATTTTAACTATTTTTTGTATATTCATAATATTCTAACAATAAACTGAGTAACATATTCATAGTCTTTATTTCAATTTTCGGCTCCGCAAAGACAAGAATATCTGTTAGATACAACACTTTAAATATGCGTATGATTGCAGGCTTCTGAAAATGAAAAAATATCTGATATTTCATCCGCTGTAAAGATGAAATATCAGATATTTTTCAATAACAGTGTTCTTAAATTCTAACGATTTTTATACAAGAATAAAACTAAATTCGAGCAATAATTTATTCGTCGCATTTTCCTACATGCTCGTGCTCATGGCAAATGGAACCGGTAGACCGCAAATCTCCGCGAAGATACGCCTCTACCGCTACCTTGGCGTCACCCTCTGCACCAACGATCACCTCAATATTCCGTTCATTGAATATCTCCACGGCTCCGCCGCCCATGCCGCCGGCAATGATGACCTCTACACCCTTGTCCGCAAGAAAGTTAGGAAGAAAGCCGGGTTTGTGCCCGGGATTTGGGATGATGGTTTCGTCCTCAATCTTTCCGCCTTTCGTTTCATAGATATTGAAATTTTCACAGTGGCCGAAGTGAGGCCAAACCTCTTTTCCATTACATGCAACAGCAATTTTCATTTTGAATGTCTCCTTTTCTTAATTCAATATCTTTTTAAAAATATCATTGAGCCAATTTCCTTCAAACAACTCAATCATTCCTTTATCGCAGCCAGTAGCTAGCTTGGGATCAATAGGAATTTGGGCAATGGCATTGATATGATGCTTATCTGCGATGCTTTCAATATGGCTTTCGCCAAACAAGTGTAACCTTTCTCCGCATTTGCTGCAAATGGCATAACTCATATTCTCTACAAGACCGAGAACCGGAATATGCATCATCGCGGCCATGTTTACCGCCTTCTCTACAATCATCCCCACCAATTCTTGCGGTGAAGCAACTATCACTACGCCGTCTACTGGAATGGATTGAAACACCGTCAGCGGAACATCGCCTGTTCCTGGTGGCATATCGATGAACATATAGTCCACATCACCCCAGAGCACCTCGGTCCAGAACTGCTTAACCGTTCCAGCAATAAGTGGCCCGCGCCATATCACGGGGTCGGTCTCGTGCAATGTTAATAGATTTAGAGACATTATTTTGATCCCTGTTTGCGACTCAACCGGTAAAAGGCCCAACTCACTGCCTTCGGCCCTTCTGCGTAAACCGAACGCTTTAGGTATGGACGGGCCTGTGATATCGGCATCCAAAACAGCAGTACGGTATCCGCTACGCTGCGCCAGCACCGCCAGAATGGAGGTAACAAGGCTCTTGCCGACGCCCCCCTTCCCGCTGACCACTCCGATCACCTTTTGAATGTGACTTCCTTCATGTGGTTTTTCCAGCAGACTTTCCTCCTTGCGATCGTTGCATTCTTTTCCGCAGTTTTCGCAGTTGTGAGAACATTCCTCACTCATATTTAGTTCCTCCTCCGTGCTCGATGCGTACGAATTCGGTCACCCAAATTTTTCCGAATCAGCTCCGTAATTTTCTTAACAAACGGACATTAATTACCGGCTAAATCATTTTAAAACCAGTGATTACCGGACAATAATAATCTGTTTGCATACAGCGAAAAATTTCAGTCTTCATAACATATTTTTTTCAAGCAGTTCTATAGTTTTGTCATAGATCTGCTTTAGCGCGTCCCGTGCAGGACAGTCAATCTCCGCAAGACTTTTTCCTGCGTTGATTGCGACGGATGCTTGTTCATCATAAGGAATGCGTCCCATAAACGGAACATCATTTTCTTTGCAGTAGGCTTCTATTTTGTTCGCTTGTTCAATACAAGCATTATATTTATTGATGCAGACTGCGACTTTGGTCCGCAGAATAGAGGCTGTTTTCAATATGCGTTCCAAATCACTCATACCCGACACCGAAGGCTCTGTTACAATAAGCGCCAGATCTACGCCACTTACTGACGCAATAACCGGGCAACCGATTCCCGGCGAGCCGTCAATAATTACAAGTTCCGGATCCGGTGCCGCTTTAATCATGGCCGATTTCACCTCGCTAACCAGCAGCCCAGAGTTTCCTCTGCCCATCTTAAGCTCTGCTGTAGAGAATACCCTTGTATCTTTATATAAAGTTAGTTCCCCGGCAACGTCCTCATATAACTTGGCCGCACCTGTGGGACATACAAAAGCACAAACCCCACAACCCTCACAAGCATATTCATTGACAACACATTTCTCGTTCTTATATATAATAGCATCAAAACGGCAGGCTTCCAAACATGCCTGGCAGCCAACACATTTAGCTGGGTCAATAAAAGATTTTTTGGAGCCATAATAGTCTGATCGCTTCGGCACAGAATCCATATGGTTGACAATGTGTAGGTTAGGAGCGTCCACATCACAGTCCGCAAAGGCTTTTGCCTCAGAAAAGCGAATAAACGCTGAGGCAGTTGTGGTTTTTCCTGTGCCTCCCTTGCCGCTTAGAATCAGCAGTTTTTTCATACAGTCACCTCCTGCTGAATTACTTCCAACAAGCGATCAAACCACGCTGTACATCGTTGGTCTTGTTCATAAGCCAATTTTCCTTCTGCGCCAAGCTTGGCAAGCTCAGAACTATATGGAATCCGCAGAAGAACGGGCACTTTATTTTGTACGCAAAACTCTTCCAATGGCTCGTAAGGAGTATCTTCCTTGTTTATAACCACAAAACAGGGTTTATCAAACAGCTTTACCAGCTTATAAACCATTCTGAAATTGTGAAATCCAAAGGCGGTGGGCTCTGCAACCAGCACGCAACAATTTGATGCCGTAACACTTTCCATCACGCTACACCCGCTTCCCGGCGGGCAGTCAATCACAGATATCAACCCTTTGGCGAAACCCTCTTTCAATGTCGTTTTGATGACAGGTACGGCAGAGACCTCACCGGGATTCAAAACACCCGTCACAACATCGATGCTTTGACAACTGCCTGTCTGAACAATGCCTACGGGACGTTCCTTTTCTGTAACAGCTTTTTGCGGGCAGACGCGTACACAACCTCCGCAATCGTGACAAATTTCCGAAAAAACCATTGGCTTATTTTTAACAAATATCAGCGCATTGAACTGGCAAAAATCCACACATTTTCGACAGCCGTCACATTTTTCGGCATCAAACTCCGGGAGTCGAGTAAAGACCTGCTGTTCTATGCAGTTTGTAGGCTTCAAAAAAAGTCTGCCGTTGGGTTCCTCCACATCGCAGTCAATATAAGCGGCGTTTTGCGCCGCAGCCGCCAGATTAGTAGCAACAAAAGTTTTCCCCGTTCCGCCCTTGCCACTTAAAACTGCAATTCTCATTGTTTTCCGTGAAAGCCAGCATGAAAATGGGTCAGCGGCACAAGTTGCCCGTTTTTCATGGCTTCTATATTCTGCTTCGCATCAGCACCTTCGGCCTGATAAATTTTAATACCAGCGGCCTTAAATACTTCTGCCGCATTCTCGCCGCAGCGAACGGTAATGAGGGTATCGGCTTTTTGATCTATTATCAATTGCGCCGCTTTAATCCCCGCTCCGCCTTGGGCCGAAGCGGCGGAATTATTCACGATTTCTGTATTCCCACTCTCCGTATTATATATCATAAAATACGGAGCTCTGCCAAAGGAAGCGCATACGCTCATTTTATTCTCATCAAGTGGAATTGCAATCATCATTTTTTCTTCCTCCTTTATCTTTTCAGGCATCATGCGATTACGGTGCCTATGACAACCGCCGCGGCCGCAGTATGGCTCATTCTCCTCACAAAGACGGTAATAGCCACCTCTAATGATCAACGGCCGACCGTTGACAAGAGCGGCAGCCAACTTTTTCCTTGCTTCCGTATAGGCCTGCTGAACCGTAGCACGAGCAATCTTCATATATTCGCCACATTCTTCTTGAGAAAATCCCTCGTTGTCAATCAGTCGGATGGTCTCGTATTCATCCACGGTCAAAACAACTGACTCTACATTACCTTCTAGTGACCTCGTTGGCCTAAATTCATCGTATTTTGGAAGGCAACATACCTTCCGGCACTTTCTTGGTCGTGGCATTTGCTATCCCTCCGTAACATAGGCAGAGCCCGAGGATTTCCTCGGGCACTGCTTGCTTTTTACATCTCTTGCAGACGTTTCTCAATGTTTGCTAGTCGATCCTGCAAATTTTCTTTGAGGCTTGTTAAAGCTTCCTGTTCAGTTGCTCCCTCAAATTGACAGAAACCCATGCCGCGGCCAAAGCCACGACCTAAGCCACATCCATAACCGGAGTTACTAAAGCGAGCGCCTGTACTGCGGCACATTCCACGCCCAAAACCATTTCGAGCTCCCATACCACGGGGACCTGTTCCATCCATACCTGGCATTTCTTTCACCTCCTTGTGTTTATAGCATATGCTATTTACTATCTCCATTATAACCTATTTATGGCATATGTCAATAAGGAATTTAAAAAACCGAAAAATAATAGAACTTTTCTTCAATGATTCAAAAAAAACAAAAAACAACAACAATATGTACTTCTATTCATTTAACAGGTTGCAAAGCAAAAATCTGCGAGACAGAACTTGTTATATTACAGTCGCAACTCTCTGAAATATCGTATTTTCTCCCGAGCAAGCATTCTCAACGAATATCAGTCATCTTCTTGCTCTATTTCCTTCAACGTCTTGCCTTCCTCAGTTTTCCAATCTGTTAAACCAATGGCTTTTCTAACAATCATTTTATACTTTTATTATATGTTAATTAGCCTCTTTTCACAACAATTCTGTCTACGCAACCATACCTGTTTTTAACCTGTCTACTCAAACCTAACGTTTGCACACTTTTTGAATCCCGCATAAACAAAAGAAATCCGAGGTCTGAAAGTATAAAATAGTACAATCAGACCTCGGAGATATAGTGTTTAAGGCATTTTTAGTTTCTTACTTTCCTACCCTTGACATCAATACTACCGTCTCAACATGAAACTTTGGCTATTTTCTAAATGAGGTTAAATACACATAAAAGCCTCTATTTATGCCCTTATTAAAACATTTTTGTCATCTCAGCCTAATCATTTTTGATTAGGATATTTTATTTTTTAGAGCTGTATTTGGTATTTTTACGTTGTGTAACTCCTGTTGCCATTGTTATGTTGCTTCTATGCTTTTTTTCAAGTTGTACAGCTTTAAATCTTTCTTCTGAAATTATTGCCGGGTTATTACCTTCCGATAAATATTGCTCTCCATCATTTAAGGTTGCCCTCGAACCTTTGACTCAAAAGGTACAGTTTGTGGTAAATAAAAATACTATTTAATTATCATATTCTCGCTACTAAACAAATTAAATAACTGCCTCAACAATTTCTCATCAGTAATATTTGACTCTATTACACATTTAAAAACATGCTTGTACTTTTTGTAGCGTTTAAGAAAAAGGCAAGACCGCCCTAGGGTGGTCTTGCCTTTTCTCATAGTTTTTTATAAGCAAAAGATTTTTTAGTTGATGGCGCCGTCGACACCTTCGACAAACCAATCAAATTTCAGCAGATCTTCGTCTGTAATTGTTTGACCGGCCGGAACCTTAACGGTCCCGCTTTGGTCTTTAATCGGACCGGCAAAGACTTTCAGACTACCGTCAATAATTTTAGCTTTAGCGTCTTCGGTTTGTTTTTTTGTTTCCTCGGAGACGGCTTTGCCGTAAGGAGCGATGTCAACCAATTTATCCTTCATACCGCCCCAGTAAGCGCCAGATTTCCATTTGCCGTCCGTGATTTGTTTAATAACATCAACATAGTACGGTCCCCAGTTCCAGACAGCTGCGGTCAGCGAAGCGTTCGGAGCTGCGCTGGACATATCGAGGTCATAACCTATGCCGTATACGCCTCTTTCTTCAGCGGCTTGTTGAGGGCCGGGGGTATCTTGATGCTGCGCGATAACGTCAGCGCCGAAATCTATCAAGGTTAAAGCTGCTTGTTTTTCACCGGCAGGATTGTACCAGGTATTAGTCCAGATAACTTTGACTTTGGCTTCGTGATTGACGGAACGAACGCCCAGAGTGAAGGCATTGATGCCGCGGACTACTTCCGGAATCGGGAAGGCGGCAACATAACCGATGACATTGCTTTTTGTTTGTTTGCCGGCGACAATACCGGTCAGGTAACGGGATTCGTACATGCGTCCGAAATAAGTGCCGACATTCGGTGCGGTCTTATAGCCGGAGCAGTGCAGAAAGGTTACATCGGGATATTTTTTGGCGACGTTAATGGTAGGATCCATGTAGCCAAAGCTGTTGGTAAAGATAATTTTATTGCCCTGGGAGGCTAGTTGGGTGATGACACGTTCGGCATCGGCACCGGCAGGAACAGATTCCACATAGTTTGTTTCTATGTTAGGCAATTCTTTTTCAACCATTTTGCGGCCGATATCATGAGTCATGGAGTAGCCACCGTCATTAGCGGAGCCGATATAGACAAAGGCAACCTTTGTTTTAGCTGTAGACTTTGTGTCGGCAGCTTTTTTTTCACCGCCGCAACCGGTAACGGTTAGGCCGGCGACCATTAGCGAAAGTGCTAAAGCAAGAATTTTCTTCATGAGAACATCTCCTTAAAGTTTCTTGTAAAATTATTACCGTGATTATGGGCGCTTATTGGATAGAGCCGTACACACCTTCAACAAACCAGTCAAATTTTAAGAGCTCTTCGTCAGTCATTTTTTAACCGGGTTGTATTTTGACCGCGCCGGTAAAAGCGTTAATGCCGCGGAGCAGTGTAAGAAGGTAACACCAGGGAATTTCTTGGCTACATTCAGAGTCGGATCCATATAGCCGAAACTGGTCGTAAAGATGATTTTGTTGCCCTGGGAAGCTAATTGACTGATGACCCGCTCGGCATCGACACCTTCCTGAACGGATTCCATGTAGGTGGCTTCAACGTTTGGCAGGTTTTTTTAAACATACTGACGACCCAGATCATGAGTCATGGAATAACCGCCGTCTTTGGCAGCGCTGACATAAACAAAAGCGACCTTGGTTTTACCGGAATATTTAGCCGGTGGCGCTTTCTTTTCTCCGCCGTAGCCGAAGAGCAGGGCGACTGAAAGAAAAGTGCGGACAAGGCAAGAACAAAAACTTCTTCATTAAATAACCTCCTTATATTTATTAAAATTATCAAGTTAATTTTAGCAATTGTTACGACCTAAAGCAACAAAATTCAGGGCAATTTAATTAAAAGACTTGTAAAAAATGATACTAAAGTGGATAATTATCATAATGTATAGTTAAATGATTGGGTGCTTAGTGATATAATAATATTTTAAATAAGAAGTTTAGAAAGAATTGAAGCGGCGATATATGGAAAAGCAGGGTTCGGGCGGTAATCAAAAATTATTAAAGGGTGCAATGATTTTGACCATTTCCATTATACCTGTTTACACCCTGTCAACTCAACCATCTGCCTTTTCATCAATGGCTATGTTTCCTTTCTTATAAATCCACTTTATCTTTCACACCGAATATTTTCCTCAAAACACCTTAAACCACACTACCACCGCCACTCTACTTTCCTACCCTTGACATCAATACTACGCACTCGACGTGGTGCGTCATTGGGAACATGTCTACCGGCTGGGCAGTTACTGCCTGATAGCCGTTCTGTTCCAGATAAGCCAGGTCGCGGGCCAGCGATGCCGGATTACAGGATACATAAACGATACGCGACGGTTTGACCTGCGCGATAGCGGCCAGCACCTTTTCTTCGCAGCCAGCCCGCGGCGGGTCCAGCAAGACCACGTCAGGACGCACTCCCTGTTCTGTCAGCTCCTGCATTTTAACAGCGGCATCACCTAAAATAAATTCTGCATTGGCGCAACGGTTAGCTTCCGCATTACCTCTGGCATCTTCGATAGCAGGTGCTATAAGTTCGATACCATAGACTTTTTGGGCATGCTTAGCCAGATACAGAGAAATGGTCCCTGTACCGCAATAACAATCGACAACGGTTTCGCTGCCGCTTAATGCGGCAAATTCCACCGCTTTATTATAAAGTTTTTCGGCTTGGGCGCTGTTGACCTGGAAAAAGGACTGGGGCGAGATATTGAACTTTAAAGTCCCCAAACGGTCTTTGATGGCAGCTTTACCATACAACAGCCTTGTTTTGTTGCCCATGACGATATTAGTCTGTTTTTTATTGATGTTCTGCACTACGCTTTTTAAGCCAGGTACAGCGTCGCGCAGCATTTTTATCAGTTCTTTGTTGTGTGGCAGGTCGTAGCCGGTAGTGATGATGACCGCCATTACTTCGCCGGTATTGACGCCGACGCGCCCCATAATGTGACGCACTACGCCCTTACCTGTTTTTTCATCATAGGCAGGTACTTCGTACTGCTCCATCCAGCGGCGTACTGCGGCGATAATATCGTTATTGCGCTGTTTTTGGATGCGGCAGGCTTCCACACCTACCACGCGGTGGGTAGCTGCGGCATAGCAGCCTATTTCCAGCGTACCGGCTTCCGTCGCTACGGGAAACTGCATCTTATTACGGTAATACCACGGGTCTTCTTCGCCAATGATAGGCATGACCTTAACAGCTTCCAAATGCCCTATGCGCAGCATAGCGTCGCGCACCTGCTGTTCTTTAGCCTTAAGCTGCCCTGCATAGCTTAGATGCTGCAGCTGGCAACCACCACATTCTTCATAAACAGGACACAAAGGCTCCACCCTATCTGGCGACGCTTCCACAATCGCCGTCACATGGCCGGAAGCGTAGCTTTTTTTAACACGTTCCAGCTCTACTTCCACTGTTTCTCCCGGCAGGGCTCCATGCGCAAAAACAGTAAAGCCGTCTACTTTACCAACGCCTTCACCACTACTGCCCAAACCAGTTATTTTCACAATTATTTTCTCATGTACTAAAATTTTATTCTCAGTGCTCATAAATTACTCCTCAAGTAAATTTTCAATAACTAAATTATACCATACAATTCATGCACTTTCTTTACTTTACGCTATAAATAAAATGGCAGAAAAGCGAATTTTTCACCTTCTGCCAAAACTTATAAATCTTATTTAGTTGCGTCTACCCAGATGCCACCCGTTACCTTTTCCAGCATTTCAGCGCTGATAGGCAAAGCCGAATGCGGCGTACCGGCCGCAATAAAGGTAATGTCATACTCTTTCAGGCTGTTGTCAAGATAAACCGCTACCTGCTGCTGCAAGGCAAACGGGCAGACTCCGCCCGGTGCAAAGCCTGTTACCTGCATCACCGTTTCAGCATCGGCCATTTTTATCTTTTTGGCTTCGATGGCGCGGCCCCATTTTTTAGTATCTATTTTTCTATCACCGCAGGCTACGATCAGTATCGGCTCGCCGTCGGCTAAAAAGCATAAGGTTTTAGCTATCTGCCCCGGTGTAGTCCCCAGTGCCTGGGCCGCCAGTTCTGCCGTATGGGTAGAACCCGGCAATATTTTCACTTCCAGTTCAGGGTAGGCCTTCAGGCATTCCTGAACTCTGTACAGGCTTGCTTCATACTCTGCTGCATGTTCTTCCAATTCCATTTCCATCCCTCACATTTCTTTTGCAATTCTGCCACAACTAAACTCTTTATTTTTATCTTTTCTGTGCTATAATATATCCATACATGAAGTCAGGCAGACGTCTGTTGTCATTTTAACACAGAGCCGCCCCTCTGACAAATCAAAGTCACCATAAAAGGAGGTTTATCCATGGATATCATTACTAAAGATACCGGCATCATTGATGCTGTTCAAAACCATCCCGAGATTTTAGATGTATTCACTAAATACGGCTTGGGCTGCGTAGGCTGTATGGCCGCCCACTACGAAAGCATCGGTCAGGGCGCAGGTGCTCACGGCATCGACGTTGAGGCTCTTGTTGCTGATTTGAACAAAGCAATTGCCGCTGCAAAATAAGTAAAAATTTAAACAGGCTGACGCACCAAGCGTCAGCCTGTTTTTGTTTTATCATTTAGAAAGTGAACCCAGCAGGCCACCAGAACCCAAAGCTAAAATGCACACCCTGGAAATCGAGCAATTTTATACAATTCAAAAGCTATGCTGCGCCCTATCATATAATTAAGCAATCAAGCTGCTAATAAACAAAAGGGTGTGTTAAAAATGTATTGCAAAAACTTATTTGAAACCTTCAACGTTGACGGAAAATTACTTTTGCCTGATGCCACAGTTACTTTTAAAGATATACCGTGGTCAAAGCATCCCACCTTTGAAGGGGTAGAGCTAAAACATATCGTCGTTTCAAAGCAGACCAATGGGCAGTTCAGCTATCATTTGGTTAAAATTGCACCCCATAAAAAAATTGGCAATCACGTTCATCAAGAACAGCTAGAAACACATGAGATAATTTTTGGCAATGGAACATGTATCAATAACGGCACGGAACTTACATACGAGCCGGGCGTCATTTCCATTTTTCCAATTGGTTTACCTCACGAAGTGCTTGCCGGGCCCGATGGCCTTTATCTTTTTGCCAAATTTATTCCAGCACTTTGCTGACTTTTGACGCCAGGCTTAAATATACCGGCAGATAGCTTATAGGTCGATGGTGTCAACCCTACAAGTTTTTCAAATTGTTTTATGAAGTGGCTTTGATCGCAGAAACCTGTGCTCAAAGCCACTTCTGTTATTGTATCTCTTTCACAAAGCAAACGTTGTGCTTTGCGTATACGATTTTGTATTTGAAATCGATGTGGTGTTAGACCCACTATTTCTTTAAACCGCCGTATAAAATAATATTTACTTTTTAATGCTGCATCAGCCATTGCTTCTACACTGAACTTGTTTTCAGGAAACAACTCAAGCTGTCTTTTTAATTTATCAATATAAGGGTCATTATTAGATGTTGCAGCTGGAAAAAGACCATTAGAATAATACAGGCAGGTCAATAGTTTTAAAGCTGGTTCCTGATTTATTTTATAGGAATCGACCGCCTCGGCGAGCAGGTTTGTTATACTGATGATTACTTTTTCTATGTCGTCGGATGAATTAAATACACTTTTTCTAATACACAGGCTTAACAAAGAATAAGCGTCATTGCCCTTGATACTATGGGGTGCATATGGTGGTATGATAAAGGTTTGGCCTTTGCCGTACACCTGGTCCGTATTATGAGTGTTTAAGATAATATCCCCTTCTAAAACAATGCCGATCGTAAAAACAGAAGTATGGTTATGCAGCGGGTAAGCTATTGTAGAGTTATTACAAAAAATCAACTCTGCATTACCATCCGCAGCAGCTAAATAGCGAATACTCTTAACTTTTGGCATTGAATCCACCCCTTTTCTCGGAATACATTAAAACATACGCCATAACAATAGCCTTTGCCGATGACAAACAAATACAAATTTAAACGACTGACGCCTTAAGCGTCGGCCTGTTTTTGTTTTACCATTTATAAAGTGACCGTAACAGTTCGATCTCGGCTTTGTAGCCGGGCAGTTCGTTAGGTGTTTCCAAATAAAAAGGCAGTTCTTTCAATTGCGGATGATTTGTCACAGCGCTCAGTGCTTCCAGGCCAATATTTCCTTCGCCGATCCTGGCGTGCCTGTCTTTATGGCTCCCCAAAACATTCAGGCTGTCATTGATATGGATAGCCAGCAGGCGCTCCAAGCCGATGATTTTATCAAACTCTGCGATCACCTTGTCCAATTCATTGACGATATCATAGCCGCCATCGAAAATATGGCAGGTATCAAGGCAAACGCCCAGCTTATCCTGCAATTCCACCCTGTCGATAATAGCACGCAGCTCGCTGAAATCGCGTCCTACCTCGCTGCCTTTACCAGCCATGGTTTCCAGCAGCACTACAGTCTGCTGCTCCGGGTACAGTATCTCGTTCAAAAGTTCGGCGATCATCACAATGCCCTGCTCTGCCCCTTGTTTAACATGGCTGCCGGGATGAAAATTGTATCTGGTTCCCGGTAGCAGCTCGAGCAGCCGCAGGTCTTCTGTCATTACCATCCGGGCAAACTCGCGCAGCTTCGGCTCTGCCGAGCAGGCGTTCAACGTATAGGGAGCGTGGGCCAACAGCGGCGCAAAATCATGCTCCTCAGCAAGTTTCAATAAAGCGGCAATATCTTCCCTGTCGATAGCTTTCGCCTTACCGCCGCGGGGATTACGGGTAAAAAACTGAAAGGTATTGGCGCCGATAGACAGCGCTTCCTGCCCCATATGTAAATAGCCTTTGGCCGATGATAAATGGCAACCGATATTGAGCATAGTGCCCTCCTTGATTTACAAAGCTTTTTAAAATACGTTATAATTATAGCATATTAAGCTGCAGGAAAGGAAATCATTACTTATGGAAACTTTACGCCAACGCCTGCTGAGCCTGCAGGATGAAAAATATCAAAAGTTCCACAGTGACCTGTGCCCCGGTATCGAAAACATTATTGGTATCCGCACACCCGTACTGCGTCAGTTGGCAGCCGAGATCGTTAAGGGCGGTGACTGGCGTGCTTACCTACAAAAAGCCCTGCACGGGCCTTTTATTTACAGTGAGGAAGCAACTTTATGCGGTATGGTCTTAGGCCTGCTCAAAACCGATTTTGACGAAATTTTGGGCTATCTCCAGCTTTTTGTGCCCCGCATCGACAGCTGGAGCATCTGCGATGTTACCTGCGCCGGTTTGAAGGTCTTTAAAAAGCATCAAGCCGCAGGACGCAGTTTTTTAGACCAGTACCTTGCTTCGGCTAATGAATATGAACTGCGCTTCGCTATCATAATGCTGATGGCCTATTACCATGATGACAGCTACATCGACGATACGCTACAGGTGCTGAATTCCACCCGTCACGAAGGTTATTATGTTAAAATGGCCGTGGCCTGGGCCCTGCAGCTGTGCTTTGTCAAACAGCGCGATAAAACTCTCATCTTGTTCCAACATAATAACCTTGACGACTTCACCTTGAACAAAGCCCTGCAAAAATGCCGTGAATCCTTCCGGGTCAGCGCCGCAGACAAAGAACTGCTGCAAAGCCTGAAGCGCAAATAAACAAAAAATAAACTCCTGTTTTTTTACCGGTACGAAAAACGTACCCGTAAAAGCAGGAGTTTTCTTTTATTTAAGCATACTCAGCAGCATCGTCGTAGCTAAAATGCCCATCGGCACTAAAATCGACAGCTGACCCGGTTCATTGGAATAGCTGAAGAATAAGAACAGCGACAAGCCAAAAGCAATAAAGGTATTAGCCGCCAAAACCAAAGCCGCCACACGTTTTCCACGCACGCCTTCCATCGAAAAGACCAGCTTGCGTACCGCCGCCAGTTTTCCTTTAAGGCAGGCCCGGCTGAAGAAGCCATACAGCACCACACCCAAAGTACATTCTACCAAAAAGTTGTTGACAAAAATTATGCCAAACAAAATATTGTAAGAAACAAAGCCCAGCGCGTCGGTGAAAAGCGGAATGATTACCGCCGCCGGGATCGCTGAAAGCAGGGCCAGCACAAAATACCAAAAATAGCTTTTAGCGCCGGTCAGTAAAAAAATATCTTCATCAGCTTTACACAGCAGCGCGCCCCATATCTTATAGGGGATATAGGCCATGGCAAAGTTACCGATCATGCCGCCAGCGCTGGCAAAGGTCAGCGTACCGCCTACTGCGTCGCCAAAAAGGTTGCCTAACGCAGATGCAACAGCTCCTAAATGACCAAACAGCAGGCCATAGATCAAAGGCAAAGCGTTAACAGGCCGCAGCTCTGTTATGGAGGGTATAATAACAAACCCCTTAAAGGCCAGTGCCGTAACGGCAAACAACGCCGCCAGCAAAGCCGTTACCGTCAGCTTTTCTGTTTTACTCCTCTGCGAAAATCCCGCTCCCATCACAGCACCTACTTTTGCAGTAATTTTATCAGCACTTCCACGCATTTCAGCAGTGAAGGTACAGGCAAATATTCAAAACGCCCGTGGAAATTATGCCCACCTGTAAAAATATTCGGGCAGGGCAGTCCCATTTCCGAAAGCCTGGCTCCGTCAGTACCACCGCGAACAGGCAGTAGCTGTGGTTCTACACCGGCAGCACGCATAGCGTTTTCAGCCCGTTCGATGATCTCATACACCGGCATGATGTATTCCTTCATATTGCAATACGCATCTTCCAGCTGACAAACCACGCTGCCGGCACCATATTCGCTATTCATATAGTCAGCCATTTGCAAAAGCAGGGCTTTGCGTGCTTCCAGTTTTTGCTTATCATGGTCGCGCAAAATCATTTCCAGCTCCACCTTATCGGTACCGCCGCTAATGCGCAGGCTGTGGTAAAAACCTTCATACATTTCCGTGTATTCAGGGCGTTCGCCTGCCGGCAGCAGCATCTGCCATTTGGCAGCCATAGTCACCGCATTACGCATTTTATTTTTAGCAGAGCCCGGATGCACCGACACTCCATAAAAGGTTATCTTCGCATTGCAGGCGTTAAATGTCTCATAGTTTAACTCACCTATTGCGCCGCCGTCTACCGTATAGGCAAAGTCAGCGCCAAATTCAGTCAGCGGAAAATGCTCTGTGCCGCGTCCAACCTCTTCGTCGGGCGTAAAAGCCAAGCGTACCTTGCCATGTTTCAGCTCAGGATGTGCCAGCAAATACTCGCAGGCTGATACGATAGCGCAGATGCCCGCTTTATCGTCGGCTCCCAGTAAAGTAGTGCCGTCAGAGGTGATGATCTCCTGACCTATATAGTTTTTCAGTTCAGGAAAATCCCGTGGACTTAATTTGATGCCTTCGCTGAGCAGCAAATCGCCACCGACGTAAGCAGGATGCACCTGCATTTTAACATCGGCGCCGGACGCCTCGCTGCTGGTATCCATATGGGCCACCAGACCGATCACCGGGCGTTCCTCATCGGTATTGGCCGGCATGGTAGCCAGCACATAACCGTATTCGGTCAGTTCTACGTCCTGCAGTCCCAATCCGGTCAGCTCTTTGTAGAGCAGTTTAGCCAGTTCCAGCTGCTTTACCGTGCTGGGCGAAGTTTTTGCTTTATCATCAGAAGCCGTGTCCAAACTGACATAGCTTCTAAAACGTGCCAGGATCTGTTCTTTATCTAATGTATTCATTTTTATTAGCTCCTAAGACCTGCCATGCAAATAGTCCAGCAGCTGCCGGGCGATCCTGCCGTTGCGGCCCGTATGGCTCATTTCCCATTTAACAGCAGCGGCCCGCAGATCTTCTTTTTTAATAGCCAGCCCTTCTACCTCGGCCTTATTTTCCAGCAAGCGGAAATATTGCTCCTGATCCATGGAATCGAAGAACAATTTGATGCCAAAGCGGTCGGCCAGCGAAATTTTTTCATTGATACTGTCGCGGCTGTGCAGCTCGTTCATATTCTGATCCTGCCACACTTCCTTGATGATATTGCGGCGGTTCGAGGTAGCGTAAAACAATACGTTATCAGGCTTGACCTCGAGCCCACCGTCTAAAATAGATTTTAAGGCTTTATATTCCACTTCAAATTCTTCAAAAGACAGGTCGTCTAAAACGACGATGAATTTTTTGCCCCAGCGGCTCAATTCCTGCATCACCTTAGGCAGCTGCGCAAAATCGTGGCGTTTGACCTCTACCATGCGCAAGCCTTTATCAAAAAAGGCATTACCAATAGCTTTGATGGACGAAGATTTACCGGTGCCGCGGTCGCCAAACAGCAGCACGTTATTGGCGGGCCTGCCGTGTAAAAAGGCTTCTGTATTGCCGATCAGCTCTTCCTTTTGGCGGTCATAACCATACAGCTGGTCAAAGGTCATATCGGAATAATTTTTGGTGCCTGTCAGGCACTCCAACTCGCCATTCCAGGCAAAAGCGCCATTATCAAGCATCGTACCATAGCCGTAATCATTGTAATAACCGCATAAAACCTCTACGGCCTGGCGGCCATTAGCATCGCCTTCAGCATGCAACAGTATCTTTTCCAGCTTACTGCGCCCGGGCAGCGGTTTGAACAGGGTCGGTGTGTAATTACCAAGCAGCGGGTGGTTTTTGTAACGGGCAAAAACATCGTCAACAAACTCACGCAGGATAACAATATCATGCGCGGCCGCCCGTGCCAGCCCCTCTCCTATTTGCCCGCCGTTTTTTTCGGCAACGGCTGAAAACACATTGTTTTCGTGGACGATAGCCGACATCAAATACTCCAGCGGAATGATCCCGGTCAGGCCTTTTTCTTCGGCCGCAACCAGCAGCAAGCCTTCCAGCTCCGGCGCAAAAAATTCTTTAGGCCTGCGCAGGGCATTTACGATCGGATCGGCTAACAGGGCTCGGTAGATCACCAGATTACTTAAATTAGCGCAGCAATTCATCTCATTCATCTCCTGCCAGTCAAAGATTTTAAGAGGTTCTCGATACTTGTTTTTAAAACGGGGTGTATTTTATCCGCGGCTATTTCGGCCAGCGGTTGTAAAACAAAAAGTCTGTTCTGCATATCGGGATGCGGCAATGTCAGCGTGGCGCTATGATAGATCAGATCATCGTATAGCAAAAGGTCCAGATCGATATTGCGCTCGCCCCAATGCCGCAAACGGACGCGCCCCATTGATAGTTCAGTCTTAAGCAGCAGCTCTAAAAGCGGCTCCGGCGCTAAGTATGTTTCCACGCAAGCGGCTGCATTAACAAATTCCGGCTGGTCAGTCACGCCGTAAGGCGCTGTTTTTAAAAAACCGGATACAGCTTTGACATTTAACCCCTGCTCTTGCAGCAGCTGCAAAGCCTGCTTAAGATTGGCCTCTTTATCACCCAAATTACTGCCTAAAGCTATATATGCGACGGACATAAGATCGCCTCCAGCATCCTGATCGCCCGCAGGTTCTCCTGCACGTCGTGCACACGTACCATCTGCGCGCCGGCATAAACAGCCTGACAACTGGTGGCGATAGTGCCTTCCAGCCGTTCCTCTGCCGGCAAACAACCCAACACGCTGCCGACAGTGCTTTTACGCGAAGCCGCCAAAAGGACTGGATAACCCAATCCAGTCAACGACTTTAAGCCCTGCATCAGCTGCAGGTTTTGTTTAACATCTTTGGCAAAGCCGATACCGGGGTCAAAAATTATTTTATCTTTGCTTACGCCACGCTCTGCCAGCATTTGTGCCTGTTGCACTAAATAAGCGGCAACCTCCGTTACCACGTTTTTATAGGCACAGTTCTGCTGCATGTCTTTCGGCGTGCCACGCATGTGCATCAAAATGATCGGCGCCTTGCTGCTGACGACCAGATCGGCCATCGCCGCATCGCCAGCCATCGCTGTAACATCGTTGATGATATCGGCTCCTGCTGCCAGGGCTGCCTGTGCCGTAGCGGCACGATAGGTATCAATGGAAATGATGCAGTCGGGATAACGCTCTTTAATCGCCCTGATCACAGGCACAACCCGCTGCTGCTCTTCGTCAGCTGCCACAGCATCGCTGCCGGGGCGGGTCGATTCGCCGCCAACATCCAGAATGGTTGCGCCCTGCTCCAGCATTTTACCGGCCCGATCTAACACCTGTTCCAGCTGGGGCACTCGTGAATCTGCATAAAATGAATCGGGCGTGATGTTTAAAATACCCATCACTAACATTCTATCATAAGTCAGCGTTCTTCCGTCAGCTAAAATAGTTTGCAGCGGAGCCGGATCGAGCAGCGCTTCTAATTCGCTTTGTACAGCATCCATCCCAAAATACGGCATCTGCGCCAGTTTTTCCAGCAGTCTGGCATAATGCTTGCGCGTGCCCAGTAAAATGGCGTCCACCCGTTCCTCGGCGCACACCACGCAGCCCGCAGGTATAGCGCAGTCGCCGCCACAGGCCAGCATTTCCTGCTTAATGATATTAGCAGCCGGCGTGCGGATATCGACAAGCTTTAAAGGCAGTATCTCACCCTTATACAAAAAAATCTTTTCACTGGCAGGATGGACGCCCAGATGACCGAGTTCTTCCGCCAGTGTTTGCGGCTCCAGCTTTAAAATCATGCTTCCACATCCTTCCAACCCTTTTCTACACAGGCAAAAGCGTTGTGATTATGAATGCTTTCAATGCTTTCAACAGTAGCCTGATACCAGGTGATGCGGTTGTCAGCCTCCAGGCGCAACGCGATCTCTCGCACAGCGTCCTCTACGAAACGGGGATTATCATAAGCCTGCTCGGTCACAAACTTTTCATCAGGACGCTTTAAAAGGCCATAAACAGGCGCGCTGGCTCCCGCATCTGCGATCTCCGCCAGCTCTTCCAGCCACACCATTTCCTGCGAAGTGATCTCCAGCTTGGCCAAAGCCCTTTGGTTATGGGCGCCATAAGCACTGATCTCCTTCGAGCAGGGGCACAAGGTCTGGATCGGTATCTCAGCTGAAATACGCAATGAAAACTTTTCATCTTTCTCGGCCGTATAAACGCAATCGATATCCATCGGCGCCCGCTGGCCGCTGACCGGTGCAGTTTTATAGATAAAATAAGGAAATTTCAGTTGTAAAAATGCCTTCTCAGCCTGCAAACGCTCTTTAAGATGGTCAAGGATATTTTCCAGCGATCCCAGTGTCACCGGGCCTAAGGTCTGCAAGCACTCCACAAAGCGGCTCATATGCGTCCCCCGCAGATCGTGGGGCAAATCTACCGCCAGGCTGACATTAGCGACACTATGCTGAGTGCCCTTTTCCTTATCCTTCAAGGCGACAGGCCAGCGCAGGTCTTTGATGCCCACATGCTTCAGCGGTATTTTGCGGCGGTCTAATTCTCCCTGTACATCCTTCATCATAGGTCACCTCGGTAAATGCAGCCGCTGGTTTTGGTTTCCCACACCTCTACTTCATAAAGCTTGTAGTTGGGCCCTTGCAGCAATTTTTCCAAACGCTGCCACACCCACACGGCAATATTCTCCGCCGAAGGCTGCGGCAGGATATCGTTAAGGCAGGCGTGGTCAAGCTTGCTTAAAACCTCATCTTTAACGATATTTTTTAAAACGATAAAGTCGATGACCATGCCTTCTGCATCTGGGGCACCTTCGACTTTCACCACCAATTTATAAGTGTGCCCATGCAGCTTTTCGCATTTGCCATGATATTCAGGCAGATAGTGGGCAGCGTCAAATTCAAACTCTTTTAAAATAAACATAGTTCCCCTCCAAAATCACTTATACTGACAAGCCTGCAAAATCGTCCTGCTGGCGCAGCGCCTCATAAGCGACGATAGCTGCCGAATTGGACAGGTTCAACGACCTTGCTTCGTCGATCATCGGAATGCGTACGCAGCAGTCTTCATATTCTAACCTCAGTTTTTCGGGCAGCCCGGCAGTTTCCTTACCAAAAATCAGCAGACTGTCTTTTGCGTACTGCACATCGGTATAACGTTTATGCGCTTTGGTAGTCAGCAAAAACTTATCGTTGTCCTTATATTTTTCCAGCACTTCATAAACGCTGTCATAATAATGCACGTCTACCAAGTTCCAATAATCCAGACCGGCTCGTTTCAAATATTTATCTTCCACCGAAAAGCCCAGTGGACGCACCAAATGCAGATGGCAGCCAGTAGCGGCACACAAACGCGCGATATTTCCTGTATTGCCGGGTATCTCCGGCTCCACTAAAACGATATGCATAAATCATTCACCTCTTCAAAATTTAGAAAACGCAAAATGCACAGTCCGTTCGACTGTGCACCTGCATTATTTATTTTTCTTCAGCAGTTCGTCAACAAGCTCACGCATTTTATGCTGCTCGGCTGCCGCAACTTCTTCCTGTTTCACCTTGTCATCTTTTTTATCCTGCTCGTGTTTGTCCTTGTCTTGCTTATTCTTATCGGCTTTGCTTTCAGCCGCTTCCACAGCCAGCATCCGCTGCCAGACTCCCATGATCTTCTCGCTGTAATTAGGACTCATAGCCCAGGTACCATTAAGCTTGTACCAGGTATCGCACAAACCACGCTCCAGACGGATAGCGTGTGCCAGGTCATAACGGGGATCGATGATTTTTGTGGAAGGATGCTTTTGGGTAGTATAAGCCAATAAATGCTGGATATGCGCACGCGCACCCAGTTCTGGTGTTTTAAAATGAGCGCCCTTGACGCCACCGCCCGTAGTTCCCAGACCACAGAAATTATTCTGTTCAGGCTTCACATCGCCGCCAAAACGGAAAAATCCTGTTTCCACCAGCGCCTGAGCAAAAGCCAGATCTTGACGCACGCCTTCACGTCCTGCTTCCTGCCAATACAGGTCTACTATCTCTTCAGCGCTGCAGGACAGCTTCAAATCAGGATTGCTTTGTTTGAGCAAAGCAACAGCCTGTGCTTTGGTTGCCGCAGCTTCACCAAAAATACCGATCTCCTGATAACCTACAGGCAAAGCTGCTGTACCTGTAGCTTTAGGCATTGCCCCCTGCGCGGCAACAGTGCTGCCAGCTTTATCGTTTTGCTTGCCGCCTGACTTGGTCGTCAGCGGCGCTTCGTTTTGCTGTTTTTTATCTTTTTTCTGTTTTTCTTGCTTTTTCTCTTCTTTAGCCTTCTGCTTCGCTGCTTTTTTCGCAGCCCTGGAGTCCAACTTTACTGCTTTCTGCTGCGGCTCTGCCGTAACATTGCGCACCTGTGCCGATGATTGGTTGGCCGTAGTGCTGCGGCGCGTTTCAACAGGCGTCTTCTGCACCAGCACCTGCTTTTGGGCACGGGGCTGCGGTACAGACGATACCACGATCTGTGGCTTACCTGCTGTTTTATTTTCTTTCTTTTTTGCTTCTGCCTGCATCGGCAATGCTGCGGCGCAGCAAACAGCCAAAGACACAGCCACAAGCTGCTGTTTTTTTAAATTCACGTTACGTCTCCTGTCAATGATTATATTGATAGTTAAATTTTACCCCATTTCTACTGATACTGTAAAGTTTTATTAACCTTCTTCACAAAAAATCCGCATCTTTTATGATATAATATAAATGGAGAATTTTTTAAAGGAGCTGATATTTTATGTCTACCACTTTTAAATTTATCAATCACGCCTGCTTTACCCTGGCTCATGAGGGCCATACTGTGATTTTTGACCCTTATCTCGACGGCAGTGCGCAAGATATCAATGATCTTAATGTTGAATATATTTTCGTTTCCCACGGTCACTTTGACCATTTGGGCAGCGCTATCGAGCTGGCTAAAGCCTGTGATGCTACCATTATTTCTACTGCTGAGGTCTGCGGCGTTGCCGGTGAAGCCGGTGTCAAGACCCATGCCATGCACTTGGGCGGCACCCATGCGTTCCCCTTTGGTAAAGTACGCGTTACCCTGGCCTTCCACGGCAGCGGTGTACCCGGCGGCCATGCCTGCGGTTTTATTGTCGATTTTTACGGCACCAGGCTATACTTTGCCGGTGATACTGCTTTATTTGGTGATATGCAGCTGCTGCAAAGACTGGACAGCTTTGATTATGCTGTGCTGCCGATCGGCGATAACTTTACCATGGGTCCCAAAGACGCAGCTATCGCAGCCGAATTCTTAAAAGCCAAATATGTAATCCCCATCCATTACAACACCTGGCCGCTGATCGCTCAAGACCCTGTTCAATTTAAAGCAGACGTGGAAGCGCACACTGCTTCCAAAGTCCTGATCGTTGAACCGGGCGCCAGCATCGAACTGGCCTGACCCTAAAAGGTTAAAGTCCCTGCCATCATTAACTGATGGCAGGGACTTTTTATATACCTCAAACAGTATGCTATTGCAAATAAACTACTGCATGATACGGCGCTAAAACCCTTTCATCACGCTGCAAAATAAAATTATCGCCGATGGTCACAGCGCCGCCGGCAACTATCACGCCTTTAACACCACAGTTAGCGCCAATATATAAATTATTTTTTACCACCAGCAGCGCCTGTTCCAGCTGTACATTATCACCAATTATCAAATTATCGCCCACTACTAAAGTAATACGCCCCAGTAAATGCAGGTTCTTTTCAATGGTGACATTCTTCTCGGCTATCAAAAAGGCATCTCCTTTCAGTTCCCGCACCAGACTGGGTATCGTAACCCCGTAAAAATCTTTGTTATAATAAATCCTCTTGCCAAAGCCCAGTTGCTTGTATTCCTCAGCAGTTAAAAAGCTATAACGGCTCCAGTCTTCATAACAGGTCACATCCAGATCCTGCAGCACTGGGCCGGCTTCAGCAGATATCAATACTTCTGTATCAGTTATTGGGTCACCCTCTATGGTGCTGCCGGCCGTCAACGTGTTTTGGTAAAATTTCTGCCCCTGGCCTAAAGGCGGCTGCAAGCACACCGTTGTCAAAGTGATCTGCTTATCAGCTGCAACTGCTTGGGCAGTTAATTTTCGTCCCGGTAGCAGCTCGTTTTTTTGCCGCAGCACCTCAACCTGTAGCAAGGTATTGGCAGGGTATAGCTTCTGCTCAGGCAACATCAGGCTATCGGCCAGCTCACCCCGCTGCTCCAATGTCAACGCGGCGGCCAAAGCACTGTTAGCAGCCGTTTGTAGCTGACGCCGCAAAATACATTCATCAGCAGCTTCTGCTTCTCCCCGCAGCGAATGGTATAAAGCCTGCACTACACCCGCAAGCAGCAGGCACAGCAGTAAAACGATAATACTGACACTGCCGCACTGTTTATCCGACCCCTTCATTCTACTACTCCATTGCTCAATGCCATCACTTTACTGGCAGTTAAGCTTCTGCCGCTGCGTGGTTCCAGTAATTTCAACTTCACCAGTAATTCTTTTTCACTCTGTCGTTTTGCTGTAAATTCCTGCACCTTTATCGACGGCAATGATAGTGGGTTGACGCCTTTCAAGGAATTGCTTTTCGTTTCACGATATAAAATACCACCGCTCAAATAAAATGTTATCTGGCGGCTACCTAAAACATCACGGCACAGCACTTTGCTATTGCCCTTAGCCCCGCTGCCGATACTGACTTTAGACGCATGCAGAAACAATTCCCGTTCCGGTAGCGCGAAGCTATACCTGGCGGCACGGTGCAGCAACACATCCGCCTGCATTTTCTGCCACCCCTGCAACAATTGCTTTAAGCTGCCTGAGAACATCAGCATTACAATCATCATCAGTAGCAGAGCTAAATTAAGTTCTACCAATAAAAACCCTTTATTACGGTACAACATAGTTCACCTTGTTTATAAGCATCTCACCACTATGTCCGTCTAAAACTGCTATCACTTCCTGCCTAATGCCAAAGCCACAGCCTAAAGTCTCACGTTCCAGCAGCAGCCCCTCTTTAGCCGCTGCTTCGCTGTCAGCGGCTTCTGCCAACTCTGTAGCTAACACCATTTTATTATGCTTCTGCATGATGCGGACGCTGCCCTGATAGGCGGCTAAAATCGAACAACAGGTAAGACTGACTAATAATAAAACCATTGTTATTTCTGCCAGAACAAAGCCCTGCTTATTTAATATCACTGATAACGATCCTTCCCGTTACAGGCTGTACCTCAAACTTTTTTGCCAGCTGGGGCTGTTGCCTGTTTTTTATTAAAACGTAAAAATATCCATTGGGCGCACCTTCATCCGAAAAGCGCAGCTGCCAAGTATTAGGGCTGTAAAAATAAAGCTGGCCCTGTCCTGCTTCTGCAAGCCTGACGGTTTTTTGCAGCTGTCCACCGCGATAAATATTATAGCTTTGTCCGTTCAAATCAAGTGTAAATTTATTTTGCAAACTGTTGCCCCAAAGTGAGTCCTGCTGCAAAGCCGAAATATCTGCTGCCAAACGCTGGCAAAATCCTTCCAGTTCCAAACGGCTGCCAGCTGCTGTAATGCTTTTAACACAGGGAACCACCAGCGTCAATAGCAACAGATAAATACTTATATACGCCAGCAGCTCTACCATTGTGAAGCCTGCACGGCTACGACTACATGCTGCCATCAGAGACTACGTCTTTACCTTCGGCATCGGCGCCTTTCAGGGTATAGGTAAGTCCACTGTCAGCAGTAGTATACGAAAACTCTTTATTCATAGCGTCTTTAAGGCCTTTATTTTTAGCGATATAATCACCTGTTAAAAGCTCTAGCTTTTCTGGGCAGATACCTTTTTCCATCTTATACAGCAGGATCGCGCTGTCCACTGTCAGTAAATCATTTTTCAGTTTGGCATTTTTAGCTTTTTTATTAGCCGAATCTATCGACGGCAGCAGCATACCCGCCAGTACCCCCAGCATAGCCGTGACGGCTACTAATTCTATCAAAGTAAAGCCTGCCCGTCCGCACCATCTTTTTCTAAGTTTCACACTCTCACTTCTCTCATTCATATTCCGGCAGTTCTGTCAAAAGCGTCAGCAACGGTTCTGCCACTGTAAAGATCATAGCACCTACTATCAACGCGATCACAACTAAAAGCACCGGCTCGAACAATGCTTTCAGTCCGCTCAACTTAGTGGTAAACTCCTGTTCCAAAAGCAAAGACGCTTCTTTGAGCATCGCGGCCAAAGAACCAGAACTTTCGCCGACAGTTAAAAATTCCAGCGTCACTGGACTCAGCAGCGGCGTTGCCAAAGCTGCTGCTTTAGTAATATCACTGCCCCTGACGACAGCATCGGCCAAAGTGGTTGCCTTCCTGTGCAATTTTTCATCCCCTAACCCGGCCGCAGCAGATTGTATCGCCAGAGGTAATGATATGCCGCTGTAAAGCAAAAGCGCCAGGATCTTACAAAAACGTATTTCTAAAAAAAGCTGCCTGTATGCAGCCACGCCGGGCAAACGCCAAAACCAGCCTGCCAAATAAAGCCTGCGCTGCCACAGATACCAGCCCATTACCGCTATCAAGGCAAGCAAAGCATACCAATACTCTGCCGCACCCTGACGCAACAGCAACATGACCCGCAGGGACGTAGCCAGGGGAATATCGAAAGACTGATACAGGTCGGCAAATAACGGCAGCAGCTTGATAATAAATAAAATGAAAGTAGCCAGCGACAAAACCAGTACAAAACAGGGATATAAACAAATATTTTTCAAAAAACTAGCTGTTTCAGCTTTTTGTCCATAATAAGCAGCTAATTCCGACAGCATTTCCTGTAAAACGCCGCCATGCTCGCCCGCTTCGGCAACTGCTACCGCGACAGCAGTAAACACCTGCGGCTGTTTTTGCATAGCCACCGCAAGTGACTTGCCAGCCTGTAATTCGCTGATCAACGCGCAGCAAACGGTAGTCAGTGATCTGGCGCAACGATTACGCAAAAGCTCAAGCGCCCTGCATAAGGGAATGCCGCTGTCCAGCATTTTTGCCAGTTGCTGAAAAAAGCGGCTGCGTTCTTTATCGCTCACCCTGCCGCTACCCAACCAGCAACCCAGTTTATCTGCTAAAGGCCGCTGCTCTTCGATGCCTGTGGCATAGCCGTAGTTTTCTCGCAGAAAGCTTGCTACCTCCTGCTTGCTGTCGGCCAAATAACTGCCTTGATAAAGCTTGCCGCTTTTACTACGGGCCCGCCAGCGGTATGATTGCATCGCACCACCTCCATCACGCTTCTGATATTCGCTTTTATTCTACTAACAGCCCCCCTGCCGCAAAGATATTTGTGACAAAAAAGTGAATTCGCATAAAAAAAGACGTTTTTCCGAAGAAAAACGTCTTTTGCTTATCTAACTTTTTCCAGCAGCTCTAAATATTTACCTTTTACTAAGTCCGGTTCAAAAACATATAACAAATGCTTCAGCTGCTCGCGGCTTGTGCGGGGCTGCTGTACAGCCCAATAACCCACAGTCAGCTGTACCATTCTGCGTATACGCTCTTTGTTTTTGGCACTTTTAGCCGCTTCTAAACCCAATTTAAGCCATTCGCCATAAACAGTCATTTCTTCCTGCATGGTCTGCCTGGCTACTGCTGTTATCAAATCACGCTGCGTCCGTAAAACAAGGCTGCCGATCTGTTCACGCTGCTCCGAAGTCCGCCGGCTCAGCACTGCCTGGTCCAATAAGACCAGCATAAAGTTCTGCCACGGCGCATAGATCTTAAAAGCACTGGCAAAGCCATCCCAGGCCGCATACATTTGAAAGTGCAATGCTATATTCATTAGCGTACTGCGGGTCAGCACAAAATCTTTTTCCCTGACCAGAAATACAAACAAACCGTCCAGCAGCTGTTTGGTTTCATCCTCCCATTTGCGGCGGGCTATCTGTGCGATCAGCTGCGTCCATTCGCGTACAAAATGCTGCAATTCTTTGTCCGTCAGCGAGTCGTTATTGGTCAGCAGCAAGCTCATCCAGCGCAGCATCGGCAAAACATTCACATAACGCCGGTCGGCAGCGGTGAAGAACAGCGTCAGCAAAAACTCTACCATTTTGCTGCCGGCATACACGGTACTTTCAGCACTGTAGCGCACTACGGCTTTGGATACGATGGCCGCAAAACGTACTTCATCACGCATTCTGGCTGCCATAACCGCCATATCCTGCAGCATTTGCAGCATTTCCCGTTCCATATCGGCATCAGCGGCGGTCAGCTCGTTGCTCACCACAACCACGATATTCGCGCACTGCGCCGTAACTTCGGGCATACCATCCTTCATAGCTAAGCAGCCCAGCATACCCAGCTTACGGATACCATCGGACCGCAGCTGCGGATTAGTCACCAGGACAGGCTGAAATACAGCTATGATCTCTTTAGCTAAGATCTCATGCTTGGCACGCATAAAATAGATGCAGGCATTTTTAAGTTTTTCCAGACAGGCTTCGCAGGCTATCCCCTGCTCGGCCAACAGCTTAAAGCGCCTGACGATGCGTTCGATAGTTACCGCCATCTGTTCTTTGACGCTTTGCGACATTACCGCTTCCGCCTGCATATCCAGCGCTTCTAAAAGACAATTCAAAAGCTGCTGAGCCAGCTCGCTTTTTTCATCTGCCGTCAAATCTTTTTTCTGTGTTTGCTTTTCCAGCCTGGTCACATTGTCTAAAAGATTTTTAAACGTAGGACCATGTACTATCCTGGTCGATTCTTCAGCCATTTCAACATCTATCCTTTATCAAATATTGATAGCACCTTCATAAACGATACCGCTTACAGTATCTACGGTGACTTCCATACCATCTTTCAATAGCTCCAGTGCATTGGCGGCTCCTACAACAACGGGTATACCGCAATTGATAGCGATGATTGCGACCGACGAAGTCAAGCCACCCTCTTCGGCGATAATAGCCGAAGCTTTAGCCGCATAGCGGGCCGTTTCGTCAGGCAACACGCCGACGACCAAAATCTCGCCCGGCTTGAATTTTTCCTGAAAATCGGCCAAAGAAACTGCCTTACATACTTTACCGGTAACTGACCGTTTGCCGATACCGACACCACTTACTAATTTATTACCCACATTAACCACCTTGATCAAATTAGTTGAGCCGGGCTTGCCTATCGGCACACCGGCTGTGATAACTACTGAATCGCCTTCCCTGACATAGCCGTGCTCACGGGCACACTGTAGCGACAGATCGATCATTTCGTCAGTATTATCACTGGAAGGCCCTAAAAGCGGACGTACGCCCCAATATAACTGCATGGCACGTACCCGGTCCAGTATTCTTGACACACCAACTACATAGCATTTCGGCCTGTATTTAGCGATCATCCTGGCCGTAAAACCCGATTCTGTGACCGTAACGATAGCGTCGGCATCCAGCTCCTGCGCTATCTGCACCGTCGCATGGCTGATCGCTTCCGTAGAATGGATACGGTCGCTGATGCCCTTGCCTTTAAAAATAGCGGCGTAATCCAGCGCTTCTTCTGTGCGCAGAGCGATCTTCGCCATCGTTTGCACCGCCTCCAGCGGATAAGCACCCGAAGCAGTTTCGCCGCTCAGCATGATAACGTCGGTACCATCAAAAATTGCGTTAGCGATATCACTGGCCTCAGCCCTGGTAGCCCGATAGCTGCTGACCATGCTTTCCAACATCTGCGTCGCCGTAATAACAGGCTTACCTGCTTTATTGCAGCGTTTGATGATCTCCTTCTGCACCAGCGGCACATATTCGGCGGGTATCTCGACCCCCAAGTCGCCGCGGGCGACCATCACGCCATCAGACACATCAATGATCTCGTCGATGTGCTCGAAACCAGCCTGATTTTCGATTTTAGAAATGATCCCCATCTTGGAACCAGCTACTTCCAGCACCTTCCTGATAGCGATAACATCATCGGCCTTCTGTACAAAAGAAGCAGCGATATAATCCATATCCTGCTTAATGGCAAAACTGATATCATCAATATCCTGCTCCGACAGGAACGGTAATTTAAGCTCTACCCCGGGGCAGGCCACACGTTTGCGCGAACCAAGCTGACCGCCGTGCACCACTCTAGTATAAATCTCACTGCCCTCGATCTTTTCTACTTCCAGCGAAAGTAAACCGTCAGCCAGCAAAATAGCGTCGCCCTCTTTTAATTCTCCGGGCAGTCCATCATAATTTACCGAAGCTATCCGCTCATTACCCAGCCGCTCATGCGTGGTCAGGCAGAAGGCATCGCCCTCCTGCAAAGTGATCTTATCATGTTCAAAAATACCCAGGCGCATCTCAGGCCCCCGGGTATCGGCGATCATAGCGATCGGTTTATTGATTTGTGCGGCAGCTTCCCGCACCATACCCAACCTGTGGGCGTGGTCTTCGTGGCTGCCATGTGAAAAGTTAAAACGGGCCAAATCCATACCCGCTTCCAGCATTGCTGCCAAAAGCGGGATATTATCTGTACTGGGACCAACGGTGCAAATGATTTTTGTTTTCTTCACTGCCCGGCCTCCTTAGATTTACAACTGAAACTTGTTTTCGCAGATCACTTCATAAGCATCTTCGGCCTCGGAAATGGGCACACTGATTTCGTAGACCCCACCTCCATGCTTTGAACTTGTTGTTTTCGTCTGCGTCAAAAAACCGTTTGCGGCTAATATTTCTTTGATTTTAGCAGACGCTTCAGCTGTCTGCGCGATATAAACTACCTTCCACACGGGTTTTTCCTCCAAGCTGACAACTTAGGCTTTTATACTCACGATCTTATCAAATTTTATTCAAGCTGAACTCAAGCTTCTTTAACCGCTTTAATTTTTGCGATCAGTTTAGGTAATATCTCACGAGCGTCGCCAACGATACCATACTGCGCGACCTTAAAGATCGGAGCGTTAGCATCTTTATTAACAGCAATGACCACATCGGATGCCGACATACCAGCCAGATGCTGGATAGCACCGGAAATACCAAAAGCAAAATAAATTTTCGGAGTAACGGTTTTACCTGATTGGCCGACCTGATGGGCATGGTCTACCCAACCTTCGTCAACAACAGCGCGAGATCCGCCTACGCTGCCATGCTCAAACAAAGCAGCCAATTCTTCCAGCATTTTAAAATTATCGCAGTTGCCTAAACCACGTCCGCCGGAACAGATGATCTCAGCTTCTTCGATCTTAATAGCGCCGCTGACGCCCAAAGCGTCTTTGCGTACCATTTCGACTTTGGAAGCTACGGCATTTTTTACGGTATAATTAATGACCTCGCCGGTTTTAGAAGCATCGGCAGGTTTAGTTTTAAATACTTTAGGACGTACGGTACCCATCTGCGGACGATGCTCGTCGCAAATAATGGTAGCCAGGATATTGCCGCCCAAAGCGGGACGGGTCCATTCCACCAGCTCGCCGTTAATATCAAGCGCGGTACAGTCGGCACACAGACCGGTGCCTAAACGGGCAGCGATACGCGGAGCAAGATCGCGTCCGTCAACAGTAGCGCCGCACAAAACAGCGTTCGGTTTATAAGCTTCAACCAATTCGCAAAAAGCATTGGTATAAAGGTCGGTATTATATTCTGCATATTCAGGGCCAGCCACAACATAAACTACATCGGCACCGGCTGCAAACAATTTTTGCGGTAAAGTACCGGCGTCCTTGCAAATAAGCACCGCGCAGCAGCGCTGGCCGGATTTAGCAGCAAGCTCGGCACTAGCGCCCAGCAGCTCGTAAACTACGCCTACAGGCTCGCCGTCTTCCAGCTCTACATTGACCCACAGGTCCTGGCCTTCTTTATTTTTTACTTCGCGCACAACTTCCTCGCGTACAATAGCCTCTACCGGGCATTCTCCGATGCAGGCGCCGCAGGAAATGCAGGTGTCCTGATCTATATTTGCTTTGCCGTCAACCATACTGAGCGCGCCCACCGGGCACACTGCCACACAGGATTCACAGCCGATACATTGTTCTCTGTCTACACAAATTGCCATCTTCATTCACCTCAATGAGTAATAATTTTTGCTTGCACCAATTTTTCGATCAGCATATCGACTGCTTTATCTGTATCTTCTTCAGTGATGATCTCGCTTTCGATCTGCGGTACAACCGGAGTGAAGATTTTTAAGACTTTAGTCGGAGAACCCGATAAACCGATGATTTTCGGGTCGATACCCAGCTCAGCAGCTCCCATAACGGGGATCTCTGCTTTTCTGGCCTTCATTTTGCCTTTGATGCTGGCAAAACGCGGCTCTTTTTCGGACTTGGTGACGGTAACTACAGCCGGCATGGTAACAGCCAGCGTCTGGCTGCTGCTTTCGTTCTCACGGTCAACCAGCAATCTGCCATCCTCGCCCAAAGCTACCTTCAACGCGCCGGTAACCTGCGGCACCGTCAAGTGCTCTGCCATTTCCGGTCCAACCTGAGCGGTATCGCCGTCAATAGCCTGTTTGCCGCATAATACCAAATCACATTCGCCCACCTTGCGTACCGCCGCTGCCAAAGCAACGCTGGTCGCCAGGGTATCCGAACCGGCCAAAGCACGGTCGCTGACCAAAATAGCGTCGTCAGCGCCCATAGCGATAGCTTCCTTCAAGATATCAGTTGCCTGCGGCGGCCCCATGGAAACAACAGTCACTTTCGCACCGTTGGCATCCTTCAGGATCAGCGCCGTTTCTAAGGCCTGACGGTCAAAAGGATTCATAATATTTTCAACACCATCGCGAATCAGCGTGTTGGTTTCAGGATTGATCTTGACCTCTTCCGTATCAGGAACTTGTTTGATACATACTACAATATTCATGTGAGCCCTCCTCTATTTTATGGCAAAGGTTTCAACTACATATTTATTATTGTAACATTCTTTACTTGGCTGTGGCAAGCAAAACCCTGTTTTTTCACAAGCTTTCAATCGTCTACAAGCCACTTGTCACCTAAAAGCTCGTCCAGTGCCGTATAGACTCCGGCCTCTTTGCCGTTGACCCAAAAGCAGCGTTCTACTTTGATCAATTTGCCCGAATCCACTAAATGTAAAAACACAGGCGTTTCGCCTTTGAATGTTTCAAAAATCCTTTTCAGGCTTTGCTGCACTACGCCGTTTTCATGCCGTTTCTCGATGCGGATGTGCAGATCGGGAGCAGCCTCTTTCAGCGGCTTGACCCTTACCGCCTGTATTTCCCGATCTCGCTCGTCAATGCTCAGCTTGCCCTCGACACTGATCGCATTCTCTAAAAACAGTAATCGAGAAGCTTCACGGTACACCTTCGGGAAAACAACGATCTCCAGCCGCCCTGTAAAATCCTCCAACGACAAAATCGCCATACTGTCACCCTGCCTGGTATTTCTGATCTTACATTCCGTAATGATCCCCGCCACGCTGAAATACTTACCGTCCATATTTTCGGTAGCCTCCATCATCTTTCGAATAGGAATATAACGATGCATTGAACCGATATAGGCATCCAACGGATTACCAGTCACATAAAAACCGATCAACTCTTTTTCGTACTGTAAAATAGTTCGTTTGGGTATTTCATCCAGTTTCGGTATCAGCAGCTCATTCACATCGGCAAAACTGTCATCACCAAACAGCCCCATCTGCCCACTCTGATAATCCTTCTGATAATTACTGCCCAGATCCATCGCCTGCTCCATCACTGCCAACAATTCAGAACGCTTGTTGCCAAAGGAATCCATTGCGCCGCATTTGATTAGATTTTCCAGCATCCGTTTATTAACGGCCCTGTTGTCCACACGTTTACAGAAATCCAACAGCGATGTGAAGGGGCCATCCTTACGGGCGCCCAAAATACTGTTGATCGCGTTCTCACCAACATTTCTGACACCTGCCAGTCCAAAACGGATGATGCTTTCTTTATTTACCGAGAAACTGCGCCCACTTTCGTTCACATCAGGCGGCAGTATTTTTAAACCCATTCCGCGGCAGACACTGATATACCAGCTCAGCTTTTCACTATCACTGATAACACTGGTCAAAAACGCAGCCATAAATTCCGCCGGATAATGAGCCTTCAAATATGCAGTCTGATAAGCCACCAGCGCATAGGCCGCCGAATGTGATTTATTGAAGCCATAGCCTGCGAAATGCTGCAGCAAAGCAAAAATCTCGCTGCTCAGCCCGGCGCTGATACCATGCTTTCTCTTCGCGCCTTCCACAAAAGCCTCGCGCATGGAATCCAGTTCTTTCGCCTTCTTCTTACCCATGGCCCGGCGCAGGATATCGGCCTGGCCAAGGCTGAAGCCTGCCATAACAGACGTGATCTGCATGACCTGTTCCTGATAAAGGATAACGCCAAAAGTATCCTTCAACACCGATTCCAGCAAAGGGTGCAGCATTTCTGCCGTTCTTTCACCATGGCGTCCAGCAATAAAATCTTCCACCATGCCCGTTCCCAGCGGTCCCGGTCTATATAAAGCAACTAAGGGGATCAGGTCCTCAAAGCTTTCCGGCCCCAAATCAGTTACCAGCTTCGTCATCCCACCGGATTCAAGCTGGAACACTCCCTGGGTATCACCCTTGCACAACATTTTACAGGTCGCCTCATCATCAAGGGGTATCTTATCAATATCTATCTTCTCGCCCGTATTCTCATAAATGAACTTGAGCGCGTCGCCGATCACTGTCAGGGTCCGCAGACCCAGAATATCCATTTTTAAAAGACCTAAACTCTCTATTTTATCTTTATCATATTCAGTCGTAATAAAATTTTCATTAGAAAGCTGTAGCGGCACATAATCCTTCAGATCCTCCGGTGCTATTACCACGCCGGCGGCATGGGTACCCGAATTACGCGGCATACCTTCCACGCTCTGAGCCAGATCGATCAGCCGTTTGATCTCGGCGTCGCTGTCATACAAATGTTTCAAGTCATTACTGGTTTCCAGCGCCCGTTCCAACGTAATGCCCAAATCACGGGGGATCAGCTTCGCCACGTTATCGACCACGCTGTAGGGCATGTCCAGAGCTCTGCCGACATCGCGCACAGCAGCGCGGGCCTGTAGGGTACCGAAGGTTATGATCTGCGCCACCTTATCTTTACCGTAGCGGTTGATGATGTAGTCAATAACCTGCTGACGTTTCTCGTAGCAAAAATCTGTATCGATATCAGGCATACTTACCCGCTCAGGATTTAAAAAGCGTTCAAACAACAGGTCATACTTCAACGGGTCGATATTAGTAATGCCCAAAAGATAGGCTACGATACTGCCGGCCGCACTGCCGCGCCCCGGCCCGACCGGTATATCATTTCTGCGGCTGTAACTAATAAAATCCCAAACGATCAGGAAATAACAATCATAGCCCATTCTATTAATAATACTCAGTTCATATTCCAAACGGTCCCAAACCTGCCGCATCGGCTCTGGATAACATTTCGGCATCCCCTCTAAACACAGCTTGCGCAAATAAGTATCAGCAGTCAAACCGTCAGGGATCGGAAACTCAGGCAGCAGCAAATGTCCGAAACTAAGCTCTACATTGCAGCGCTCGGCAATTTTAGCCGTATTTGTCAAAGCTTCCGGGCAATCGCCAAATTTAACCCGCATCTCGGCTTCACTTTTCAAATAAAACTGGTCGTTGGGGAACTTCATCCGTTTGGGATCGTCCACCGTACTGGTAGTCTGGATGCACAGCAGCACATCCTGTGCGTCGGCATCCTCGCGCCGCACATAATGCAGGTCATTTGTCGCCACCAATCCCAAATCATATTTTTTAGCCAGGCGCTTCAGCTCGGCATTGACTGTATGTTCTTCTTCAAGGTCGTGGTCCTGTATCTCTAAAAAGAAATTATCCCTGCCAAAAATATCCAGATAATCCTGCAGGCTGCGTTCTGCCCCGTCCAGATTACCGCGTAATATCTGCACCGGTATTTCACCCGCGATGCAGGCACTCAAACAAATGATACCTTTGCTGTATTGACGCAGGATATCCTTGTCGATCCTCGGCTTATAATAAAAACCTTCCAAATGGCCTAATGAAACTAGCTTCATCAGATTATGGTAACCTTCGTCATTTTCGGCCAGTAAAATCAAATGGTACATACCGTCACGGTTTGTTTTTTCAAACCGCGAGCCGTTTGTCAAATATACCTCGCAGCCAATGATCGGTTTAATACCCCGTTTTTTGGCTTCCTGATAAAAATCGACGACACCGTACATAACGCCGTGGTCGGTGATAGCCAGGTTCTTCATACCCAGCTCTTTGGCATAGCCTATCAGGTCACTTATTTTAGCAGCCCCGTCCAGCAGGCTGTATTGTGTATGGACATGTAAATGCGTAAATGTTCCGCTCACAGCAGTTCTCCTTCTAAAAACAACGTCGTTCTCACTCTAAAATTCATACTCTTTATTATACCATAAATAGCCCTAAACTATGCAAAACTCTGACCGTCTACAACAGCAGCCTATGCCCCGCACCAAGCAAAACAGCAGCACCTGCTCCAAGGCTGGCGCTGCTGAAAATATTAAGCATTTTTTCTTTTCATCAAAGTCCACACTGCTCCCGGCAGCAAAAACAAAAGATTGCAGGCCAAACTGGGAAACAAAGCATTGGCGGATTCCGGAAAGAGAAACGGCCATATACAAGCTATCAGTATCCCAGCAGCCATTGCCGCCAGCCCAGCCTTAGCCGGTATCAGACCTTTAGCAAAAACAATAAAGGTCAGCGGCAAAAAGATGCCCGCACCCCTAAAAGCCATCGACAGGTAATTCCAGTACAGCACCAGCGAATCCAGCTGGTGAAAAACAAATATTACCGCGCATACTGTTACTGCCACAACTGAAAACCGGCTGATCCACAGCAGTCTTCTGACGTCCTGCATACCCAACATTTTATAAAAAATGTCCCGAGAGATCATCGTCCCTATCCCCAACGCCAAGCCGGCGATCGAACCTAACGATGAAATAAGCAGCCCAGCGATACCAACACCACCAAGCCATTCAGGCAGATAGGTGCATAGATATAAGGGCAGCGCGTCGATAGCGCTGATCTCGGGATGGGCAGCGTGCATATACATCCCGATAACTACCGAAGGCAAACCCACCGGGATCACAATCAGACCGGCAGCAACGCAACCAGCGGCAGCCGTTTTACTGTCGCGTGCCGAAAACAGCGCCTGCACATAAGTCTGAGTAGAAATAACGCCGATAAACATCGACGCAAAACTAAAAAGTCCGTCCTCGACGCCCTTGCCAAACAGGCTAAGCCAGGGAAACGCCGGAAAAGTGGCCTTGATACCTGGCAGACCACCCAAATCGCCATAAGCCAGAAAACCACCCACAAATACCGTCGCAAAAATCAAAGCCAGCTTAAACATACCTGCCAGACCTGAGCTGCTGATGCCACCAAAAAAAACCAGTGCCGCTACGATCACAACGATCAACGTACCGGCAGTAAATAAACTGACATCAAATAAACCGACCATCAGATGGATAGAAGTAAGCATACTGGCAACGATGCTGAAAAAAATACCCGTCGTTGCCGATAAGCTGGCCAAAGGCCCGGCATGCTTACCAAAGTTGATAACCAAAAATTCCGAGATCGTCGTCAGCCCGCTGTTACGCAGGGGCCTGGCATAAAAAAGCCCCATTACCATCAGCCCGATGCCCGAACCCAGGGTAAACCACCAGGCCGTCTGCCCCAGCGTGAACCCCAGCTGCGCCGTACCAACAGTTGCCGCACCACCGACGATAGTCCCGATAATACTGCCTGCAACCATTCCTACACCAGCGCTGCGCCCACCTAAGGCATAGTCGTCGGCCGACTTGACCCTGCGCCCCGCATATATGCCCGGCAAAAGCGTCGCTACCAGCGTTATTACCATGCTCACAAGCTGCACCGTTGTTAACTGCATCTATTACACACCCTTACTAAAAATATTCCCTTCATACCCAAACAGTATGCTATTTCTAAATTTATTCGCTGCAAAACAATTAAATCCTGCTACAAAAATAACCATTCACTATACTCTTGTGATATGGAAAGTATATCTTACTTTACACTTTTTGCTGTTTTTTAAGCTTCATTAAATTTTTCTTGCATTATGCTTTTCCGTGAAGTACAATAGTCCTAGCGAAGAAACTCCTGGTTATGTTACCCGAATGCTTCTCCGGCAATGAGGCTTAGAGAAGTCAAATCTTAAGATTTGGCTTCTTTAATTATTTAAGCAAATTTTTTGCCTGCTTCGCTAACAGTGATTTGATTTTATTATGAGGGGGATCTATTAATGAAACTTACTAAGAAAAACCTGGCTCTCGCAGTAGGCAGCACGCTTTTGGCTATGTCGGTCTTCGTTAGCGGCTGTGGCAACAGCGCCGACAAAAATGCCAACGCTATCAGGATCGGCGTCGTTGCCGAAATGACAGGTAACAACGCTTCCTACGGTACCTCGATCACCAACGGTATGAAGCTTGCCGTCCAACAGATCAACGACAAAGGCGGCGTACTGGGTAAAAAAATCGAATTGGTCATTGCCGACAGCAAATCCGAGCCTGCCGAAGCGGCCAACGCCATGAGTAAGCTCGTCAATCAGGATAAAACACCTGCCGTCATGGGTATTTTCACAAGCAGCGGCGCCATCGCGGCGGCCAATGTCAGCGAAAGCGCTAAAGTGCCGTTTCTTGCCGTCGGTGCTACTAATCCCAAAGTTACCCTGGACGACAAAACAGGCAATGTCAAACCCAACACATTCCGAGTCTGCTTCATCGACCCGTTCCAGGGCACCGTTGGCGCAAACTTTATTTTAAACGAGCTCAAACTCAAAAAAGCTGCCGTCTATATCGACAACAGCAGCGATTATGCTAAAGGACTGGCCGAATTCTTTAAAAAGGCTTACACGGAAAACGGCGGCTCTATAGTTCTTGAAGAATCCTATCTGCAAAAAGATTCGGACTTTAAGGCCGTACTTACCAAAATGGCAGCCGCTAAACCGGAAGTCATTTATGTCCCCGGCTATTACGAAGAAGTAGGTAAGATCTGCAAACAGGCCCGCGAACTGGGTATCAATGTGCCCATCGTCGGCGGCGACGGCTGGGATAGCCCCAAACTGGTTGAAATAGCCGGTACGGCCGCACTCAACAATACCTACTTCACTAATCATTACAGCCCCGACTCTACCAGCGAAGCGTCCAAAAACTTTGTTGAATCATATGAAAAAACCTATAAACAAAAACCCGATGCTCCTGCCGTGCTTGGTTACGACGGAGCCATACTAATGGTCGACAGTATCAAACGTGCCGGCGTCTATGAACCAGCCAAAGTATCCGCAGCCTTGGCCGCAACCAAAGACTTTGAAGCTGTAACCGGCAAAACGTCGCTCAACGCCACCCACGACGCAGTTAAAAGCGCCGTTATCGTAGGCTTTGAAGACGGTAAACAAGTTTACCGCGCAACAGTTAATCCCTAACTGTTGTTCAGTAATTTCTCCTTTGCGGAAAAACGGGCTCTTCGGAGCCCGTTTTTCATTGCCCGCAAAAGCTTTGCCATCACAGCAGGCATAGAGTATAATATATAAGTTAATAACAAAACTTTACGCACAGGAAAGGAGCAGCCATGCCGGAACGCAATCAAATCATCGACGACCTGCGCGGCGTCTGTATGCTCGGGGTCATAGGCATCCACGTCGGGTCCTTTGTTTTAGAAGCGCCACAGCCAAACAGCTTCTTATATATGCTGCTGGAAATACTCTCACGTTACAGCGTACCGGCCTTCTTCTTTATTTCCGGCTACGGCCTGTTCTGTCAATACCGCCCCGAAACGCAGTTCGCCTACCTGCCCTTTCTAAAAAAACGTTTACAGGGAGCAGGGCTGCCCTATGTGGTCTGGTCGCTACTTTACCTGCTTTATTTTTCCTTCGTTATGCCCGGCTGCATCAACTGGCAGCCTACAAACCTGCTATTTCTGCTTTTTTACGGGCTGGCCTGCTACCATTTATACTTTATGGTCATCCTGCTATGGTTCTATTTTTCCTTTCCCCTGTGGCACCGGCTGTTTGCCCTTATGCAGCGCTGCGGGCTCAAGCTAAGCTTTGCCCTGCTGTTTATCCTGCAAATAGCTTTCAACTACTGGACCTGCCACCCCGGTATCAACGCCAGCGAGCTGCCTGTTATCCTGCAAAACCTGTTTAACTACCGGCTCAACTACCTGCCGCTGCACTATCTGTTCATCTTTATGCTGGGCGGCCTGGCTGCAATCTATTATAACGCCTTTATCAAAACCATCACCAGGCATTTTACCGCCGTCAGCTGCTTTTATCTTTTCTCGCTGCTTTTTATCGGCGGCAGCTACTACTATTACTATCTCTATCACGGCTACAGCCTCATAATTTTAGTTAACACCTTCCAGCAGCTCAGTCTGCAGGGATTTCTCTATACCATCGGCTCACTGCTGTTCTTCTGCGCAGTTTTCACTAAAGCCGGTCTCAAAAACCAGCTGATGCGCTTCATCCATCTGCTGTCAGTCAATTCCCTCATCGTCTACTTTATCCACCCCTTCTGGATGGATATCATTAACAGGCTGTGCCTTGCAGGCGGCATCGTTATGACAACCAAACGCGTCATCGTCATTTACTTCCTGCTGGTACTCATCTCCGTCCTCTCCAGCATCGTTATCACAAGGATAGGCCAAAAGCTGCCCCTGCTGGCGCTACTGCTGACGGGCAAACGCCCTAAAAAAATCTAATCGTCCTGCCACAAAGCATCTTGAACCACTTTCAAGGTGCTTTTTCTTATTCTGCCCTAGTAACTCAGTTCACAAACAATTTACAAATAGCCGATTTTTTTGTATAATTGTTTTTACTATAATTATTAATTTATCACTTGCGGTAAACGCAAAGCGAAAGGACCCACACCAATATGGAACGCGAAAATCTCTCATCACGACTTGGCTTCATCCTTATCTCTGCTGGCTGCGCTATCGGCCTTGGCAACGTCTGGCGCTTCCCCTTCATCACAGGTATGTACGGCGGCGCTTCTTTTGTACTCATCTATTTGTTCTTCCTGCTTATACTCGGCCTGCCCATCATGGTAGCCGAATTTGCCGTAGGCCGCGCCAGCGTGCGCAGTGCTGCGCTTTCCTTCGACGTGCTGGAACCCAAAGGCACCAAATGGCATCTTTACAAATATGGCGCCATCGCTGGCAACTACATCTTGATGATGTTCTACACCACCGTCGCCGGCTGGATGCTCTACTACTTCTATAAAATGGCGACAGGCGCTTTCGTAGGCCTTGACGCCCAGGGCGTAGGCGCCGTTTTTGGTGGCCTGCTGGGCGACCCGCTTACCATGACCTTCAATATGGTGCTCACCGTCCTCCTCTGCTTCGGCGTTTGCCTTTTAGGCCTGCAAGCCGGTGTCGAAAAAATCATCAAAACCATGATGCTGTGCCTGCTGGTGCTGATGGTAGCCTTAGCGGTAAATTCCATCTTTCTGCCCGGTGCGGAAGAAGGCCTAAAATACTATCTGTATCCCGATTTCAGCAAAACCTTTGAAAAAGGCATTGCCGAAGTTATTTTCGCCGCTATGGGCCAGGCCTTCTTTACACTCAGCCTGGGTATCGGCGCACTGGCCATCTTTGGCAGCTACATCTCCAAAGACCGTTCCCTGACCGGCGAAGCGGTTTTCATCACCCTTTTAGATACCTCCGTCGCGCTGATCTCAGGCCTCATCATCTTCCCTGCCTGCTTCAGCTTCGGCGTTAAGCCCGACAGCGGCCCAAACCTGCTGTTTGTTACCCTGCCTAACGTCTTTAACGCTATGCCCTGGGGCCAATTCTGGGGCGCGCTGTTCTTTCTCTTTATGATGTTTGCTTCCTACTCCACCGTTATCGCTGTTTTTGAAAATATCACAGCCTGTATCCGCGACCTTACCGGCTGGAGCCGCAGCAAAACCATCTATGTCAACATCGGGCTCATCATCCTGCTATCCATGCCCTGCGTGCTGGGCTTCAACCTTTGGAGCGACATTCAGCCCATGGGTCCCAGCAGCAACATCCTCGATTTGGAAGACTTCTTTATTAGCAACAACCTGCTGCCCCTGGGCAGCCTTGTGTACCTGCTGTTCTGCACCCACCGCTATGGCTGGGGCTGGGATAACTTCATCAAAGAAGCAGATACCGGCAAAGGGCTTAAATTCCCTAAATGGATGCGTTTTTATTTGACCTACATCCTGCCGCTGATCGTTTTAGGTATCTTTATCAACGGCTACGCAGCCATCTTTAACTAAACTTTCACCCGTAGCAGCTCTGACAATGTCAGAGCTGTTTTTTTATGTCTTTATCCCCTCTGCTCCCGCAACCTTTAATGGTGTCCTTCTTGTTTTTAACTGCATTCGCTGTATCTAAAATCATTACCGCCGGCATAGCCGGCGGTTTGACTAGCCCCTATAAGGGGCTGATACCGGCTGAGGATCAATCCTCGTTGAAAAAGTCCGTCAATTGCACCACTTTCCCTACGAAGGCCCTTCTCGGGCCTTTTTTCTTTTACTTACTTCCTCTTTCGGCAAACGGATCTACATATTCTTTTTTACTTATATTGTCTTCTACTATGTATTCCTGTATTTGATTTTTAACATACTCCTCTATCCGTTTGCTGTTTTTCCCAACTGTATCTACATAGTAGCCTCTACACCAAAAATGTCTCTTCCCATACTTATATTTTAAATTTGCATGTCGGTCGAATATTATCAGTGAACTTTTTCCTTTTAGATATCCTACTATATACGATACACCATATTTAGGTGGTATTTTCACCAGCATATGTATATGGTCGATACAGCACTCTGCTTCTATTATTTCTATTCCTTTTCTTTGGCATAACATTCTTAATATTTTTCCTATGTCTGCTCTCAAACTTCCATATATTTCTTTCCTTCTATATTTCGGTGCAAATACTATGTGATATTTGCAGTTCCATGACGTATGTGCTAAACTTTGATTATCCATTTGGATACCTCCTTTGTTTTAATGTGTGGTTTTGACGGACCAACTTCATTATAACATTGGAGGTTTTTTGCTATAAGCTTTTCAACCTCACCGGCATAGCCGGTGGTTATTTGATTGTGACTGCTTCACTGTCACAATCCTTCGCTAAAGCAAAACATACAACAAAAAGGCCCTGCGCAAGCACAGGGCCTTTGGTCGATCAACTGATCATACTTTATTGCGTTATCACGCTTTGTCGGCTGCTGTCACGCCAAACTTTTTATTTTTCAGGAACAGCCACATAGGGCCGGCCAGGAAAATAGAAGTATAAGCGCCGCTGGCAAAGCCTACCAGCATTGCAAACGAGAAATTGTGGATAGTCTCGCCGCCAAACAGGAAAATGGAAACGATGGCAAACAATGAAGTCGCTACCGTGTAAATGGTACGAGTCATACACTGCCATATGCTGTGGTCGATCATATCCGCCAGGCTTTCGCTGCGGCGGTGGATCTTCAGATTCTCACGGATGCGGTCGAAAATAACGATAGTGCCGTTGACAGAATAACCAACAACTGTCAGCAGCGCCGCTACAAACGACGAATCCATTTCCATCTGGAACAGTGAGAAATAGCTTAAAACAACCATAACGTCGATAATAAGCGCAATGATAGCCGCTATAGCAAACTTAAACTCAAAACGGAAGGTGATATATGCGATCATCAAGATCCAGGAAAGGAAGATAGCAATAGCCGCCTGCTCTACCAGCTCCGAGCCGATAGTCGCGCCGACCTGTTCAACACGCTGGATCTGATAATTACCCAGCTTGCTTTGCAGATCGCCCATCGTAGAACGCAGTTCAGTATCGCCAACAACGCCGGTGCGGATCAAAACACTGTTAGATTCAGTCTTGCCGTCGCTGTTTTCCAGTTGGATGATGCTGTTGCCCATATCGTGCTCTTTCAACACATCGCGCACCTGCGCAACGCTCACTGGATTTTCAAAGGTCAGGTCAACGATGCTGCCGCCTGTAAAATCGATACCCAGGTTAAAGCCACGGGTGACGATAGAGCCAATACCGATCAGCAGGAAAATAATGGTGATGGAAAAGAAAATTTTATAATTCTTTACGATCGAGAACATTATTTGTTCACCTCCTTCGGGGCAGAAACGCCAAAGAAGGCAGGATTCTTGGTAAAATTACTGCCGATCAAAAAGCGCAGCAAAAACTTGGTAACGGTGATGGCCGAGAACATACTCAACAGCACGCCGATAGCCAGCGTTACCGCAAAACCTTTGATCGGGCCGGTACCCAGATAAAACAGGATAATAGCCGCCATCAAAGTAGTTACGTTAGAGTCAAAAATAGTTACAAACGCACGGCCAAAACCGGCGTCCATAGCAGAGCGCAAAGTTTTGCCGTTGCGCACTTCTTCTTTAAAGCGTTCAAAAATAAGCACGTTGGCATCTACCGCCATACCTATCGACAGGATGATACCCGCGATACCCGGCAGGGTCAGCGTAGCGTTAAGATAACGCATTACCAGAAGCAGCATCATGATATAAAGCAGCAAAGCGATGCAGGCCACGATGCCCGACAAACGGTAGAACAGCACCATGAACACAAAAACGCCGATAACGCCGATACCAAAAGCCTTGATACTCTTTTCTTTAGAGTCCTGGCCTAAGGTAGGCCCAACGGTACGGTTTTCCATGATCTCGATCTTTACAGGCAGCGAGCCGCTGCGCAGCAGAATAGCCAGATGCTCGGCCTCTTCAATAGTCCGCGAGCCGGAGATCTGCGCTCTGCCGCCGGTAATAGCTTCCTGTACCACAGGATTGGTCAGCACCTCACCATCTAAAACGATAGCGATAGGTTTGCCAATATTACGCGCGGTCAGATCAGCAAATTTTTTGCCGCCCTCGTCGCTGAATTCCAAGCCAACAACCGATTGGTTGCCCTGTGAGATCTGTGCTTTCGCATCTTTCAGATCTTTACCCGTCAAAACGGTTTTACCGCTAACGTCTTTAAACTCCAAAAGCGCTGTACGTCCCAGCATATCGATAGCTTTTTCCGGGTCTTTGACGCCCGGCAGCTCAACGATGATGCGGTCTTTGCCCTGACGTTGGATAACAGGTTCAGTCAGGCCCAGCTCATTGACGCGGCGTTCGATGATTTTTACCGAACGGTTGACAGCGTCGTCATCAACCTTCAATTCAGGAGTATCGACAGCCTGAAGTACAACATGTGTACCACCCTGCAAGTCGAGGCCCTGTTTAATGGAATTTGCCAAAGGCGAAATATAAACACAGAAACCCCCGATTATCGCCAATGAGATAATCAGGAATTTGCCTAATTCATTCCATCTCAAAATTAGTTGCCCCCTTTAATAGTTCATCAAAACTTTTATAAACAAGCTACCCGCATGGAGTAACGTTTGTTTCGGTAACAATGTACTGCACCGGCCTGTCATAAGGCTCTACCGGCAACTCAGCACGCAGCAGGGCATTATAAGTAACACCCAGCAGCACAGCGTTGCCTGCCTGCGCCAAAAAACGGTCATAATAACCTGCGCCCATACCTAAACGGCTGCCGTTTGGGGCAAAGCCCACGCCCGGCACCAACACCAGCTCCAGCTGCTGCGGCTCTATAACGTTCCCGGCACCCACACTGCGGATACCATAAGGCCCTGCCTGCAAGTCGTCAAAACTGCCAAGCTGCAACGCGCAAATCTCCGTTGCCGAAAGTATCTGTGGCACACAGACTGTTTTACCGTCCAGCAGCGCCTGCTGCAAAACAGCGTCGATATTCGGCTCGTTGCCAAAAGCAAGGTAACCAAAAATGACGTCAGCCTGACTGTATTGCGGTGCGGTAAGTATATTAGTACAAATTTTTTGGCTCCAGGCCTCGACCTGTGCCGTAGAAAGCTGATTGCGCAAAGATTTTAACTCCTTGCGCAATTGTTGTTTCATCATTATTTTTCTGCCATTTCCTGCTTAACGGGGTCTTAGAAAGCGCTGATAGCAGAACGTGCGAACTCAACTTCCACACCCTCGGTCAGCTTCAGAGTGACTTTTTTCTCGCTGATAGCGGCGATCACGCCGAACATACCGCCGATAGTAACTACTTTATCGCCTTTTTTCAAAGAATCAAGCATTCTCTGACGTTTTTGTTGTTCTTGTTTTTGCGGACGGTACAACATGAAATAAAAAATACCGCCCATCAAGAGAAAAGGCCATATCGCGTTGATAATCGCCATAGTATCTCCACCTTGCATGGGAACACCTCCTTCAAAAGTTAAAAACTTCTCCCTATCTAGGCTTATATTCGCCGCCAAAGGAAAAAATCCTGTTTTATCATCGATAATTTTCTAAAAATCTTTCACGCAGCTCCAGGAAAGTATCGTTGGCAATAGCCGCGCGGATCTGTTTCGTAAAATCCAGCAGGAAATGCAGATTGTGGATCGTCAGCAATCTAAGCGCAAACAGCTCCTCGGCTTTAAACAGATGCCTGATATAAGCCCGTGAAAAATTGCGGCAGGTATAACAGCCGCAGCGTTCATCGATAGGCCTGAAATCCTCGGCATAGGCGGCATTACGCACTACCAGCCTGCCCTCGGGAATCATGGCCGTACCGTTGCGCGCTACCCGTGTCGGGAACACGCAGTCGAACATATCCACGCCCAGATTGACAGCCTCGACGATGCAGTCAGGCGTGCCTACGCCCATCAGATAACGGGCCTTGCCCTTGGGCATATGCTCCGTCGTCTGGCTCAATATCTCATACATCAGCGGCTTGGGCTCGCCAACACTAAGGCCGCCGATACCGTAGCCGGCAAAATCCATCTCAGTCAGCTGCTCGGCGCTCATTTTGCGCAGTTCAGGATACATACCGCCCTGCACGATGCCAAACATCGACTGATCCTCACGGGTGTGAGTATCCAGGCAGCGCTGCGCCCAGCGGGTCGTCCGCAGGGTCGATTGCTTTGCATACTCAAAATCGGCCGGATACGGGATACACTCGTCAAAAGCCATCGCGATATCGGCGCCCAGGGCCTCCTGTACTTCCGTCGCTATCTCGGGCGATAAAAACTTTTTCGACCCGTCGATATGGGAACGGAAGGTCACGCCTTCCTCTTTGATTTTGCGCATGGCGCCAAGGCTGAACACCTGAAACCCGCCGCTGTCTGTAAGCATCCCGCGGTCGTAGCGCATAAACTTATGCAGACCACCCGCCTTTTGCACCAGCTCGTGCCCCGGACGCAAAAACAAATGGTAAGTATTAGACAAGATGACCTGGCTGCCCATAGCGTACAGCTCTTCCGGCGACAAGGTCTTCACCGTCGCCTGCGTGCCCACCGGCATAAACATCGGCGTATCGAAGCTGCCGTGAGGCGTATGCAATTTGCCTAACCGTGCGCCGCTGCGGCTGCACTCTTTGATCAATTCATATGTAACTGCGTGCATAATCTCTCCTAAATCTATTTATTCAGTTCGGTGATGAACATCGCATCGCCAAAAGAAAAGAACCGGTAACGCTCACGCACAGCCTCGTCGTAGGTCGCCAGCATTATCTCGCGAGTCGAAAGCGCCGATACCAGCATCAAAAGCGTGCTCTGCGGCAGATGGAAATTGGTCACCAAAGCGTCTACCAGGCGGAAGCGGTAGCCCGGATAAATAAAGATCTTCGTCCAATTACCGCCCGCTTTCATCTCGCCGCTTTCGCCGGCAGCCTCCAACGTTCGCACCGCCGTCGTGCCTACGGCAACGATGCGGCGGCCTTCAGCCTTAGCCTTATTGATAGCGGCTGCCGCTTGTGGCGACACCGAATAAAATTCACGGTGCATCACATGGTCATTGATATCCTCGACGCTGACCGGACGAAAAGTGCCAAGCCCCACGTGCAGCGTAACAAAAACCTCTTCGCAGCCCATCGCCTTGATCTTCTCCAAAAGCTCGTTAGTAAAATGTAGCCCCGCCGTCGGTGCGGCCGCACTGCCGTTATCGCGCGAATACACCGTCTGATAGCGTTCCTTATCCTCCAGTGGCGCCGTAATATACGGCGGCAGCGGCGTTTCGCCCAAACGGTCTAAGATCTCCTCAAACACGCCCTCGTAGCAAAAGCGTGCCACACGGCCACCAAAGTCAGTATCGTCGATGATCTCGCAGGCCAGCTCGTCGCTGAATTTTATTTTAGCGCCCACCCGCAGCTTGCGGCCCGGTTTCACCAAAACCTCCCAGTCCGTGCTGTCCAGACGAGTCAGCAAAAACACCTCTACCCGCGCTCCCGTATCCTTAACACCATGCAAACGGGCCGGAATAACACGGGTATCATTAAAAACCAGCAAATCATCGGGCCGCAGATACTCGCACAGATCGTAAAAATGCCTGTGCTCCACCGTGCCCGTATTTTTATCTACCACCAACAGGCGCGAATGGTCGCGCGGCTCCATCGGATGCTGCGCTATCAGCTCCTGCGGCAGTTCATAAGTAAAATCCTTTACCTGCATCATAATCTCCGGTTTCAGTAAAATTTTTCGACTCTGGTATTACTGTAATAGTGAGTCAAAATATCCTTATAATAATCCCTGCTGCGCGGCGGCGCACTGTTGGCCATACCGCGTGCTCCCCACTGGGAAAGCCCCAGCCCCGAGCCCTGTCCACGGCCTTTAAAGGTCACCATCTCACCTTTTTCACCACTCACAAAATGCAGGTCCTGCAAAATATCTTTAAAGCTTATGCCCCGCTCGCTCACCTTGATCGGCACTTCCTTACGTCCGATCTCCATGCCATAGGGGTTTTCGATGGGTATCTCGATCGAATCGGGTATCGGCCTGCTCACCTTCACCTCAAACAGGGAACTGCTAAGTCCCAGCAATTCCTGCACCTGGGCGCCTGTCAAAACCAGTGTGCCCTCGCTGCCGCTAAGCAGCATTTCCTTCACCCGGCCGCTGGCAGTACGGTCATTGCCAAAAATCTTGCTGCCGCCCGCTAAAGGCGACAAACGCAGGCTTTCCAACTTGCCGATAGCGTAACCCCTGGTCGCCAGACGACGCTCGATCTCACTGGCAGGCATGGCCTTCTCCCAATCGTACATGGGCGCGTCCCAGTCGTAATCCTTCACGCTGCGCAGGTACGGTACGCTCCGCCCCCACACATCGATGCTGTTTTCCGTCTGTCCGCCGCCGCTGACGTGGTACACCGCCTCGATCGGCCTGCCGTTATAAGTTACCACCAACCCGGCAGTAGCGTCTACCAGCTTGCTGATCGCCGGTTTTTCCGTAGCGATGCCATAATAATCCTGGCCTTCCTCGCTGGCCTTCAGGTCGTAACCCTGGCTTGCCCGGCTGCCCAGCCTGTTATAAGCCAGTGACCTTGACGCCACAGCCTGCGCTTTTATCGCCTCATCAGGAAAGATCACAGGTATCTCTTCGCCTACCACACTGTATAAATACTGCTCCAGGGGCAAAATATTCACCACGTCCAGCGTTTTGCCGTCGGCGGCGATACGCACCTCAAAGCTGCCCCGATAGGCTTTTTTATTCACCTCTATCGGCTTGCCATCTTCCTTAACCGAAAAACGTACCGCCCTGGCGCCCAGCTTCTGCGAACCCAGGTTAACAGTACCGCCCTCGGCATTCACAAAATACCTGCCCGGCTTCCAAGTAAGCACTTCGCCCGTAGCAGGCACCCTCACCGTCAGTTCATCCTCACAGCTTACTTCGGCCGCAAACTGCCCGTGCACAACAGCAACAGCAATATCGGGCGACGCCCACACAGTACCGCAGCTTGCGCACAGCAGCACAACAACCAACAGCAGCAGTTTTTTCATGAGGATGCTCCCTTCTCAAATAGCATTAGCCCAGCTTCGCTTGCGGCTTTTTTCATAACGGTCGCGCTCGCTGAACACGCAGCCGCAGTACGGCTGGCGGTACAGCTCCAGCTCCAGGCTGATATCTACGCCCCGCTGATAGCCCTCGCGAAAATCTTCATAATAAAAAGGAATATCGAATTCCCTGGCAGCTTCCTCCGCCATCTGCACGATCAGCTCATGCTTCTGATACGGGCTCACCAGTAAAGTAGTCGTAAATCCGTCGTAACCGTTTTCTTTGGCATACTGCGCCGCATAGCGCATCCGCACCCGATAACAATAAGCGCAGCGCACCGTCGGTTCGTCCAGCATCCCCCGCACACACTCCTCCAGCGGATAGCTTTTATCCACCGTCAGCCGGTAACGCTTCTTCTCGCACAACTCCCGTAAAGCGTTCAAACGGCGTTTGAACTCCTTATACGGATGGATATTAGGATTGAAATACAAAATATCGAACTCCCTGCCGTCGGCCAGCAGCTTCTCTGTCGGATAACAGGCGCACGGGCCGCAGCAGGCATGCAATAACAATTTCATAACATCATCCCTTTTCCGGGAAAGGCACTCCCAAATAACGGTACGTCTCACGGGTCGCGATGCGCCCACGCGGCGTCCGCTGCAACAAGCCCAGCTGCATCAGATACGGCTCGATAACGTCCTCGATCGTATCAGTTTCCTCGCTGACCGCAGCAGCAATAGTTTCGATGCCAACAGGCCCGCCGCCAAAAGTTTTAACGATGGACTGCAAAATGCGGCGGTCGTTGCGGTCTAAACCATAACGGTCGACCTCAAGCCGGGCCAAAGCCTCGTCCGCCATTTTACCGGTAATAGCCACCGCACCCGAAACCTGCGCAAAATCGCGCACACGCTTCAGCAAACGGTTAGCCACACGGGGCGTGCCCCTGCTGCGGCGGGCAATTTCCTCCGCACCGTCAGGCACGATCTCCACGCCCAATATCTCGGCCGCGCGGGTAATGATAAACTGCAACTCGTCCGGCTTATAAAACTCCAACCGGCACTGCACGCCAAAACGATCGCGCAGCGGCGCCGCAATAGCGCCCAAACGGGTCGTAGCGCCGATCAGCGTAAACTTGGGCAAGTCCAGCCGCACACTGCGCGCACTGGGCCCCTTGCCGATAATTATATCCAGCGCATAATCCTCCATCGCCGAATAAAGTATCTCCTCCACTGTTTTAGACAAACGGTGGATCTCGTCGATAAAAAGCACATCGTTATCGCCCAAATTCGTCAAAATAGCCGCCAGATCGCCCTGCCGTTCGATAGCAGGCCCCGAAGTGACACGGATATTGACATTCAGCTCGTTAGCGATGATATTTGCCAAAGTAGTTTTACCAAGTCCGGGCGGGCCGAACAAAAGCACATGGTCCAGCGCCTCGTTACGGTCAGCAGCAGCCTTGATGAATACTTCCATATTCTGTTTTACCTGATTCTGGCCGATATACTCGCCCAGACGGCGCGGGCGCAGGCTGTACTGCCAAACATCGGCCTCCTGCTCCTGACCGGTGATTATTCTATCTTCCGGCTGCATTATTTCCTCCCGGCAAACAATTTAAGCGCCTGCTTGATGATCGCCTCGCTGGTCAGCTCGGCCTGGTTCGGGATCTGTTTCAAAGCAGGCATGATCTCCGAATTAGAATAGCCTAAAGCGCACAAAGCCTCGATAGCCTCGTTGACGGCGCTGCCGCCGCTAAAAGTAGCCACATCGGCAAAGCTGCTGTCATCGTCGCCGCCAATGCCGCCCACCTTATCTTTAAGCTCTAAAAGCAAACGTTCCGCTGTTTTTTTGCCAATGCCCGGCAGCTTCGTCAAAACCTTCAAATCACGGCTTTGCACCGCCAAATAAAAAGCATCGGGCTTCACAGCCGACAAAATACCCAAAGCGACCTTCGGCCCAACGCCGCTGACGCTTAAAAGCATTAAAAACAGGTTGTAATAATCCTGTGTTAAAAAACCAAACAGTAAAATAGCGTCCTCGCGCACAGCCATATAAGTGTGCACTCTGGTTTCCGCTCCTACAGTAAGTTCTCCCAGATGAGCCGCAGGCATAAAGACCCTGTAGCCAACACCGCTGTTAGTTTCCAACAAACAATATTCATTTGCCAGATAGGCCACCTTTCCTTTAATTGATCCAATCATGTTATTTCAACTCCTGCCATCTTCTCGTTGCCGCCGTATGCAGCCCGCAAATCGCCACCGCCAAAGCGTCGGCAACGTCGTCCGGTTTCGGCTTGGTGCGGATATTCAAAAGCTTCTGCACCATAAAGGTCACCTGCTCCTTATTCGCCCCGCCATAGCCTACTACCGCCTGCTTGATCTGCATCGGTGTAAATTCCGAAATCGGTATACCGCGGTTGGCCGCCGTCAAAAGCGCCACCCCGCGTGCCTGCCCAACGCTTATCGCCGTTGTTACGTTCCTGTTAAAAAACAGCTGCTCCACGCTCATCAAGTCCGGCCGGTATTCATCCAGCAAAACGCTCAGCTCGTCATAGATCTTTTTCAACCGCAGCTCGGGCAGCATGTCCTTATCCGTAAACACAGCCCCGTAATGGATCGGAGTCAGTTTATTGCCTACCATCTCTACCAGGCCAAAGCCGCAGATAGCAGTACCCGGGTCGATTCCAATTGCCAGCATCGCATGCTCCCTCCTGATGATGATAGAAAGCAGGCAGGCCTTTGCAGCCTGCCCGTCATATACTTTATTCTTCGTCGTCTTCCGGCAGATCAGCGTTAGTATACACGTCCTGCACGTCGTCCAACTCGTCCAATGCGTCAAGCATCTTGCGCATCTTCACCACATCGTCGCCAGCCAGCGCGGCCATCGTATCGGGTATCATGGCGATCTCCGACATCATAACTTCGATATTGTTATCAGCCAACGCCTGCTCCACAGCGTTAAAATCCTCGGGAGCAGTCACGATCTCGAAACCCTCTTCCTCAGCCTTAACATCCTCGGCCCCGGCCTCTAAAGCCACCAGCATCAAGTCATCTTCTGTGTAACCGGCCTCGCTGTCGATACTAAACAGGCCCTTGCGTTTAAACATCCAGTTTACGCAGCCCGTTTCGCCCATATTGCCGCCGTATTTCGAAAACACGTGGCGCACATCGGCAGCAGTACGGTTGCGGTTATCGGTCAAAGTGCTCACCATCACGGCAACACCCGCCGGGCCGTAGCCTTCATAAGTTATCTCTTCATAATTAGAAGCGTCAGCAGCGCCCTGTCCTTTTTGGATCGCGCGCTGGATATTATCTTTAGGAACATTATTAGCCTTAGCCTTCGACAAAGCCAATTTCAATTTCATATTTCCGGTAGGGTCAGGGCCGCCCATTCTTACCGCGATAGTGATCTCACGGCCTATTTTGGTAGTGATCTGGCCGCGAGCCGCGTCAGCCTTACCTTTTTTGTGTTTGATATTCGCCCATTTTGAATGTCCGGACATTGTCTAATTCCCCCTAAATCTTTAAACCCTGCAAATTTGCAAGCTATTTTTACCACAATATTATACTATAGAACCCTTATTTATTCAAACACTTTTCTACGGTTCCATCCTATAGTATAGCTAAACGCAGCCGAAGTTATCCCCGGCTGCGTTTTTAAATTACAGGCTATGCTTATAAAACAATATTTTTAGCGTTAGCTAAAGTTGCTCTCGCCTCAGCGATCAGTCTTTCCATAACCTCTGCGCAAGGCAGGATATCATTCAAAACATTCAGGCTTTGCCCTACCAAAACAGCTCCATGCACGATATCGCCTTCCACAGCAGCCATACGGTTAGTGCCGGTAGCAAAATCATTCAGCTCCTGCTGCGGAGCGCCGCTGCACTCTTTTACCAAATACTCTTTAGTAAAATCGTTTTTCAGGCAGCGCACAGCATTATTACGCGAAAAGCCCGTTACAGCCGAATCAGTATCGGTAGCCTTAATAATAGCTTCCTTAGCCTTAGGATGCGTCGAACACTCATCAGTCAGGATAAAGCGCGAGCCCATCTGCACGCCGTCAGCCCCCATCAAAAGCGCAGCAGCAATGCCGCGTCCGTCCGAAATACCACCGGCAACCAACACCGGCACCTTAGTCACCAAAGGCAGCACGTTCGTCATTAAAGCCATGGTGGTTTGCTGGCCGATGTGGCCGCCGCCCTCCATACCCTCGATGACCATAGCGTCTACCCCGGCCTCTTCTACACGTTTGGCCAGCTTAACGCTGGGCACTACCGGTATCACCTTGATGCCTGCGGCATGGAACCTTTCGATATGCGGCACCGGGTTACCTGCGCCCAAAGTTACAAAAGCAACCTTCTCTGCGCAAACAACATCGATGATCTCGTCAATATTAGGAGCCATCAGCATGATATTGACACCAAAAGGCTTAACAGTCATCTCTTTAGCCTTGCGGATCTCATCTCTGGTCCACTCAACAGTGCGCCCGCCGGTAGCAATAATACCTGCCCCGCCCGCATTCGACACGGCAGCCGCCAAATTAGCGTCCGAAGTCCATGCCATACCGCCCTGGATAACAGGATACTTGATCCCTAAAAGCTCAGTAAATTTTGTTTTCATATATCACACCTCTTAACATAAAAATTTTATTTATTCAAACCTACTATCATTATATAATACACCACTGTCCCTTGGCTACTCAAAAAGGCCCCTATCCTGTAAAAAAACAGTGAACTAATAGCTTACACAATTATCTGTTTAATTGACATTTTTCGTAAAATACCGTAAAATTTTTTTAATATCCCGATAGTGGATAGATAGACAGATCAAAGACAGAACTAAGGGAAAGAGGTTATCAGATTATGCGTAGTGAAGAAGTAAAGCTCGGCTCGACCCGGGCAGCTCACCGCTCTTTATTTTATGCGATGGGCTATACCGAAGAAGACCTAAAAAAACCGCTCATCGGCGTCGTTAACGCTCAAAACGAGATCATCCCCGGTCATATGCACCTCGACCAGATCGCCAAAGCCGTCAAACACGGTATTTTGGCAGCAGGCGGCACCCCTATCGAATTCCCCGCCATCGGCATCTGCGACGGCATCGCCATGGGCCACAACGGCATGAAATACCCCCTTGCCAGCCGCGAGCTGGTAGCCGACAGCATCGAAGCAGTCGCCAACGGCCATGCCTTCGACGGCCTCGTCCTCATCCCCAACTGCGATAAAATCGTGCCCGGCATGCTGATGGCAGCCGCACGCCTTAATATACCCGCTATCGTCGTCAGCGGCGGCCCTATGCTGCCCGGCCGTTTAAACGGCACCGACATCAGCGTCTCCACTGTTTTTGAAGCGGCAGGCCGCTTTGAAGCAGGCAAAATCGACCAGGAAGAACTAAGCACCATCGAGCACGCCGCCTGCCCCGGCTGCGGCAGCTGTTCGGGCCTTTTTACGGCCAATACCATGAACTGCCTCACCGAAGTGCTTGGCATGGGACTGCCCGGCAACGGCACCATCCCCGCCGCCTATCAGGGTGCACGCATCGCCCTTGCTAAACGCGCAGGCGCTAAAATCATGGACCTGGTAGCACAAAACCTGTGCCCCCGCGATATCATGACAATGGATGCTTTTGAAAACGCCATCACCGTCGATATGGCCATCGGCGGCTCGTCCAATACAGCACTACATTTGCCCGCCATCGCTCACGAAGCAGGCCATCCTTTGCCGCTGGATCTTTTTGATACCATCAGCAAAAAAACGCCCTACCTTACCAAACTCAGCCCCGGCGGCAGCCATCACATCATCGACCTTAACGAAGCAGGCGGCATCAACGCCGTCATGAACGAACTAAGCAAGCTGGGCCTGCTGCATAAAGATGCTAAAACCGTTACCGGACAAAGCATCGGCGCCAATTTTGAAGGCGCAGCTATAACCCGTCCCGACGTTATCCACACAGCCGAAAACCCCTACCGCAAAACAGGCGGCATCGCCGTACTCAAAGGCAACATCGCCCCCGATTGCAGCGTAGTTAAAGAAAGCGCCGTCGCCGAAGAAATGCTCGTACATTCCGGCCCGGCCAAAGTATACGACTCCGAAGACGAAGCCATCGCAGCCATCTGCGGCAAAGAGATCGTCAAAGGCGACGTCGTCGTCATCCGCTACGAAGGCCCCAAAGGCGGCCCCGGTATGCGCGAAATGCTCAACCCCACCTCCGTACTGGCAGGCATGGGGCTTGATAAAGACGTTGCCCTGCTCACCGACGGACGCTTCTCGGGCGCGACCCGTGGCGCCTGCATCGGCCATATCTCGCCCGAAGCCCGCGAAGGCGGCAACATCGCCCTCGTCCAAAACGGCGACATCATCGAGATCGACATCCCCAACCGTACCCTCAACGTCAAAGTATCTGACAACGAACTGGCTAAACGCCGTGCGACCTGGGTCTGCCCGCCGCCCAAAGTAACCAGCGGCTACCTGGCACGCTATGCTGCCCTGGTATCCTCCGCAGCTACTGGCGCCGTGCTTAAAGTACCCGGACAAGACTAAAACTTTATAACTAAACAGCAACAAGCCCAGCCGCAACAGCGGCCGGGCTTGTTTTGTTTTTCACTTCTTATTTTTGTTCCTGCTGTGCTTCCAGCGGGGCAAACACAAACTCGATCATTTTATTGTTTTTATCAAAGCCATAAATGATGCGCACCATTTTCTCTCTGCTGTAGCTGCCCAAATAAGTAAGGCGATCGCCCTGGTCAAAACGTTCGTAAGCAACAAATTTCATTTCTTTTTGGTTGCCCAAACGCTCTTTCACCTGTTTTTGCAGTGCGCCGAAAGCCGTTGCATCCACCTTTTGCTGTAAGTCCGGCGCAAAATCGCCGCTAAGCTGGGCAAAGCCTGTAGTATCGGCTGCATTCAGCACTGCCACAAACTTGTCTACTGCCCTTTGCTGTTTGTTCAAATCAGTGCCGTCACCTGCCGCAAAGCACATACCGCTAACTGCCATCACCAAAACCGTTGTTACCAATGCTACTAACTTTTTCATCAATCTTTACCCCTTTACTTTTTCCGTAATCAGCCGCTGCCACAAGGGCAGCGGCTGTTATTTTTGCTGGCCCTGCTCTTTTACAATGGCGCTGCTTAGTTTGTTTAGGCAGTCGCCCAGCTTGTCAAGCCGCTGCTTCTTGTGCGTCGGCCAGTTTGATGCCGTCACGGGGATCGGCGATGCTTAAAGTTTTTTTGGTGCCGTCGCTTTTGGTGAAAATCAGTTCTAATGTTTTTTCCATGTTGTGTTGCTCCTTTTTGTTTTGAATTTTTGTTTTTTGATTTTGTTGTAGATTTTTATGAAAATCTACTTTTTATTTTGCCTTAAAATGGGGGTTTTATTACCTTTTAGGATTTAGTCAGCATTTTTATGCTGGATTTTTTTATTTTTTGGACAAATTTTGGTTAGCCGCTATTTTTTACAAATACAACCTGTGGGGTTGTTGACATTTTTACAACTGTTCAATATATAAGCTGTGTATTGCTTCTAACTTAATATAAGCAGTATGACGTAAGTCGCAAATATACATTAACATTACTACAGTAATGAAACGTACGAGCCACAGGGAAAAGCGCACATGTGATCTATTCCGTTGTGTGCGCCGTGAGCTGTAAGCGCTGAGGCATTGAGGCACTGTTATATGCAACGCATAGAACAGGACTGCCGAAAGCCCGCAGAAATACTGACCGAATAGGAAAGTATTTCTGTGCCCCTTTAAAAACGAGTTGCCCGAGAAGCCGGACAGCGAGCAAAGCTAAACAGGAATCGTCACCGTGCGCCAAGTTCTTTGGTTACTTTCTTGGCAAGAAAGTGACGTAACATAAAGCTGGATGAAAAGATAAGTAATATAGAAGAAAAAAGAAAAACCTAAATCTCCCCTACCGCCGAAATAAGATCCTCAACATTAAGCGCAGAATATTGCCCCAAATCATTCTGCGCTGGCCAGCTCTGCTTTTTCTGTCACATACACGCCTACTATGGCGTGGCTCATCAGTTCGCCGATGGCTGCGGCGACGGCATAGCATTTGTCGTTTTCGGCATCAAGTTTGACGCTGCCGACGGATACGGTTTTGCTTTGTGCGACGCCGAGGGAGCTAATGCCGTTTTCGACGCTTAAAGATAATTTGTAGGATGTTGGTAATTTACTTGTTGTCATAGTGTTCTCTCCTTTGTGCTCGCTTGCGCTGCAAGCGGCTGTGTTTGTTGTTTTTTAGCAGGTGCTTTTGCTGCCCTGCTGCAAGTACCATTGGGCTTTGCCCCGCATCACATCGCCGCCGGGCTTCATTACGTCGTCGCCGGGTGAGTCGCGCATATACCACAGGTCCCAGCGGGTCTCGGGGTCGCCGCTATAGGGTCCGTAGCCGTCGGCCAGCGCCGCTTCGCAGTGGGTGATTACTACTTCTGGCGATGCGTCAAGCGCCAGCCCTTGTACGAGTACGGCTACTACCTGCGCCAGCTTGTCGGTTTGCGCTGCTGTGGGTGCATAGCTGCCCATATCAGCATCGTAGCCACTGTTGGCCTGCGCCCCCAAAGCGCAGCACAGTGCGATGCCGATGCTGCCGCTGTTGCGGTGCCAGGTGTGGCTTTTGCATTGGGTAAGGCTGGTGCAGGTGCGGTAGATGGTGCCGTCGGCGTCGATGTTAAGGTGGTAGTCGCTGTAGATTTGCCCGTAGCGTCCGGCCGTCCAGTGCAGATAGATCTGCGCGATGCGGTTGTGGGCGATGGCGGCCAGGCTGGCTATTTGCGGCAGTGTTATCGACTGTGGTTTGCTTACCAGCATGGTCTGTTACTCCTTTCGTTATTTTTATTGTGTGGTTTTATAAGCTGGCAAACAACGCGTGTGCTTTCGAGGAATGTTTGTCCTGGTTGCTTACACTTACTAAGTACATGGTTTTTTTGGTAAAAATCAGGCCCAGCCTAAAAAAAATTATTTTTTGCGCGAACCTGATTTTTTGCTTTTTTGATGTGTACTTAGTAAGGGTAAAGCAAAACCGTCTTTTTCTTTAGTATTTCTTTTTCTTAATAAGTTTGTACCTCTCTCTAAGATTTTACAGGCCCTTAGTTTTTGGTGTTAATTTATTAAGTATCAATACTGCTAATGTAGTTTATGCAGTATAGGGCGGCGGCGGTTTAACAAACAAAGGAGGATTTTTTATGTGTTATTTTTTTGTGGAAGGCGGCGCTAGTAATGAGTCATAGCTATGGCACTGGTACAGATGATGCGCATTTTGCGCGGGCAGAAAACGACTGGCTGGCTGCGCCCGAGGCGGCCGAGCTGCTGGAGGTGTATACCTGCACTTTGTGCGGCGGCCCTATTTTTGAGGGTGACGAATATTTGCAGGTTGACTGCTGCGGTGAGGTGTGCGGCGACTGTTTGGAGGGGCTTTCGGCGAAGGATTTTGCGCTGGCTGCCCTTGATTTAAAAACCGGCGCGGCCGGAATGGATGGGAGATAGTTTTTACAATGGATAGCAGGTCAAACAGCAGGTCAAATATTCAGCTTGATTTTTCGGTTTTAGTGCCGCTGGCACAGGCTGGCGACAGCAGGGCTATCAACACGCTGCTGGCGGGTTTTGAGCCGATGGTGCGGGCTTTTAAATATAACGGTTATTATGTGCGCTATTTGGAGCAGGATGATACGGAGCTTTTGGCGTTGATGGCGGTGCATGATGCTATTGGCAGTTTTAAGAACGGTAATTACAATTTTTTTACCAGCCATGTCAGGTTCAGTATTCGCCGTAAGCTTAGTTTGCAGGTGTTGAAGAAGAAGGACAGACTGGAGTGTGAGCAGGCGACGCTGGACGATGATACTTGCACGGCGCTGGACTGCTTTGCAGCGGAGCAGTATAAGCAAAAGGCCAGTTTGGACGAGTGCAGCGCAGGACTTTTGGAGCGTGTGGCACAGCTGCCGCAGGGGCAGCGGCTGGTAATAAACGAGGTGTTTTTGAAGGGCAAAAGCCAGCGCGAGGTGGCGACGGCGCTGGGAATTACAAGCCAAAGTGTGTATTGCTCAAAAAAGGCTGCGCTTGATGCACTGCGCCGGGCGTATGGGCTTGGCGCAAGCGGGCTGCACTGATGGATCGGCCGTTTGTTTTTATGAAGCGTGCTTTGCTTACTTTTAAAGCAGCGGGGCTGCATCCCCCGTTTTTGGGGCCGGGTGAGGAGGATTTTTGGCTGCAATTATGGGTGGAACGTTACGGCGCTTTGGCGCCTGATTTGTTTGTTGGCTGCGTGAAGCGGCTGGCGGGCGAGCGGTATTTTCCACGGCTGCACGATATGGACGCCGCGGTACTTGATTCCGATAAGAAGCGTGTGCTGTCGCTGCGGCGCCAAAAGGAGCGGCTTGAGGCCTGCCAGGGGCCTGATTTGTTTGACCGTGAGAACAGCAGGCGCCGGGTACGCGAGCTGATAGAACATTTGGAGCGTAAGTTTGACCCGCCCTAGATAGTGTCAAATAAAGTTCGCAAAAACCATAATACTCCGATAAAAGCTTATGC
>OIZQ01000107.1_pt1 | contig 58070 bp, 56 predicted proteins | sample 1588491 | NCBI WGS metagenome assembly OIZQ01 (sample SAMN03283262) | human gut metagenome | biome: human-associated habitat; material: feces | host: Homo sapiens | place: USA | collected 2013
AAGCTCGCGGACTATAACCGCCGGTAGGGAATCGCACCCTGCCCCAAAGGCTACCGTATTAAATTATAAGCTAAATATAGCATAAAAGCCGGTCTTAGTCAATTTTTAGAAAATGAACTTCCTGTGAATTTATGCCGTAAATATTAATATTGATCAGCTTCACATTGTTACAACAGCCACGGCCCATATTATTTCGAAAGCCGGTAAACCCTGCTCAGGCTTTCCGGCTTCCGAAGATGGAGAAATGAGTAACCAAACTGAATGGAATAAGCTAAATTATCAGCTTGCAAATATAACTTACTATTAGCTTGCTATATTTGCAGGCCTGTGGTAAAAACCACCATACCTATTATTACGCAGTGGTCCAAAGGCGCACCTGCTCTAATAATTCCTTAAAATTCTGCTCCAGCACCGTAATGGCCTCGGCCGAAGCATCGTCGATATGAAGTCCCACCGTTACAGTAACGGTGTGTTCTGTCAGCCTTGCCAGCAGCAAAGCCGCACTGCGTGCCAGCATATCTTCCTTATGTGCCGTCAGGCAAATAACCGACGCCGATGAAGAAATAATACTTGCGTTTTGCAGGCTGGGGCGCGGCACACCTACTGCCACCGCACCGATATGCTGCCTTTCGCCGCCGCCAATGACAACAGTCAGGTCGTCACCACAGCGTACAGCCACAGCTTCCAGCAAATATTCGCCGGCGCCCAGGGAAAAAGTTTGCATTTTCATCTTAACTCTCCCCTTTCCACGCTACAAAATGCTTATAATCAATGCCAAACTGCATCAGTACCTTGCCGATGATATGCTGCATCTGCTTTTCGACCGAATTAGACCCATTGTAGAAAGTCAGCATCGGCGGCACCACTATCGCTATACGTTGTATCTGCTGCGCTGAAAGCATCGCCGCTGGCATTGCCTGTTGTTTCAGCGACCTGCGCCGCTCCTGCGACAGACGTTCCCCCCCTGATATACAAACGTCATTGCCAACAATGTGTGGGTAATTGCCTTGCCCAATCTCCACCTGTTTTTCATTTTTCCTCAGCCTCCTATATTAAGATTTTTATTTTGATACAGCCTGTAAAACAAGCTTTAGTTATTGTTTTCAATCTGTAGATTTATCTTTTGCGAATTCTTAGTTGAAATTTATTTATATAAGCGATACTTTAATCATTATAGCACGTTTGTACCCCCCCGCAAGACACTTACTTTTTATTTGTGTAAAACGTCTTCGAGTCTTGGGGCGCATTACGCCAGTGGCTTTAAAACTGTCGGCGTCTGCGCTTTTTGCCAGTGTTTTGTACGTCCATTGGCACGATAACAAAAGACAGCCACAAAACGTATTTAGCCAGCGAGTCCCCACAAGCCCCTGTTAAACCAGCTGCCAGCAAATATAAATTACTGCTACCACAGCTTCTAAAAAGGCATAAAAAAAAACCAGCAGTCAATTAAGTCCGCTGGTTTAGTGTTTAGAATAACTATGAAAGATACCCCTATTAATTTTTAAGTCTTTACTAAATTAAATCATAACTGCTGCTAAAGTACAGAGAAAGGCTTTCCTCAAGACAAAGGGTTACCTAAAACTCCCAACGTATTCCTCCTTCAACACGATAAGGGGTTTTTACCTCGCCTCCAAAACTTTTTTCAATATCCACATAAAAATGAGTGTTTTTATTCAACAGCATATTAGCCCCAATACCAACTTCATACCAGGTACCACCCTGACTATCACTAAATGATAAACGGTCATCATTGCTGCGATCACGTAAAGTAATCTGATCGTCGCCGCAAAATTCGTGCAATAATGAAGCCTTAGCATAATAGCGGAAAGCTTTCTGGGTGTCTTTTTTTACTTCGCGGCTCAAAACAAAGCCTAAACGCCCTACCAAAGAATTCATGGCATCTGTTGTAACTTCAAAACCATTTTTGGTTGTATAAGAATCTCCCCATAAATGTCCATAGGTAAGTTGCGCCTGCGGTTCGATGTACCAGTTTGCATTATTTAGTGCCTGTTTACGGCCATATTCAGCACTGATACTGGCGGCCCAGTTTTTGCCGGTGCCGCTGTCAGCATATTTACCATAGGTTTCATGTTCGTTACGCAAACGGCTTCCTTTTAGCACAAGGTCAAGGTAGTGCCCCTTGTCGCCCAACCAGGTGCCATACAGTGCCAGGCTGGTATTAGTGTTTTCGCCCTTGCCTTTGTTGTACGAGCTTTTACCTTCGTCGCGGCTTAGGGCAATACCCCGCCGCCAGACACCATTTTCAGCAGCCTGCCGCTGGTCATAGCCAATCTGTATCGAAGTCATATGATTGGTAAACCAATAATCTCCGCCGCGTGTATGTTTACTGCGGCTTACACGAGTCCAGGCCCCGCCGTCATCGTTAGCGTAGCGCAGCTCGCCCATACGTTTTAGCAGAGTGTCGTTTTCATTCCAATAGCGCCAACCGGCAAAAGCAGCTGCTAAAGCGGCTGCCGGCACCTTCGAGTCGTCAGTGATTATTTTATCATAGCCTGTTATCCACCAGTCACGGTTATTAGAGTCTACCCATTGTAGATTATCAAAATCATTTTGATCGACCAGTTTACTGTCAGCATCCGTATCTTCCTGAGCAGTCTGCAAAACAACAGGCTTGTATGAATACAATTGTGATACCTGGGTAGCACCGGGTTTAAACGTCACATCATCTGTTGCACGGGCAAATTTAAGATATTTCCCCTCTACCTGCGCCTCATTTTTAAAGGCATCATCGTCTACATAGATATTATGAGTCATCGGTCCGTTGCTGTTCTCGGCATGGATGAAGTCACCATAACGTGTATAGCTTACTTGCGTATTCAAATTTACAGTTTTACTGCCATTGGCATAGGTATAAACATTTCCGCTCAAGCTGCCGCCATGATAGATCTCGGTACCATCTTTGACTACTGTAACACCGTTATCGTTCAGTATATCTGTATTGATAAGAAAATCGCTGTTGTTGCCATGTAAAGTTTCGATAGACATTTTCTGATACGGGTTGGTATCTTTATAATAATGATCCTGGTGCGACAAGTCGATACGTCCGCCGTTAGCATACAGTTCGCGGAAATCACTGTCGCTGGTAACCTGCCACTCTGTTCCGGCAGCAGACGTGATATAGACATTACCATTGGCAGCGCCATGCAGATAGGAACCTTCTTTATCCATTACAAAATCAATATAGGAACTGCCATCAGTCGGCACAGAGCCTCCCATTGGTGCGATACCAGCCTCAGCACTGCGCAGCTCGATCTCGATTTCCACTTCATTCCAGTCGTTTATAGATATTTCAAGTGACAGGTTACTGTTATCGGTATACCCTTTACCGTCGGCGTACAGATCCCCGTCTATCTGCACCAGGTTTTGATTTCCTTCTGCATTGACTTTTATAAACCCGCCTTTGGAAGCGTGCAATGCCCGCACCAGCTTAAAATCACTGTCATTAGCACTGCGGTCTATCCTGATAGCAGTATTGCCGTTCAGGTTTGCCCGGCTTCTCGTATCTGCCATCCACACAGAATCATTGCTTTTTTGAGCCCAAACACCATAAGCATTACCATCGGCTTTTGCATTAACAGTCAAATCACCGTTAACGGTAATATCACCGCCGGCATTAGCCATGATGCCAACAGCTCTGCCACTTGTTGCTTCAGCATTGATCTTAAGCGCGCTATCAGCCGCAGCAGTTATTTTACCAGAATTGTCCCTGCCAAACTCAAACCCCGACGCTTCATAATGGCTGACAAGCCCCATAGCGTCGCCACCTGCAGTATTGGCATGCAAATTAACTGCCCCGCTGATATTGGTAGCGCCACCATTAAGTAAAGCATAAGCGTCATTATTTTGTGATTTGGCATGCAGCGTACTATTCGTATTTGCTAAAAAGTTAGTACTACTCTTCCGGTCGGTATAAACACCGGTCGCTGTTTTTACACCTTCCGCTTTAACTGTAGCGTTCGCACTGTTAAAGTTGATTGTACTGCCGTGATTATCGCCTGCAGTATTAACAACAGCAACAATACTGGTATTGCTGTTGTTACTGGTGGAATACAGTTCCGTACCATCAGCCTTAAAATGTACTACAGCACCATCAAAAGCAGTTATAGCTGTATTCTGATTACTGTTGCTGCCTTTGTTATGTATAAAGGTTTTATCGCCGGCAAAATTCAACTCTCTGCCGCTCGTACCATCTGCATCCACTATATAAACTATTTGTTTATCACCAGTATGCGTTCTATCAATATCGTTCAGTATACCTGGTGTATCTGTTAAAGTTATTGTCTGATCTACACTTGGCACAACTGCTGCTGATGCAGTCAATGGTAATTGTACGGCCTCCCCTGCATATACACAAGATAGCATCAGCAATGTACGCAGCCCCATGTTTTTTAGCACCCTCTTTTTCATTTTACTAATCCCCCTTAGTGTTTTTTATCTACCCCAATAACAAAACAACCCTCTTCAAAAATAAATCGACATTTCTTTTTGTCGTTTTATTTGCCTGTAGATTATTTAATTATATCATTCTATAATTTTAATTTCAAATTTATTATTTTTAACATTCTGTCTTCTTAAATGTCTCTAAATTAAAATTAATGGCTCTAATATTCTATATCTATCATTTTTATGATTATTTAGTTTTGTATTTTATAAAAAATAACCAAATTCAATGAAATATAATTCCTATACTATATCTGCACCTTATATTGAACATTCATTTTTATAACAATAACTATCTATCTTTTAATTAATACAAAATAAAACCATCTGCTACACCAGAGGTTAGTGTCTGGAAGTATAAAAATACCCATCATTTAAGATGGGTATTCTTTATTTGACTTTTGCTGCCTGCTGCTGGTATGTCGATGCAGCAGCAGCATTATCTTATGTAGTTTTCACAATGCCCTTAAATCTGGAGCATCATCCGGGTTTGGGGGTGTTTTTTACATTACAAAACAAGTTTTTTGTTTTTATTTTTGTAATTTGGTCATATTTAGCGCTTTTGGTGAAGATATATATAGTGAGAGGCCTAAAACAGTGCCTTACCAATTTTAAGAAAGGAGGAACTTGAAATGCGTATTTTAGAACCTGACGTTGTCAGCTTAAGCGAACTGCAAGAGCTGGCGGCACTGGCCCGTAACCGTATTTGCCGCTTATACCTGCACTGGACTGCAGGGCGCTATGGTGAGTTTTATGACGATTACCACCTTAATATTGACGCCGATGGTAATGTTTACCGTACTTGCTGTGCTTTGACAGACTATAAGCCCCATACCTGGCAGCGTAACACTGGCAGTATTGGCATTACCTTGTGCTGCGGGTTTAATGCGCAGGCCAACAATGGTTATGATGCCTGGCTGGGTTTATTTGCACCTACGCCGCAGCAGCTTGACAGCCTGGGGCGCGTTATAGCGGTGCTTGTGGATGCTTTGGCTTTACCTTTGAATGAGGATACGGTGCTTACTCACTGTGAGGCCGCTTTTATTGACGGCTACGGTCCTTTTAGCGGCGATGCCGAGACACGCTGGGATTTGTGGTATTTGCGCGATCTACCCGGCGATGGGCTAATGAAGCCCGGTGGTTTTGTGCTGCGGGGCAAAGGCTTATGGTATTATGGGCAGCTGCACCAAGCGCGCCAACCACCAGTGCCTGATTTTTAGTATTACTAAAATTTACAGTAAAGGAGATGAGAATATGACCGTAAGTAAAAACCCTACTTCTTACAAGCTTTCTTTGGAAGTTGAAAACGGCGTGAACGCTATTGGCGCCATGCAGACTAAAAGCGCTTCCCTGGGCAGTGTGCGTTTGGAAGCAGAAGCCGACAAGTGCTACACAGTTGCCGAAGCTGTTGGCGACCTGATGAAGCACGAGATCGTAAATGTTTACGTTACTGAAAAGGCTGCTCTTGAAAACGCTGGTGAATAATGAACTTATATTAAAATTTTAAAGGAGAGAACACACATGGAAAAAACTTTGGAACTGGTTTTTAATAAAAGCGACGGTACTAAAAAAACTTTAAGTATCGCCGACCCCCGTGCAGACGTAACCCTAGCCGACGCTCAGGCTGCCGCTGCCAAAATCATTGAAGCCAACGTACTGACCAGTGGCGGCGAAGCCCTGGTCGAGTTTGTGGAAGCACGCATCAAAACTGTTACTGTTTCGGTACTGGCTTAAGGTTTATGGATACCAAAGAAATTTTCAGCGCCGTGGGCAACTTTGGTTTTCCCATGGTGCTGAGCTGGTATTTGCTGCTGCGAATGGAACAGCGGCTGGATAAACTTACCGATTGTTTGAACGAGCTGAGTAAGGCCCTGCTGCAAAACACCAGGGAACTTTAATAATGATTGTTTTTTTAAGATGAAGTGAAGGTTATCTTAAACACAAAAAAACACTGCAAATTTTTTGCAGTGTTTTTTATTTATAGCTTTGTAATTATGCTTTTAAGCTGGCGATAGCGGCTTTGGTATCTGCCGCGCCATACACATACGAGCCGGCAACCAAAATAGTTGCGCCTGCCGCGCGCACCAGTTTAGAGGTTTTATCGTTGATGCCGCCGTCTACCTGGATGGCGATGCTTAACCCGGCGTCATCGATCATTTTGCGCAGGCGTGCGACTTTGGGCACCGTGGTTTCGATGAAGCTTTGCCCACCAAAACCGGGGTTGACGCTCATTAAAAGCACCATATCTATTTCAGGCAAAATCTCTTCCACCAGACACAGTGGCGAAGCTGGATTCAAAGCCACGCCGGCCTGCATACCTTTGCTTTTGATGTACTGCACGCAGCGGTGCAGGTGTTTGGTCGCTTCGGCATGTACTACTACCATATCCGCTCCGGCATCGGCAAAGTCGTCGATGTATTGTTCGGGATTGTTGACCATCAGATGGCAGTCGAAAAAGAGCCTGGTGACCTTGCGGATTTTTTTGACCACGGGCGCGCCAAAGGTCAGGTTGGGCACAAAAGCTCCGTCCATCACGTCGATATGCACCCAATCAGCTCCGGCTGCTTCGATCTTTTTGATCTCGTCTGCCAGATAGGCAAAATCTGCGGATAAAATTGAAGGCGCTACTTTGATCATTTTCTTCCATCCTTTTCTTTTTTGGATTTTATTTCGTCTAAAATAGTCAGGTACGAAGCATAACGGGTAGCGGCAATCTCGCCTGCCGCCAGCGCTGCTTTGACGCCGCAGACAGGTTCGTGGGTATGGGTGCAGGGCGTAAATTTGCAGCCCTGCTCATAGCCGCCAAATTCTTTAAAGCAGCCTGCCAGCCGCGTTTCGTCCAGTTCTTCTAAGTTAAGGTTGCCAAAGCCGGGCGTATCGGCCATATAGCCGCCAGCAAAGGGCAGCAGATGTGCAAAGCGGGTGGTGTGCTTGCCCCGCCCTATTTTTTCGCTGACGCTGCCGGTGACCAGCTGCATACCAGGCTCGATTGCGTTTAGTGTAGACGATTTGCCTACACCCGACGGGCCTGCAAATACTGTTATTTTACCATAAAGCCGCTGCTTGAGTGCATCCACGTTAGTGCCCTGCTGCGCCGAAATAGCAAATACTTCGTAGCCGATTTTTTCGTAAACGCCTTTCACTTCATCAACAAAGCCTGCCGGGGCCAAATCGATCTTGTTAAGGCAGATGACTGCGGGGATACCCGCCTGTGCGGCCAGTACCAGCAGCTTGTCGGCCAATAGATAGCTGAAATCCGGGTTGACGCAGGCAAAAGCTACGATGATGAGGTCGACGTTAGCGACGGTGGGACGCAACATAAAGTTGCGCCGGGGCAAAATCTTTGTGATCATGCTCTCGCCGTCGGGGTTGGTTTCAAACTCCACTAAATCGCCTGTGCACAGCGAAAACCGGATCTGCTTGAGCTTGCCCTTGACTTTGCAGGTAACAAGCTCCTCCAAACCGCTGTCTACATAGTAGTAGCCATTATAGGTCTTGATTATTCTTCCTTGGCCTACACTCACAGGTTTTTCTCCTCAACCAGTTTGTTATTGCAGAAGAACTGCACCTTACCGGCGCCTGTTACTTCTACCTTTTGACGGATGCGTACACCGGCTTTTTGAGAGCCCTGGTAAACAGTACGCTGTCCGTTATCGTCGTTCAATATTATCTGCACGTCCTGGGCGCCACTGCCCGAAGGCACAACGAATTCGGCATATTTATTGACACTTTGCGGATGCCGGCCCGAAGATATTTGCAATACGACTTTGCCGTCACCGGCAAATTTTGCGCCTGCTGGTGGTTCCATACCGACTACGGTACCCTCGGTATTAGAGCTTTCCACATAGCGGACGGTAATATCCATAATTCCCAGCTCACCCAGCACTTTTTGCGCATTAGAAAGGCCGCTGCCCATCACGTCGGGCATAGTAAGGTCTTTAGGGTCGCGGCATACTACCAAATCTACTTTAGATCCTTTGGGCGTCTGATTTTTCGCTTTGGGGGCCTGTTCCAAAACAGATTCCGTGGTTTTACCGGCGACAAATTTGTAGGTTACCACGCCTACATCATAGCCCATTTCCTTTAAGGTTTTTTGCGCTTTATCGAAGGAAAGCCCCACTAAATCAGGCATTTGCAGCATTTCCAGCCCTTTGCTCACGACCAGGGTTATCTCGCTGCCTTCCTTGCGTTTGCTGATGCCTTCCGGTTCCTGCTTGATAACGTAACCTGGAGTAACTTTTTCGTCGTATTCTTCGTCCAGTTTAACGGTGAAGCCTACCTGCTCCAGAGTTTTTTGCGCCTCGACTACAGATTTACCAACAACGCTGGGTACATCAACGGTTTTGCGGCTGAAAACGTTACCGACCATCAGAAATACTGCCGCTAAAACTGCTACTAAAGCAAAAAGCTTCAGATATTTGTTGCGGCGTTCCCGTTTGTTGACGGCAGCGGCTTCCTGCACGATCTCGTCAGTAGTTTTATTGAAAGCGGGTTTCATAATGATGGTTTCTTCTGGCGCCCCGGTTTCGCCGTCGCGGGCCCAATCATAAATATGCCCTGTCGGCTCGCCCAGTTCTGGTTTGGCCAGAGCTGTGATACCCAACATTTCGGCGTAATCTTCTTCCACACTTTCCTGCAGCATTTTATTTTTGATATTATAAAGATCCTGCCACATTTCCTCGGCGGTCGCATAACGATCGGCCGGATCTTTAGCCAGGGCTTTGTAGATAACGTCCTGCAAAGAGTCGGGCAGTTCACTATTATATTCTTTAAGCGAACGCGGTTTCTTTTCCAGGTGCATCATCGCCACGGCGACTGCTGTTTTGCCGTCAAAGGGAACATGCCCTGTAAGCATTTCGTACAGCACGATACCCAGTGAATAGATGTCGGATTGCGCGGTAACGGGTGCGCCGCCAGCCTGTTCGGGCGACAGATAGTGCACCGAACCGATAACGGACGATGTATAGACCATCGTCTGGCTGCTGACCATGCGGGCGATGCCGAAATCGGCGATCTTAGGGGTCATATTTTTGTTGATTAGTATATTATGGGGTTTGATATCGCAGTGGATGATGTTGCGGTTATGGGCGTGCTGCAAAGCGGCAGCCAGCTCACAGGCGATATGTACGGCCCAGAATGGTTTAAGCGGCCCCTGCCTGTCCAGCATATTTTTGAGCGTTTCGCCGTCTACATATTCCATTACGATAAAATAGGTGCTGTTTTCTCCGCATACATCAAAAATATTGACGATGGACGGATGGATGAGACGTGCTGCCGACTGGGCTTCGCGACGAAATTGCTCCAGCAGGCTTTTGTCGTTGATGAACTGGGCTCGCAATATTTTGACTGCAACCTCCCTGTCCAGCAGCATATCCTGTGCTAAATAAACCTCGGCCATACCACCAACGCCGACAGGACGCAGGATCTTATAACGGTTATGTAAAATTTTTCCTTCCATAGCTGTCATGTCAGTCCTCCTCCTTGGTCGATGTCAAGTCGATCAATATCAGCGAGATATTGTCGCGGCCACCATTATCTAAAGCGGCTTCCAGCAGCATTTCTGCCGCCTGCTTCGTAGAATTTCCTTGTAAAATAGCTGCTATCTGCTCGTCTTGTACCATGTCTGAAAGTCCGTCACTGCACAAAAGCAGCTTACTGGCTTCTGCCAGTTCCATGGTAAAAACGTCCACTTCCAGCCCGGCTTCGGCACCTATCGCCCGCAAAATAATGTTTTTCTGCGGATGCTGAAAGGCTTCCTGTGGGGTTATCTCGCCCTGGGCCACCAGCTCGGCCACATAGGAGTGGTCGACAGTTATCTGCCGCAACTCGCCCTGATGCCAGCTGTACAGCCTGCTGTCGCCTACGTTGGCGATATAGGCCCTGCCGTCGCCAGGCAGATAGACCGCAACTAAGGTGGTACCCATATCGTGATATTTTTCTTCTGTCTGTGCCAGATGGTGGATGTGGGCGTTAGCCTGCCGCACCGCCTGGGCTAATGCCGCGCTTAAAGCATCAGCTTCTAAATTTTCAAAATTTGCTGCTTCCTGCTGCAAAACCTTCAGGGCTTCGCTGCTGGCAGTTTCTCCGGCTGCATAGCCACCCATACCGTCGGCGATAGCAAAAAGCTTAGGTCCAGTTGCCAACAAAGCATCTTCGTTGACCGTTCTTACCATGCCCACATGGGTTTTACTGATAACGAACATCGGCGAACCTCCTTACTTAATTACCTTTATTGCGTCTATAGTGCCGCTTACTTATCATTTTGCTTACCTGTGCCGCGTTCCTTACTGCCCTTTCGCAAACTTGGCGCGTAGCTGTCCGCAGGCGGCGTCGATATCTTTGCCCATTTCCCTGCGGATAGTAGCGTTGATTTTATTTTTTTGCAGCACCTGTAAAAATGCTTCCACCGTTTTTTTAGATGGACGGGCGAAGCCTTTTTCGGGCACTGGATTAGCCGGGATCAGATTGACGCTGGCATTCTTGAAGCGCAGATGGTGCGCCAGCAGCTCGGCAGCTATAGGGCTGTCGTTTTTGCCTGCGATCAAAATATATTCGTAGGTTACCTGCCTGCCGGTATGCCCCACATAGGCCTCGGCGGCCTGGATGACTTCCGGGAAGGGATAACCCTTGTTGACAGGCATCAGCTCCGTGCGCAGTTCTGGCTCGGCCGCATGCAGCGAGATGGCCAGGTTGATGGGAATGCCCAGCGCTGCCAGCTTTTCGATACCGGGAATTATGCCACAGGTGGAGATAGTCATATTACGGTAGCTCATATACAGTGTGTTTTCCTGATGCAGAAACTGCAAAGCACCGATCACTGCCTCAAAATTGAGCATCGGTTCGCCGCTGCCCATAACGACGATACGGCTGACCTGTTTTCCCTCTTTGACAAGCATACTGTTAAAAACATAGACCTGCGCTAATATTTCGGCAGCTGTAAGGTTGCGAACGCAGCCGTTAAGGCCGCTGGCACAAAAGGCACAGCCCATATCGCAGCCAACCTGGCTGGAAACACAGACGCTGTAGCCATAGTCGTGGCGCATCAGCACCGTTTCGACCGAGTTGCCGTCGGGGAACTCCAGCAGCACCTTGCGGGTGAGGTCGTCCTGCGACACCTGCTCGCTAAGTATTTTAAGCTGCTGCGGCAGGATAGTAAACCGCTCTTCTAAAAGCGCGATGTCGGCTTTGGACAGATTGCGCATTTGGTCAAAGGCAGTGACTGATTTTTGATACAGCCATTGATAGACCTGCGCTGCCCGAAATTTTTTCAAACCGGCAGCTACCAAAAGTTCCTGTAATTCTGTTAAAGGTAAGCCAAAAAGCTCTGTTTTCACGTTTAAAATTACTCCTTACGCGCCAAAGCGCAGATATAAAAACCATCGGTGCCGTCACGCTGGGGCAACAGCTGCAATTCGTCAACGGTTTCGCCCGTCAGCGGGTGCACAAAGCCTGCGTACTTCCAGTTAGGGTTGTTTTCTAAAAACTCAGCGGGTATATAATGGTTTTCGGCCTGCTCTAAGGTGCAGGTACTGTATACTAAGCGTCCGCCCGGCTTCACATAGCTTGCGGCATTGCGCAGAATATCACGCTGCAAGGGCGGAAAGGTTTTTAAATCTAATTTGTTTTTAGTCCAGCGTGCTTCGGCGCGGCGGCGCAGAACCCCCAGCCCCGAACAGGGTGCGTCCACTAAAACGCAGTCGGCAAGCCCCTCCCACTCCGGGTTGAACTCGGCTGCATCGTGCACCGATGCTTTGATAATATTGATACCCAGACGCTGGCAATTTTCTTCGATCAATTTAAGCTTATGCTCGTGGATATCAGTGGCATAGATAATACCCTTATTTTGCATAAGCTGCGCCAGATGCGTAGTTTTACCGCCCGGCGCGCTACACACGTCAATAACGGTTTGCACAGGCTGCGGCGCTAAGATGGGCGCAACCAGCATAGAGCTTTCGTCCTGCACATAAAACATATTGTTATATTTATCGAATAAAATGCCCAGTGAAGGTATTTTGGTGCAGACGATGCCGTCCTCGCACCATTTAGAAGGCTCGGCTTCAAAGCCGTCCTCCAGCAGACCGGCCAGCAGGGTTTTGCGGTCGGTTACCAGCGTATTGACACGCAATGTCAGCGGCGGCGGCTCGTTATCGAAGCGACACAAAGCTTCAGCCCCTTCAAAGCCAAACTGCTTCAGCCAACGCTTCACCAGCCAGTCGGGATGAAATTCCTTCAGCGCTAAATACTGCTTGGGCTCTTTGGCAGCGTCAGGATAAACGATGCTTTCCTTACTGCGCACCGCTTGCCGCAAGACGCCGTTGACGAATTTTACCGAGCCTGTATGACCAAATTTTTTGGCTAAATTGACGGACTCGTTACAAGCAGCAGAGGCCGGTATGCGTTCCAAAAAATAAATTTGGAAAACACCCAGCCGTAAAATATTTAAGATCATCGGGTCGATTTTGCCAAGCGGCCGCGATACCAGCTGGCCAAGCAGCCAGTCGATAGTGCCTTTGGCTTTTACCGTGCCGTACACCAGCTCGGTCACAAACCTTCTGTCCTGTTCGTTATGCTTTTGTTTGCCCAGCGCTTTGCTGAGCGCGATGTTGGCGTAAGCGCCGTCGCTAAAGACGCTGCTGATTACCTGCACCGCCGTTAAGCGGGCGTTGGGGGCAGCGCTTGCTCCACCAGCTTGCTTGTTAATGTTCGCCATGCTTTTCCTCAACTTCTAAAAAGTCTAGTACCGCGGCTTCTACCCTGTTGATATCGACACGGGTATTAAAGCAGGGGCCAAAGGGGCGTTCGTTGAGTACGCCGATAACTGGCAGCGGGAACACGTCCTGGATACCGCTGGTCAGGTCGCGCTCGCAGGCTACGGCTACTATCGCCTTCGGCCTGATCTGCTTGACCATCTGCCGCGCTAAAGTTCCGCCTGTGGCCACTGCCATATGAATACCATAACGGTGGGCCAGCCCCAGCATATCGCCGACGCTGCAGCCGCCGCATTGGTGGCAGTTTTCGATGTTGCGGGTTATTTTATGCACGCAGGTATCCAACTGGATGCAGTGCGGAGTCAGGATCATGATCCGATCGGCCGGCACCTTGACCCGGTGCTGCTTTACCAAATGGTTGCTTACTTCGATGAAGGACTGCTCTATTTTACTGCGCGGGATATCAAATATCCTGCCTAAAACTACGGCGAAGGGGAATAAAATATTTACTGCCTTCCATGCCCAGAAGTAAAAAATCTTCATAATGGGCACGCCCAAAATAGCCAGCACGATACCAGCCACGCCTGCCAATAAAGCCAATGCAGCAGCAATAGCGATGCCGCCAAAAACTACGGGCAGCTTGCCGTTGATTTGTTCCAGACCGGGCAGGGCTACGCGCCACGCCATATAAATGACCATAGCGCCGATAATGGCGCTGGCCAGGGTCAGCGAAACAAACACTCTTTTTTTAGGCTTAAACACATTTTCAAGTTCTATCATTACTTACCCCTCAATATTACCTAACACTGTGCCGGGCTCAACGCCGCGGCCATTGCAAAATACTTTGGCTTCCATGCGTTTCTTCGATTCGGGCTGCACTTCCAGTATTTCCAGCGCGCCATCGCCACAGGAGACTACGAAGCCTTTTTTAGTTATGGCTGTCACTGTGCCTGCGGGGGCAGCTTGCCCTTGAGCAAGTACAGTACGCCAGATTTTTAAAGTTTTGCCATCAGGCATTTTGGTAAAAGCGCCTGGAGCCGGGTTAAAGCCACGCACCAGATCGTGTATTTGCTGAGCCGGTGCCGTCCAGTCGATTTTCTCCATCGAACGGTCAAGCAGCTTGGCATAGGTCGCCTCGGCTTCGTTTTGTTTTTCAGGCTTGGCGCTGCCGTCAGCAATAGCGTCCAGCGTCGCCACAAGCAGCTTGGCGCCTTCTGCCTTCAACTGGTCGTGCAGCTCGCCCATCGTCATTTCGCTGCCGATAGGTACGGTTACCTTGCTAAGCATATCACCCGTATCCATACCAATATCCATCTGCATGATCGTAACGCCGGACTCCTTTTCGCCCTGTAAAACAGCGTAGTGGATGGGCGCCGCGCCACGATATTTAGGCAGCAGCGAAGCGTGCACATTGACGCACCCCAAAGGCGGCAACGTCAAAAGCTCACGGTTCAGCAGCTGGCCAAAGGCAGCAACGACGACTATTTCGGGCCGCATCTGCTGCAGCTCGGCAATAAATTCGGGCGTTTTAACTTTTAGCGGCTGGTAAACAGGCAGATCTTGCGTTAAAGCGTATTCTTTGACCGGCGTCATCAGCATTTTCTGCCCGCGTCCTTTCGGACGGTCAGGCTGGGTGATAACGGCGACGATCTCGTGCTTGCCTGACTCTACCAGGGCCTGTAAGGTGCCTACGGCAAAATCGGGCGTGCCCATAAATACAATTCTCATTTCAATCTCCTTTGCTGTTGCTATTCTACAACAGCAGGTGTCTCTTTAGGTGTCAGGACTGTCGCTTTGTCGATAAACAGTATGCCGTCCAAATGATCAAGCTCGTGCTGCACTGCGATCGCCAGCAGGCCATCGCTGGAAAGTTTCATGCGTTTGCCCTTGCGGTCATAAAATTCGCATTCGATATATTCGGCGCGTTCGACTTCGCCTTCAAAGTTTGGCACCGACAGGCAGCCTTCGCCGCCTACTACCGAACCTTCTTTTTTAGTGATGACCGGGTTGATAAGCTCGAGGATACCCTCGCCTACATCTATTACTACTATGCGTTTGGACACGCCTACCTGAGGCGCTGCCAAGCCCACGCCGTCAGCCGCATACATGGTCTCTGCCATATCGTTAAGCAAACGCAGCGTTTTTTTATCTACACGTTCTACTTCCTGTGCCTTTAACCGCAGCACGGGGTTACCGGCAACAATGATTTCTAATTTAGCCACGGTTGACCTCCTTGATTTTTCTTACCTTATATTATACCACAATTTTCAAACTGCAAGAAATTTCTAAACAACGCTGATCGGGTCGACGTCAAAGTAAACATTGCGGCATTCTTTAAACTCCGACTGCCACAAGGCCTGCTTGACCGCTTCCATCTGCGGACTTTTAACAAGGATATTGGTGCGGTACAGATCGCGCACTTTGGCGACGATGGCCGGGAACGGCCCCAATACCTGCAGCTCCTGCGCCGTATTTTCCAGCTGCATGATCTGCAAAAAGTTAACGATGCGCTGCGCCAGCGTATTCCCCCTCTGCTCATCTTTATCTAAAACAGTTATTTTCAACAGGCTGGTATAGGGTGGATAACATAGCTCCTGCCTTATTTCCAGTTCGCCTGCAGCAAAGGCATCGTAATCCTGCGTTGCCGCCAGACGGATGACCGGGTTCTGGGGATCGTAGGTCTGCAAAACTACATGGCCCGGCTTATCGCCCCGCCCTGCTCTGCCTGCGGCCTGGGTCAGCAAAGCGAAGGTTCGCTCCGACGCCCTGAAGTCTGGCAGGTTCAAGGTGGAATCGGCAGATAGAATACCTACCAGCGTCACATTGGGGATATCGTGACCTTTGGCCACCATCTGCGTGCCTAAAAGCACATTATAAGCGCCGCTGCTGAAGGCTTTAAGGATATCCTCGTGAGCGAATTTTTTAACGGTGGAGTCCTGGTCCATCCGCAGTATTTTAATATCAGGCAGCTCGGCGATCTCGGCCTCGGCTTTTTGGGTGCCGGTGCCAAAAAATCTGATACGCCTGCTATGGCAGTTGGGGCACTCATCGGGTAGGGGCGCCGTATTACCACAGTAGTGGCAGCGCATGGCTTCGCCAGTGCTGTGATAAACCAGCGCCACAGCACAATGAGGGCAGACGACGCTTTCACCGCAGTCGCGGCACATAACAAAGGTCGAATAGCCACGGCGGTTCAACAGCACAATGGCCTGCTCGCCCTGGGCTGCCGTTTGTAAAAGGGCATCGCTTAAGGCGGACGAAAGCACCGACTTATTGCCGCGCTGCAATTCTAAACGCATATCGGCGATCTCGACCTGCGGCAGCAAACTGCCGTTGGCGCGCTGCAGCAAATGTAAATGAGTATATACCCCCTGTCGCGCTTTATAAAAACTTTCCAAATCAGGAGTCGCGCTTCCCAGTACTACTGGCACACTGCTTAGCCGGGCACGCTTTAAAGCAACGTCCCGGGCGTGGTAGTTAGGGCGTTCGTCCTGTTTATAGCTGCTTTCGTGTTCTTCGTCAATAATGATCAGCCCCAGGTCGGCAAAAGGCGCAAAAACTGCCGATCGCACGCCTATCAGCAGCTTGGCTGCATTGGTGCGCATTTTATACCACACATCGGCACGTTCGTTCTGCGACAACTTACTGTGGGCAACTGCCACGTCATCGCCAAACCAGGCTTGAAAGCGCTTGACTATCTGCGCCGTCAAAGCTATCTCGGGAACTAACAGCAGCACCTGCTTGCCAGCTTCCAGAGTCTGCATCGCGGCGCGCAGATAAACCTCTGTTTTGCCGCTGCCGGTGATGCCCTGCAATAAAAATGTTTCCTGGCGCTGCCCTGCGATAGCGTCGCCGATAACGTCAACCGCCTGGCGCTGCTCTTCCGTCAGCTGCAAGCTGTCCTTCAGCTCCGTCCTGTTGGCGTAGCTGTTGCGCAAAATCCGCTCTTCACTGCGTTCGGCCCAACCTTTTTCGCTGATAGTGCGCAAAGTAGCGGCGCTTACCTGCACCGCCGCCAGTTCGTCGCTGCTCATAGGCTTGGCTGCCTCGGCCAGCACGGTGAGTGCGTGCATCTGGGCCCGCACCCGTTTATCATAAGCAGCCAAAGCCGCCCGCCCTGCTGCTGTTATCCCAAAGCAGGTACGGGTCTTGATCTTCAGCTTATTTTCGTATTCATAGGCTATCAGCTTGCCGCTTTCATTGTATATCGCCTGACGCTTGATGCCTGTCTTGCCGGGAATAAAAAGCCGCATCGCCTCTGCCGGTGAGCACAGATAATACTCGGACAGCCATAAAGCCGTCGCCAGCATTTCGGCATCGAACCAGGGACGAGTATCCAGCGTTGCCAAAACCTCTTTGCAAGCATATTCTGCCGGTGCGGCAGCTTCCAGCGCCACCACAAAGCCCTCCACCGTCTGCGCACCAAAGGGCACAACAACACGCCAGCCCACATCTACATGGGCCAGCTCCGGCGGCAGCTGATAGGTAAATTGTTTAAAAAGATTTTTCACTGGCAGATTGATCGCCACATTAACGTATTTCATCAGGTTACTCCATTTTATATCAACATCTTCAAATCACAGTAAGAAATATAAACTAGCCTTAACTTATTATAATTTCTCTTTTCAACGTGAAAATCCTTTATTTTTACATAAAGCAAAAGTCACAGCTCCCAAAGAAGCTGTGACTGCAAAATACATTTTAAATTATAAGCCGGCCTGTGCTCTTAAAGCGGCAGCTTTATCGGTGCGTTCCCAGGGAACGTCGATATCGGTGCGGCCCATGTGGCCGTAAGCAGCCGTTTGCTTGTAGATAGGACGGCGCAGGTCCAAAGCCTTAATGATGCCGGCAGGGCTCAGGGAGAAGTTTTTACTTACTAATTCGGCAATAGCGTCTTCGCTGATCTTACCGGTACCGAAGGTATCAACCAATACGGAAACGGGCTGCGCTACGCCGATAGCGTAAGCCAGCTGGATCTCGCATTTATCGGCCAGGCCTGCGGCCACGATGTTTTTAGCAACATAGCGGGCAGCATAAGCAGCGCTGCGGTCGACCTTTGTGGGGTCCTTGCCCGAGAAAGCGCCGCCACCATGGCGAGCCATACCGCCGTAGGTATCAACTATGATCTTACGTCCGGTCAAGCCGGAGTCGCCCTGCGGTCCGCCGATAACAAAACGGCCGGTCGGGTTGATGTAGTATTTAGTTTCTGCGTCCAGCATTTCTGCGGGAACGATCGGTTTGATAACGTGTTCCATAATATCAGCACGGATCTGCTCGATTGAAATTTCGGGAGCGTGCTGGGAAGACACGACGATAGCGTCGATGCGAACAGGTTTGCCATCATCATATTCAACTGTGACCTGGGTTTTGCCATCAGGGCGCAGGTACGGCAGTGTGCCGTTTTTACGAACTTCCGATAAACGACGGGCCAACTTATGGGCCAGACAAATCGGCAGCGGCATATATTCTTCGGTCTCGTTCGTAGCATAACCAAACATCATGCCCTGGTCGCCGGCGCCTACCTCGTTTGCTTCGGCTTTGCCCTCTTTTGCTTCCAGCGCTTTATCAACGCCTAAAGCAATATCCGCAGACTGTTCGTCGATAGAGATCAAAACGCCGCAGGTATTGCCGTCAAAACCGTATTTAGCACGGTTATAGCCAATATTTACTACGGTCTCACGGGCGATCTTCGGAATATCCACATAGCAGTCGGTAGAGATCTCGCCGACTACATGGATCTGACCGGTAGCCACCAGTGTTTCACAAGCCACGCGGCCCATAGGGTCTTTTTCTAAAATCGCGTCTAAAACCGCGTCAGATATTTGATCGGCGATCTTATCCGGATGTCCTTCTGTAACAGACTCAGAAGTAAATAATTTTCTCATTGTTTGCCTCCTTTAGCTAATTACACATCAATGCCTGCTTACTAAAAAAGCGCCCTCATATATTATGAGAGCGCTGCGTATTATTTGTTCAGCATTCTCATCTCACGATTTCTCGCAGGACTTAGCACCGTTTCGCAAGGCTTACGCATTACAATGGTTGCTGCGGTTTCATAGGGCCATTCCCTCAACCAGCTCTTGATGAGTAGTATTCAATTACAATGCTTATTATAGCGGAACGTCTTCTAAATTGCAACACATTTTACAAAAATCTTTCATTTTTACATCTCGCGGCTTAAAGGCTGTTCTTGCTAGGTCTTCAGACCGAGGCAGCCGTTATTTGCGCAAACGTAAAACAGTGTTCAAAAGTTCTTGGGCAACTTCCACTTTAGTCATTTTCTCCAATTCGCGCACTTCGCCGCTGGGGAACAAAAATTTAACGATATTGGTATCAGCGTTAAAGCCTGCACCCTGCAGGGTAACGTCGTTAGCGACGATCATATCCAAATTCTTTTTACAGATTTTTTCCCTGGCATTGTCCACAAGGTTTTGGGTCTCGGCGGCAAAGCCTACCAAAAATTGTTTTTCCTTGCGCTCGCCCAGGGCTTTTAAGATATCAGGATTCTTATCCATCACGACAGTCAATGCGTCGTCAGTTTTCTTTTTTATCTTCTGGTCGGCTACGTCATGGGGGCGGTAATCTGCTACGGCAGCCGCTTTGATGACTATATCCACATCGCTGTAAACGTCAAGGCAGGCGTCCATCATTTGCTGGGTGGTTTCTACCTGCACCGTTTTGACGTTGGCAGGCGGAGCCAGCACCGAAGGTCCTGAAACCAAAATAACTTCGGCACCGCGGTCGGAAGCAGCCTGGGCAATAGCATAACCCATCTTACCGCTGGAACGGTTGCCTACATAACGTACTGGGTCGATAGGCTCGCGCGTACCGGCAGCAGTTACCAAAACCCGCAGGTTTTGCATATCACCGCAACGTTTAGCAAAAAAGCCCTTCACAAAATCTACTATCTCCAGTGGTTCGGGCAAACGGCCTGCACCAGAAGTGCCACAGGCTAAAAATCCCGTTGCAGGCGGCATCACAGTTACGCCGTGAGCCTGCAAGCTGGCAATATTTTCCTGTGTCACCCTGTTGTCGTACATACCCGTGTTCATCGCCGGGCAGACGATGATGGGGGCCTGCGCCGCCAAAAGTGTTGTCGACAGCAGATCATCAGCCAGTCCATGTGCCATTTTAGCCAGAATATTAGCAGTAGCCGGAGCTACTACAAAAACGTCGGCCCAGTTCGCCAAAGCGATGTGCTCCACGTTAAACTCCTGATTACTGTTCCACATCGAGGTAGCGACAGCATTGCCGCTGATTTCTTTAAAGGTAAGCGGCGTTACAAACTGCTGGGCGTGCTCGGTCATGACCACACGTACCTGGGCGCCCTGCTTGCGCAGCTTGCTTACCAAATCAACTGCTTTATAAACGGCGATACCGCCGGTCACTCCTAAAACGATCTTCTTTCCATTTAACAAGGCCCTAAGCCCCCTTATCTCAGCGTTTTTTGCGCTCGTAAGTGATAGTGTCGTCAGCGATCTCGCGCAGAGCGGTGCTAACTTCTTTCTGCGGCATATTCTGATTACCGTCAGTCAATTCACGGGCACGTTTTGCTGCCAAAATAACCAAAGTGTACTTGCTATCAACTTTCTCAGCCAAATAATCAATCGAAGGGTCAACCATACTCATATCATTCTCTCCTTATTATGTGCCGCTTGGCAAATTTCATCAATAATAAAATAGGTTCTGGCAGCACGGTAACGCTCTGCTTCCATAATCGTCAGCACCTTGCCCGTAGCCTTTTGGGCAACGTCGTTGACTACGATATAATCGTATTCATTAGCATAGGCCAGCTCGCCTGTGGCCGAAGCCAAACGGCGTTTGATCACATCCTCACTGTCGGTGCCACGTTTATAGATACGCGAGCACAGCTCGTCCAGCGACGGCGGCACGATAAAAACGAAAACACCGTCCGGGAAGCGTTTTTTGATCTGCATAGCGCCCTGGATATCAATCTCCAGAATAACGTCCTTACCCTGATTTAAAAGCTCCATCACATAAGTGCGGGGAGTGCCGTAATAATTACCGTAGACTTCAGCATATTCCAGCAACTCTTCCTCCGCTATCATATCTTTTACTTCTTCCACTGATTTGAAAAAGTAATTGACGCCGTCAACCTCACCATTGCGCGCCTGCCTGGTAGTAACCGAAACGGAATAAGCCAATTCGGGAAGCTTTTCCCTAAGCATCTGACAAATCGTTCCCTTACCGGCGCCTGACGGCCCGGATAAAACTAATAATAACCCCTGCGGCTTCACGATTAGCCCACCTTCCGTTTTATTTATTCTTCGTCTTCGTCGTCAGTCTGTACTAAACGGTTAGCGACTGTTTCCGGCTGCACTGCCGATAAAATGATATGGCCGCTGTCGGTAACGATGACCGCCCTTGTTCTGCGGCCGTAGGTAGCGTCGATCAGCATACCTCTGTCACGAGCTTCCTGAATGATCCTTTTGATAGGAGCCGACTCAGGGCTGATAATAGAAATGATCCTGTTGGCTGCTACGATATTACCAAAACCAATATTGATCAATTTGATATCCATACTTTCACCCTTTCCGAATTACTCGATGTTCTGGATTTGTTCCCTGATTTTTTCTATCTCAGCTTTTATCTCTACGACCACCTGGGCCAGCGTAAAGTCGTTGGCTTTGGAGGCGATGGTATTCGCTTCACGGTTAAATTCCTGAATCAAAAAGTCCAGCTTGCGCCCTACAGGCTCGTTAGCATCAAGTATCAGCTTAAATTGCTTTAAATGACTCTTCAATCTGACGATTTCTTCAGTGATGCTGGTGCGATCGGCAAAAATAGCGACCTCCTGCAGCAGGCGTTCCGGCTCGATGACCTGGTTATGTTTTTCTAACAGCTCGTTGATCCTGTCGCTCAAGCGGCTTTGGTATTCTTCCACCACCTGCGGCGAACGGGCTTCAACCACAGCCAGCTTTTCAACGATCAAATCGGCGCGCTTAATAAAGTCTCCATAAATATTACTGCCTTCGGCCTCACGCATAGCGACCAAATTTTTCAACGCCTGCCCTAAAGCCTGTTCCAACTTAGGCCAGACGCTTTCCACATCAAAGAAACCTTCCTGTGCGTTGATCACATCGGGACAGCGCGACAGATACAGGATCTCGGACTGCTCGCTAAGCTTGGAATCATCGCAGCCGATAGCAGAACCCACATCGCGCAGTGCATTATGATAGGCAAGTGCCAAAGCTTTATCGACCTTGATGGTTACGTTTTCTGTATTAGTATAGGAAGCATTGATAAAAACATCGATGCGGCCACGATTAACAGCTTTTAAAATGGTTTTTCTGATCCTGTCTTCCACAGGATTCAAAAAGCGCGGTAAGCGGATAGCCACCTCGTTATAACGGTGATTAACCGTTTTCATTTCGATCGTTACTGAAAACTGTGCGTCTTCATATTCACCGCGGCCAAAGCCGGTCATACTTTTCAGCAAACTAAAACCTCCTTAAATTTGATTTTATAGATATATTACTTTAATAAGGCAGGGTCAACGGCAAATTCGCGTCCGCCGCAGTAAGCGTCTTTTATAAGTATTAAATACGGCTTACCGGGGTCGAATTCGGCCTGGTCAAAATAAAAATTATATTGCAGACGGCAAATCTTCTGTTTCACTTCTACCGGCTCGGCTTTAGCTTTCTCATCCTTAGCCTCGGCCAGCTCGATATCAGTCGGTTTGATTTTATTGCCTTTTAAATCGTCCAACTGCTTTTGCAGTTCTGCGGCCTGCTCATGGATCTTTTCCATACGCTCCAGCTTCTTTTGCACGTCAGCGTCGCTAACAGGGCGACTTACCATTTTATCAAGGTACTGGCCATCTAAAAAATCGCTGTGGTAAGGCGTTACGAAGCTCCCCTCCTGTACCAGCCGCACTTCCAGCTCTTTATCATTCAGCACGAGAGGCGCATTGATGATAGCACGGACTACCAGTACGCCGTCGAAGCGGGCTACCAAATCTTTAGCGTTTGCGACACTGACAGATGTATCCCCGTCCGCTCTCTCGGCAGTATCCAATGCCGTCAGCAAATACGGTGTATAAACAATTATCTGTTCCTCATCACGATACGGGTTGGTCTCAAAGCGTTCGGCTATCGTCCACGACTGCAACATAGTTGCGTCGTTTTTTTCCCCTTGATAGCTTTTGCCATAGGCAATGGCCGCTTCTAAGTTTTGTTCGGTAACTGGAAGCGCTGCTTCTGCTTGAAAACAAAAAACAAACAAAAACATCAATAAAAGCAGCTTTTTCATTTACATATCCCCTTCCGGTCATTTGCTAATCGTTAAATCTGTTGTATACTTATTCTTGAACTATTATTATATCTCATTCTGCCTGCACGTGCAAATAGAAAACATTAAAAAACGAAGCAAAAAGGAGCAAATCAATGAATTTAGAAGGTTTGACCTTACATATTTTAACTAACAAGCTACAGCAGGAACTTTTAGGCGGCAAGATCTACAAGGTTTTTATGCCCTCTTACGAATCACTACTGCTTTTAATCAAACGCGAACGGGACACGGTGGCCTTACTGGCCGATCTCAGCAGTGGCTCGCCGATGCTCTACCTGCCTGACAAAGTGCCGGAACGCCCCGAGGTGCCGCCGGCGTTTTGCATGCTGCTGCGTAAGCACCTGGAAGAAGGCCGCATTACCAGGATCGAGCAAAGCGGTTTAGACCGTATCATCACCATAGATATCGATACGATCGGCGCAGCCCGACAAATAGTTACCAAACAGCTTATTTTTGAATTGACCGGAAAAAACAGTAATATCATTTTTGCTGAAAACGGCATCATCGCCGACAGCTTAAAACATGTCAACAAGGCCATGAGCTCCTTCCGGCAGATCATGCCCAATATCCCCTACGTCGCCCCGCCACCTCAGACAGGGCTGGCTATTTTGACTGCCGACGCCAATGCTATCGTTGCGGCAATGCGCGATATTGATGCCAAAACACGTTTGGCTGCTTTGATCAGTGTTACGACTGGCATCGGTAAAATGACTGCCGCTCAGCTTTTTGCAGAAGCCTCTATCGACAGCGGCGTAGCTGTTTTGACCCCGGACGAAGAGCAGCGGCTGGTGGCGGCCATCAGTGCTTTGCAACAACTGCTAACGGCACAGCAAGCAAACCAGCAGCCGGTTTATGCACTCGTCAGCCGCACCAACCAGGTAAAAACGATCTTTGCGTTTGAACCCCAAACCTTAGACGACGGATGCACCGTCAAAAAAATGGATAATATCAACAGCGCTCTCAATTATGCCGTCACTCTGACGCCTGTCCAGCTGCCGGAGCAGGAAATGCTGCAAAAACTGGTTACCAATGAAGTGCAACGGCTGGAAAAGAAGCTGCCAGTATTGGCTGATGATTTAAAAAACGCCGATAACGCCGAAATGCAACGCATGATAGCCGATACGATCATGGCGAACATCTACCAAATCAGCAAAGGACAAAGCAGCTGCCAACTCGTCAATATTTACGACGGCACACCGCTGGAGGTTACCCTCTCTCCCCTGCTGACGCCTACGGAAAATGCCCAGGCTTATTATAAACGCTACAATAAATATAAACGTGCCCAAAGCGAAGTACAGCACCAAATTAAGACCACCCAGGAAATGCTGGCTTATCTGGCTTCTATCGACGCTTCGCTGACTACCGCCACGCTGAAAAACGAGATAGCCGAGATCAAACAAGAACTGATCAGCGCCGGGCTGCTGCAAGCGCCGACGAAAAAAAACAAAGGCCAGGCCCCTAAATCCGAGCCTTTAATTGTAAAACTTTCGGAAGATACCACCCTGTATATCGGCAAAAATAATAAACAAAACGATTATGTGACTTTTGACCTGGGCCGCGGCAAGGACTTGTGGTTCCACACCAAAAACATCCCCGGTTCTCATGTTATTTTAAAAACCAGCCTGCCTCAGGCAAGCGCCGACACTATCGATACAGCCGTCATGCTGGCGGCCTACTTTAGCAAAAGCCGCAGCGGCAGCAAGGTACCTGTCGACTGCACCGAACGCCGCTTTGTAAAAAAGCCCAACGGCGCTAAGCCTGGCTTTGTTATCTACAGCGATCAGACTACTTATTATGCGACCCCTGATGAAAAAGAAGTGCAAAAGCTTTTGCACAAATAAATAAAAAGAACGTCTACTGGCGCTATAACAGCGTATCAGTATGGCGTTCTTTTTTATTACCTATTGCAGCTTCACAATATTTTTAAAGCCAGCATCCCTAAATATTCTTTTAATGCCAGTGCTGATAATTCTAAAGCAAATCCCTGCGGTACAAAGCTGAAAATGCTTAGCTGCAGCTGGCTGCTAAGCTGATAATCGCAGGGGTATGGCTTTACAAGTAAGCCACTGCCAGCAAAGTTCTGCATACTGCGCGTCATATGAAAGGCCGACGTTACCAAAACCAGCTTATGCCAGTTCTGCTCTTTACAGATAGTCGCAATATTTGCAGCGTTTTCCGTAGTATTGCGCGCTGCCGCGTCAACAAATATCTGCTGCTGCGGTACGTCCAGCTCCAGCAAAACCCTTTGGGCAAGCGTCGCTTCTGTACCATCACCAGCAAAAACCTGTCCGCCGCTAATAACTATAGGTACCTGCAACTGCTTCTGCAACCTCAGTCCAGTAATAAGTCTGTTCATGGAAATAGCCGCTAATGCCCCGCTGCCACCTGTATCAGGCACGCCGCTGATAGCCCCACCGCCTAAAACTATGATAGCGTCTGTTTGGCCGCTTAGCTCTGCTAAAGCTGGTGGCTGATACTGCTGTTCCAGACTTTTTAGCAGTACCGCCGCCACTGGCAGCGTCGATAACAGATATAACGCCAGCGTCACCACAGTTAATAAATAACGTATGCGGCTGCGTTGAGAAAAACAATAAATGCACAATAAAGACAACGCTAAAATAATGCAGCCCGGCGGCAACAGCCAGGCTGCAATAAATTTTTGTAAATACAGCATTTACTTACATTCCTTCAGCAGCATTTCATACATCTGTCTAAAAATTTCCGGCTGCAAATTGATTTTATTCAAAATCGTGTAACGCTTGCGCACTTCTTTAGCAAACATCCAGGCTTTAATAAACTCGTCCTCGCTGATGTTCAAGTTTTTAGGGCTTACCGAAATATCATACGCTTCTAAAAAATCCAGCAGGATATGATGGTCGCGTCCCTGTAAACGACAAGCTACGACGCTGCCCAGCGCTACCAAAATACCATGAGGAATATTATGCTCAAACAATTCGTCCATAGCGTGGCAGAACAAATGCTCTGACCCGCTACACGGACGTGAATTACCTGCGATCTGCATCGCAAGACCACTCAAAACCAGTGATTGAGCCAACATTTGGATTCCCTGCACTGTGGTCAGTGACTTAGCTTCCGAATAAAGCAGCGCCGTAAACGCTGTTTCCGACAACATATAAGCAAAGTCATTGGGGCGGTCATTATTTTCTTCACAGCCCAGCCTCCAGTCATACAGTGCCGTATAATTGCTGATAGTATCACCTACGCCTGCTTTCATCAAAAGCCGCGGCGCATCAAAAATAATATCCGTATCGATCAAAAGTCCATCGGGTATCTTTGAAGTAAAAGAGTGTTTGCGCCCGTTTTCGGCAAACAGTACCGAAACCGGCGAAGCAACGCCATCGTTGCTCAAAGTAGTTGGTATGGCAATATAGGCCACATTAGCGACAAAAGCTGCATATTTAGCCGTATCCAGCGCTGTGCCGCCGCCTAAACCAATAATCAGGCTGATGTTATTCATCGCTACTTTTTTTGCTACGTCAACGGCAAAGTCGAACGAACTTTCCTGAACTGTAATAATTTCAAAATCCAACAACTGCTTTAACAAAACAACTACCTTTTTTTCCAACGTCTGCAAAAGGCCATCCGTCGTTAAAATCAGAGTCTTAGCATGAATAAGCTTGGGCATATATAAACTTAAATTTTTATTTAGATCTTGTACTGCGTTTTCTTTTACCTGCATAAACAAAGGCAAAGAATAATTACTCATCACTTACCCTCCTTCTACAGCTCCATTCGGGCGCTGCTTTCTTATATTATATAGCAAATTGATGAATACTTACAGCAGTATCGGCTAAATACGGTCATATTTTACATTAATATACAACCCAAAATAAAAAAGCCTGCCAAAAGGCAGGCTCTGATATCCAAAATTAAATTATTTACGGAGACCAAGTTTAGCGATGATAGCGCGATAACGTTCGATATCGTTAGCCATCATATAGTTCAACATACCACGACGTTGACCAACCATTTTCAGCAGGCCGCGGCGGGAATGATGATCTTTTTTGTGTTCTTTCAGATGCTCAGTCAAATATTTGATACGTTCGGTCAAAACAGCGATTTGTACTTCCGGAGAACCGGTGTCGCCTTCGTGACGAGCATTGTCGAGAATAAGTTGTTGTTTCTTTTCAGCAGTTAACATTGTAAATTCCTCCATTTTCTTGTGATCCCCAAAGCATAGAAGTCGTTGGAGAATCGAACATCCAAGCCTTGGTTAAAGTACTTAAGTAGTATATCATACTTAACTTTTAAAGACAACTACTTTTTGTAACATTGGAAATACTTTTTAATATTCTCCCGGTCTTCGGTAATACGGGCTTTCAGCTCGTCGATATTGGCAAACTTTTCTTCGCCGCGCACATATTTGTAAAAATAAACTGTGATCTGCTTGCCATACAGGTCGCCACGAAAATCAAACAGATTTACTTCCAGGCGGGCGTGCTCCACGTCGCCAAAGGTAGGGTTATTGCCGATGTTTGCCATACCAAAATACAGCTTATCATCTAACTTCACCTTAACTGCGTAACCGCCCACTGCAGGCACAGCCGTTTCGCTGCGTTGCAGCTCGATATTGGCCGTAGGGAACCCAATAGTGCGTCCCCGCTGCGCGCCGTGAGTAACGATGCCTGTCAACGAATAAGCACGTCCCAGCATCTGGTTAGCGTGCTCAACATGGCCAGCCTGAATCAAGCTGCGGATACCCGTACTGCTGATAACATTTTTGCCGCATCTCACCAGTTCCCTGATAATCACCTCAAAATGTTTATGCAGTCCTGTCCGCTGCAAGGTATCAGTCTTGCCGCTGCCTAAAAAGCCATAGCTGAAGTTTTCGCCTACTACCAGGCAGCGATAATTGAACACTGCCAGCTTTTGCAAAAATTCATCAGGAGAAAGCTCAGCCAAAGCCTGCTCGAAGGGAACACTGACCAAAATGTCTACGCCCCATTTTTCCAGATACTTTGCCTTCTGTTCTTGCGTAATTATCCGCACCGGTACCAGTTCTGGCTTGATCAGCGACAGCGGATGATTGCTGAATGTAAAAACTATCAGCTTTAAATCATGCTTTTGAGCATAAGCGTGCGCCGTTTCAATAATATCCCGATGGCCCAGATGCAGCCCGTCAAAAGTACCCAAAGCGATCACGCTGGGACTATATTCAGTTTTCAAAGCTTCTAATGAAGTAATGATTTCCATATTCAGCCTCAATCTAAATCATTTCTGCATTTGCCTGAAATTGTTTTAGTATTTTTTCTGCCTTTACTATTTCGCCGTCAGCACGGCCAATGCCTAAAAAATAACCGGTCACCGTTTTTAAACGATAGCTACCATCGGCAATACCACGCACCGTAGTTTTTACACCCTGCGAAATACGCAAAGCCTGGTTATCAGTCAATACCAGCTCCTGCATATCCTGCACTGCCATTTCTTCAGGTAGCAGGTAAGCCTGCGGTGCTGCCGCTATTTCTTCCAGCGTCTTAGCTTCCGACAGGTAAAAATCACCAACTTGCTTGCGCAGTAAAAAGCTCATTGTACCGCACATACCAAGCTCTGCAGCTATATCCTCCAGCAAAGTCCTGATATAAGTGCCTTTTGAGCAGACCACGTCCACCGTCAAAGCGGTGTCAGTATGGTGCAGCAGCTCTAAAGCATACACGGTGATAGTTCTTGCTTGCCGCTCTACTTCTATTCCCTGGCGTGCCAGCTGATACAGCTTCTTGCCGTCTATTTTTATAGCCGAATACATGGGCGGTATCTGCTGCTGCTCACCGATAAACTTTTGCAGGGCGTCCTTGATCTCCGTTGGCGTTAAGCTGCGAATCTCAGACGTAGCAATGATTTTGCCGCTGTCGTCACCAGTATCGGTTTTACTGCCAAAGCGCAGTTCGGCCCGATAATTTTTTCGGCCTTCTACAGCATATTCCAGCAATCTGGTAGCTGAGCCTACAAAGACAGGTAAAACGCCTGCCGCATCAGGGTCAAGCGTGCCGCCATGGCCGATTTTTTTAGTTTGCAGTGTCCTGCGTAAAAAACCTACCACATCATGTGAGGTCATACCACAGGGCTTTAAAACATTTAAAATTCCCGATGTCATATCAGTTGATCCTTCAATGCCTGCAATAATTGCTTTTGAGCCTCTGGTAAAGCTGCCATAATCGTGCAGCCTGCTGCACGCAGGTGCCCACCACCACCAAAAGCGATAGCGATCCCGGAAACATCCAGGTTACGCGAGCGCATACTTACTCTAGTCAACGCATTTTCCACAGCCTTGAACATAATGGCAACTTCTACGCCTTCGATATAGCGCGGATAAGAAATAAAGGTATCCGTGTCAACATCTTTATCATACATTTCGTTACTGATCGATATATAAGCGATCTTACCGTCAGCGTCAAAGGTCAGTGTTTCCAAAACCCTGGTCAGCATTTCGATATTAGAGCGTGGTTTGATCTCCATACTGTCAGAAATCTCGTTAGGCTTAACGCCCAGCTCCAGTAATTCTGCCGCGATACGCATGGTTTTAGGCATCGTGTTGGAATATTTAAAGGAACCGCAGTCAGTATACAGCGCCGTATAAAGACAGATAGCCATTTCTACATCGATCTCAGTTCCCAAAACCTTGATCAACTCATACATGATCTCGCCCGTAGCAGCCGCTACCGTATCCAGATACAAATAGTCAGCATATTCGGTATTAGAGATATGATGGTCGATATTAAGCATTTTAGGCGCTTTGACGCACTGCGCCACGTTGCCCGCCCTGTCTAAGGAGCTGGCATCAATAACCACTAATAAATCGGCGTCAATACGTTCTTCATCCCGAAAACGGACAAAGTTTTCGATACCCGGCAAAAATTTGTAGACCTTTGAAATGTCGTCGTCGGCAGTCACGATCACATCTTTACCCAGTTTCTGCAGCGCCTTCATTAAACCCAAAGTAGAGCCCAGCGTATCACCGTCTGGGCTCACATGAGAACATAACACTATTTTTTTAGCTGATTTTAAAACGTCAGCCGTTTCCTGCAATGAACAATGCTTACTCATGCGTGGGACCTTCCTCTGCTTTGATCTTTTTCAATAAGCCTTCGATATGAGCACTATACTCCATCGAAGTGTCTTTTACCAAAATCAAATTAGGGGCAAAGCGGAGGCGAATCCGCTTTGCGATTTCCGTACGCATAAAGCCAAGGGCTTTGTTCAGTCCCTGCCATGCAGCCTCATGATCCTTTTCGGGACCGTAAAGACTAACATATACTTTAGCAATGCTCATATCGTCAGTAAGCTCTACACCGGTGATGGTAACAAATTGGACCCGCGGGTCTTTAATATCCATCAGCACCATTTTGCTGAGCTCCTGCTTAATTGCTTCCTGTACTTTTTCTACTCTTAATCTAGCCATAGTTCACCTATTCGACGGCGACTTCTTCCATAGTGAAGACTTCAAACACGTCGCCTTCTTTCAAGTCACGGAATTTTTCCAAAGTCACACCGCATTCATAACCGGCAGCAACTTCTTTAACGTCGTCTTTGAAACGGCGCAAAGTATCGATCTCGTCTTCATTGATAACGATACCATCTCTGACTACACGTACTTTAGAAGCGCTGGTGATCTTGCCTTCAAGAACATAGCAGCCGGCAATCAGCATTTTGGAGATAGTGATCATTTGGCGGACCTCTACGCGGCCTTGGATAGTTTCCTGAAATTTAGGAGCCAACATACCTTTGATAGCAGCTTCAACGTCGTTCAGCGCGTCATAAATAACGCGGTAAGTACGCAGATCTACCTTTTCTGCTTCAGCAGCTTTACGGGCATTGGCATCCGGACGGACATTAAAGCCGATGATGAGAGCGTTAGCAGCCGAAGCCAGCATAACGTCGGACTCTGTGATCGCGCCTACGCCTGCATGCACGACCACGACTTTAACTTCTTCGTTTTTAATATTCTGCAAGGAAGAACGCAAAGCTTCGATAGTACCCTGAACGTCAGCCTTAACAACGATGTTCAGATCTTTGATCTCGCCTTCCTGGATACGTTGGAACAAGTCATCCAAAGAAACTTTAGAGTTCTGTTGGATCTCTTCGGTACGCTTTTTAGCGACACGTTTATCAGCAACGCTGCGGGCAGTTTTCTCATCGGTCGAATCAAGGATATCGCCAGCCAGCGGTACATCGTTTAAGCCCAAAACTTCTACCGGTGTAGAAGGCAGAGCCTTTTTGACTTTTTCACCGCGGTCATTGATCATCGCACGAACCTTACCGTAAGCAGTACCAGCAATAATGGTATCACCAATCTGCAAAGTACCGCGCTGCACCAAAACGGTAGCAACAGGGCCACGCCCTTTATCGAGCTGTGCTTCGATGATGGTACCGTGAGCAGGCAGATGCGGATTAGCTTTTAGATCCTGCATTTCAGCCACTAACAAAATCATTTCCAGCAAATCGGAAATACCTGTTTTTTGATGTGCGGAAACTGGAACCATAATGGTATCGCCGCCCCAATCTTCGGGGATCAATTCATGCTCAGAAAGCTGCTGTTTAACATGCTCCGGGTTTGCACCTGGACGGTCCATTTTGTTGATAGCTACGATAATAGGTACTTTTGCTGCTTTCGCATGGTTGATAGCTTCCAAGGTCTGCGGCATAACGCCGTCGTCGGCAGCTACTACCAAAATAGCAACGTCAGTTACCTGCGCTCCGCGGGCACGCATAGCGGTAAAAGCTTCATGGCCTGGAGTATCGAGGAAAACGATCTTTTTGCCTTGATAATTTACCTGATAAGCACCGATATGCTGGGTAATGCCGCCAGCTTCACGAGCTGTAACATTTGCTTTGCGGATAGCGTCCAGCAAAGAGGTTTTGCCGTGATCGACGTGACCCATAACAGTGATTACGGGCGGTCTGGGCAAACGTTTTTCCGGATCGTCGTCAATATCGGGGATCTCGGTCGGATCTTCCTCCGGCGGCAAAGGTGCAACCTCTACACCGAACTCACTGCCTACCAATAATGCTGTATCAAAATCAATATCCTGATTGATGGTTACCATTACACCCAGCATGAAAAGTGATTTAATAACTTCACTGACTTCACGTTTCAGTAAGTTTGCGAAATCCTTAACATTGATAGTTTCGCCAATCTCTACAAAAGTAGGCTTCTGGATCTCCACTATCGGCTGTTGTACGCGCGGAGCGTTGTTATTGCTGCTCTGGCGTTTATTGGTGCGGCCCATATGGTTGGTGCTACGGTTAGGACGGCTGTCCTTCGTAGCATACGAACCTTTGATAGCCGGCTTATTATTCTTGCGGACGTTTTTATTAAAGGGTTTATTAGCAGTACCAGTGGGACGGTTAGCACTTCCTTGTCCCTGCGGACGTTGCCCAGTACCGGTTCCGCCTTGCCCTTGCGGGCGTGGAGCATTATTAGTATTGTGCTGTCCCGGCTGTTGACCGCGCGGACCGATATAAATGCCGCCTTGCGGACGCTGCTGCGGTCTGTTACCCTGTTGATTATTGGGGCGTTGTTGACCGCTGCTTTGCTGCGGGCGGTTTTGGTTGCTGTATTGTCCCTGTTGCGGGCGTTGACCCTGCTGGTTGTTAGGGCGTTGTTGTTGTCCACCGCTTTGCTGTGGGCGGTTTTGGTTACTGTATTGTCCCTGCTGTGGGCGTTGACCCTGCTGGTTGTTAGGACGTTGTTGTTGACCGCTGCTTTGCTGCGGGCGGTTTTGGTTGCTGTATTGTCCCTGTTGCGGGCGTTGACCCTGCTGGTTGTTAGGGCGTTGTTGTTGTCCGCCGCTTTGCTGCGGACGGTTTTGGTTACTGTACTGTCCCTGCTGCGGACGATTCTGCTGACCGGCTTGTCCCTGTTGAGGACGTTGGCTCTGTTGATTGTTAGAAGCAGGACGTTGGCCTTGTTGTTGCTTGTTAGGACGCTGCTGTACCTGCTGCTGCGGACGCTGCGCGTTAGCCGCAGGATTTTGTGGGGTTCTTACCTGCTGCGGAGCCGCAGCCTGTTGTTGGACCGGTGCTTTAGGCGCTACCGGCTGAACTGCCGGAGCGGCTTTTTTCTCAGGCGCAGATTTTTTGGCCGTATTCTTCATTACCAAATCCCTGGCCGTATCATCTACAGTACTTAACGTACTTTTTACCTGAATGTTATTTTTAGCTAAAATATCCATTACTTCCTGATTGCTTTTACCGATCTCTTTTGCTATTTCATATACTCTATGCTTACCCATTCATCCACCTCCAAGCGTGTTTATGTCATACATTTTTATTTATCATATTCGCAAAGTTGTTATCTAAAACAACTACTGCGGTTCTTTTAGCCTTACCTATCGACCAGCCAAGCTCGTCGCGAGTCAAGCATTCAACAACCGGCACATCTGTTAATTCCGCTAAAAAATACATATCTTTTTTAGAGTTTTCCGCAGCGTCAACAGCCAGCACCAGTAATCTGGCTTTGCCGTTTTTCAGAGCAGACCTGACTGCGTAATCTCCAGAGGCTAATTTCCCAGCTTTTTGTGCCAAGCCTAAAGCAAAAGTTACTCCATTATTCACCATCCGGCAAGTCCTCCAGCAACTTAGCATAAACCTCGTCGCTGATCGGCTTTTCCAGAGCACGCTCCAAACGTTTCTCCTTCACTGCTTTAGTGATACATTCTTTAGAGTGGCACACATAGGCTCCACGTCCTGCTTTTTTACCGGTCAGGTCAAGACTGATCTCACCTTCCGGAGAGCGGACGATCCGCAGCAGAACTTTTTTATCTTTCATTTCATTACAACCAACACACTTACGTTGAGGTGTTTTTTTAATCTTCGTCTGCTTCATAGGCTACACCAACTTCTTGCGTTTCCTGTTCTGCTTCTTCGGCAGCCTGGGTCTCGCTTTTGATATCGATCTTCCAACCTGTCAGTTTAGCAGCTAAGCGGGCATTCTGTCCTTCTTTGCCAATTGCCAGAGACAATTGATAATCGGGCACAATCACACGACAGATTTTTTCTTCTTCCATAACTTCCGTGCTGACGACCTTAGCCGGCGACAAAGCATTGGCAACATACTGGTCGGGCTCGGAGCTGTATTTAACGATATCGATCTTTTCGCCGCGCAGTTCGTTGACGATAGTCTGCACACGCATTCCCTTGTGACCAACACAGGCGCCGACGGGATCGATGTTCTCGTCTTTAGTATAAACAGAGATCTTAGAGCGCATACCCGGTTCACGGGCAACAGACTTGATCTCGACCAAACCGTCGTGGATCTCTGGTACTTCCAGCTCAAACAGCCTTTTCAATAGACCGGGATGAGTTCTGGAAACCATGATCTGCGGTCCTTTGCTGGTCTTTTTAACTTCGACGATATAAGTCTTCATCCGGTCATGGTATTGATATATCTCGCCGGGTATCTGCTCGTTAGGCGTTAAAATAGCCTCGGCTTTACCCAGATCAATATAGACGTTTTTGTTTTCCATTCTCTGGATGATACCGGTCACGATATCGTTTTCTCTGCTGGAAAACTTTTCAAAAACCATGCCACGTTCGGCTTCACGGATGCGTTGCACAACTACCTGCTTAGCATTCTGAGCCGCTATGCGGCCGAAATTCCGCGGAGTGACCTCAGCTTCTACGATATCATCCACTTCATAACGGGGATCGATTTTACGGGCTTCCTCCAAAGAAATCTCGTTCGGATCCTCGCCAGTCGCTTCCACGATACGGCGCTGTGCGTAAACATGGATCTCGCCGGTAGCTTTATTCATATCGATACGGACATTCTGGTTAGAACCAAAATTCTTTTTATAAGCAGTTATGAGTGCTTCTTCGACCGCTTGGAACAGGAATTCCGGATCAATTCCCTTCTCTTTTCCCAATTCCCCTATTGCCAGAATAAAATCTGCGTTCACGTTTATTAATCCTCCTATACTCAAAAATCTTTAAAAATCAATATGCGGCCTGATCATTGCAATAAGCTTACGGTCAATAGCAACCGGGTTTTTAGCTTCTTTACCCTTGATAATGGTTTTTACTTCCAGCATTTCATCATTATGGTTTACCAAAATACCCACCAGGTCTTTATGCCCTTCCCATGGGGCAAAAAATGAAATGTCGACCTTAGTATCATAAGCGGCAGTAAAATCTTTATCTTTTTTCAGTGGTCTATCAATGCCGGGTGATGAAACTTCCAGATAATACTTCTCTTTGATGGGGTCTTTTTCATCTAAAACCGTTGTCAGTTTTTCGCTGACCAACTGGCAATCATCTATCTCAACCCCACCCGGTTTATCAATGTAGATACGCAGATACCAATCCTTTTCACGCACATACTCGACATCGACTAAAGTCAGCTCAGTACCTTCTAAAAGCGGCGTTACCAGATCAGCGATCAAAGCTTCCAATGCTTCCTTCTGCACAATACTCACCTCCGGTCTGTAAATTTATCTCAAATAAGCGGAAAGAGCGGGTATAGCACCCACTCTCTCAAAAGAAGTCATAAATTTTCTGTTTATATTATAACATCCTGTTAGCTTAATTACAAGTAATTTTGCAAACTTCCCTACAATATATATGGTAAAATTCAAGTTTTTATCAAAATATGCTACAAAATTCAGTTTTTTACGAAAACAAATTGCCTTGAATTCGATCGGTCATGCTGAAACATATATCCCAATCTGTCGAAACCTTTTACCTCGTCTATATTAATGATATTCTGCTCGGAACACCAGCGAACCATTTCACCGCGGGCCATTTTAGCTTCCGTCGCCTTTACCTTAACTTTACCATCTTGCAGTACTCCAAAAATACAGGTTACATAACGTACGTCCGGTGTTAAATATTTTTCGATAGCTTTGCTGTATTCCTTTGAGGCCAAGTTAAGGATGGTTTTACTGTTTTTAATAAGCTCCTGATAAATCTTATCGCCCCAAAATTCATAAAGATCTCTACAGCCATCCACCTTAAGTTTGGCTTGCATTTCCAAACGATATGGCACAACTCCGTCCATTGCTTTTAAAATACCATAAAACCCCGACAAAATGTTTAGATGCCCGGCAACATAATCCAGTTGGGAATTTTCAAATACCCGCGGTGCCATATACTGATACTGGATACCATCATAGGCCAATACCGCCGGTGTCAGGTTGTTGTGCAGCTCCATATTTTGCAAACGCCGGTGATTCAAGGCGGCGATCTCAGCATTGCACTGCCACAACTGCTGTAGTTCCGTATAAGACATTTGCCGCAGCTGCGCCAGCAAAGTCTCAGTTTCTTTTAAAAAGAACGGTTTCGCTGCTGGAGAAAGGTCATCGTTATCAACACGCATTTTTTTCGCAGGCGAAATAATTATCTGCATCTGGACCTCCTGTAAAAATTTATCAAAAAGCGCGTCCTGTTTCGCAAGAACGCGCTTTTAACAAATCAACTCTTCAGATAAGCCAAAATTTCTTCGGCATTTGTATCAGGCTTGGCATTAGGATATGCTTTTTCTATCATACCATTTTCATCGACGATGTAAGTAGTTCTGACTACCCCCATCGATGCCTTGCCATACAGCTTCTTTTCCTGCCAGACATCATAAGCTTCAATAGCCTGACGCTCTGGGTCTGACAAAAGAATAAATGGCAGCTCCTGTTTGGCAGCAAAATTTGCGTGTGATTTAACGCTGTCTTTGCTGATCCCAATAACTTCTACGCCCAGTTTTTTATACTCGGCGTAATTATTACGGAAAGAACAAGCCTGAAGCGTGCAACCCGGTGTTGAATCTTTAGGATAAAAGTAAACTACTACTTTTTTACCAAGGAAATCTTTAAGGCTGACACTGTTGCCCTCCTTATCGTTCAAAGTAAATTCCGGTGCTTTAACACCTGCCTCTAACATAAAAATCGCCTCCTGTTGTTAGAATAAATCTATTTGGTCTGTTTCGGGCAAATCGCCTAAGGCGCCATGCTCGGCTAATTTTTCAACTGCCGCTTTGCCAACCTTGGCCCGTACCCGCAGATCCTCCTGTGAAATAAATGGATGCCCTATTTCTCGGGCTTCGCTGATGCTCTGCGCAGCAGCAACGCCGATACCACCTAAAGCAGCCAGCGGTGGTCGCAGTCCTGTTTCCGTAACGGTAAAACGTGTCGGATGGGATTTATACAAGTCGATACGTTCCATTTCAAAACCACGTGCCAGCATTTCCAGAACCAGCTCTAAATACGTTACCGTATCTTTATCACGGTTACTGGCTTTATAGCCCTGAGCATAAACATCTTTAATATAGCGTTTCATATAGTCAACGCCTTTAACAACATAATCCATATCAAAGTCAGGTGCACGCACGGTAAAATACGCCGCATAAAATTCACGCGGGTAATGAACCTTGCAATAAGCTATCCGGTACGCCATCATAACATAAGCGACCGCATGGGCTTTAGGGAACAGATACTGCACCTTATTACAGGATTCTATATACCATTCCGGAACCTTAGCCGCACGCATCGCCTCCAGCATCGGCGCTTCCAGTCCACCCTTCGCTGCTTTGCCCTTACGCACATATTCCATGATCTTAAAGGCCATACTTGGATCTACGCCTTTAGCAATCAGGTTCGTCATAATATCATCGCGGGTCGAGATGGTTTCTTCACTGGGCTTGCCTTCGCGGATCAGATCCTGCGCATTATTGAGCCAAACGTCAGTACCATGCGAATAACCGGATACCCTGACAACCTGGCTGAAGTTTTTAGGTTGTACGTCCTGGATCATCTGACGTACAAATTGCGTACCACATTCAGGAATACCATAGGTGCCTACGGCACTGCCGATCTGCTCTGGCGTTACGCCAAAAGCTTCGGTAGACCGAAAGATAGACATAGTTTTTTCATCACCGACGGGTATCTCCTGCGGTGGAATATGCGTTAATTCCTCCAACATCTTGATAACCGTCGGATCGTCGTGGCCAAGTATATCCAGCTTGACCAAACGATCGTTGATTGAATGATAATCGAAATGAGTAGTTACAGTTTCAGATTCTTTTTCATCGGCAGGCCTGTTCATCGGCGAAATATAGTGGATGTCCATATTACGAGGCACAACCATAATTCCGCCCGGATGCTGACCGGTAGTGCGTTTGATACCGGCAAAACCTTCCACCAACCCTGCCACATGAGCCGAATGGACATGCAAATTTTTAGCTTCGTAATATTTTTTTACATATCCGAAAGCGGTCTTGATAGCAATAGTAGAGATCGTACCCGCACGGCAGACATTATCACGGCCGAAAAGCTCCTCTGTGTATTTATGCGCCGTCGGCTGATAATCACCGGAGAAATTCAAATCTATATCAGGTACTTTATCGCCATGAAACCCCATAAAGACTGCGAACGGAATATCGTGTCCGTCTCTTACCATATCAGTACCGCAGTTAGGACAATCCTTCGGCGGCAAATCGAAACCGGAAGCGAATTCTTCATTCATAAAGAACTCACTATGCTTGCATTTAGGACAGCGATAATGCGGCTTCAGCGGATTAACTTCAGTAATATCGATCATCGTCGCTACAAAGGAAGACCCTACGGAACCACGGGAGCCTACCAGATAGCCGTCGTCAAGAGATTTTCTTACAAGCTTATGCGCAATATAGTAAAGTACCGAGAAGCCGTGGTTGATGATAGAATCCAGCTCCATCTTCAATCTGTCAACGACTATCTGCGGCAGTTCTTCACCATACCATTCGTGGGCCCGCTGGTAGGACATCTCTTTAATAGCCTTTTCAGCGCCAGGAATGGATGGGGAATACAACTGGTCTCGGTCAGGTACAGGCTTGATCTTCTCTACCATATCCGCGATCTTATTAGGATTTGTCACGCACAGTTCGTAAGCTATATCCTTGCCGAAATACTCAAACTCCTTCAGCATTTCTTCCGTTGTTCTAAAGTACAGCGGCGCCTGCTGATCAGCGTCAGCATAATTTTGCCCCGCCTGCAAAATGGCACGCAGCTGGGCGTCTTCCGGCCCCAGGAAATGCACGTCTCCTGTCGCTACTGTAAGCTTACCCATTTTTTTACCAAGCTCATATATCTTGCGGTTATAATCCTGCAGCTGTTTCAGCGTGCAACGTTCCTGTCTTACCAGGAACATATTATTGCCTGTCGGCTGCACTTCCAAATAATCGTAAAAAGACGCTATTCTTTCCAGATCTTCATCGGATCGGCCCGCCAAAATGGCACGATACAACTCGCCCGCTTCGCAGGCCGAGCCTAAAATCAAACCTTCGCGATATTCTTCGATAACTTCACGGGGTAGCATCGGCCTTTTATGCAGATAACGCAGGTGACTGATAGTTACCAGCTTATACAAATTGCGCAAACCGGTTTCATTCTTCGCCAGAATAATGATATGGTTGTTCTTAACTTTTTTGATACGACTTTTTTTGATAGTATCCGTCGGCTCCAAATCGATATCATGGCCATCGTCATTCATCAAATAGCCTTCCATACCAAAAATAAGCTTGATATCGGCTCTTTCCGCCGCATCAAAACAGAACGGGAATGCCTGTACTACGCCGTGATCAGTGATGGCCAGGGCCTTATGCCCCCATTTGATAGCAGTTTCCACCAATTCTTCCATTGGTGTAACACCGTCCATCTTACTCATTTTCGTATGGCAGTGCAGTTCAACGCGTTTTACTTCGGCTGTCTCCATCCGCTCTTTTTTAGGAATCACCATGATCCCCTGAGGGCTGATAACCATTTCGTCAAACAGAAATCTGTCGGGAGCTACATTGCCCATAATCCGCAGCAGCATCCCCGGTTTGATCTTCTTTTTAAACTGCAAACATTCTTCCAACGTTTTAAAGCGTAACCTGACGTACAGGCCGCTGGTATCATCGCTAATATTAAAGGTCAGCATCACATTACCGGTACGCAGCACCCGTTCAATAAAGGCCTGCAGTTTACCGTCTTTATCGATACTTTTAACAAAAGTGCCTTCCACAACGACGCGGTTTTCCTCTTCTATAACGTCGATCATTGGTCTTGGCTTACCTTTAAAAGGCTTACCAAAAATCAGCCCGTCCGCTTTTTTATTGCCTCCGTACAAAAGATTATACGCCTTTTCATAAGCCTCATCTTTACGTGGTGGCTCGCAAACCGGTACCGGTTCAAAAGCCTGTGCTTCACCTATTTCAGCTGCTTCCGGCTCTTCCGGCGGCAAAGGTATTTCGTCCTGCTCCGTTTCTACCGGTTCAGCATTGTTTACAATTTCAATTTTGGGTTCTGCTTTTTCCTGCTCGGTTTCCACTGCAGCTTCCACAACATTAGTCTGCTGCAATTCAACCTTAGTCAAATTAAAAGCAGCGGTAAGCTTGGCTGCCACCGCTGCAAGTAAATCTTCTGTCACGGGAGCAACCGCTTTATACTCAATTTGCCAGATCGCAGCCTCGATATCCATAAAAATCTTCTCCGGCTGAATCAGACGAGCACGTAATAATTCCGCTTCCGCTAAGGACTGCTCGCCCAAAAAAGCAAAAAATTTATTTTTATCGGGAACAATACAATATTTCGCCTTCATGCTCGCGTCCTTTCATCACAATCAACCAACATTTTCTAAGGTAATGATACCATCAATAGTCTGCAAACCACGAATAATATCAACATCATCCCTGTCCTTACTTATTTTTAAATACAACTCCAGCACTACTTCGTTCTTTCTGGAATTGTTTTTCACGTTCAGCGTCCTTACTTTGACGCCGTTTTCCGTTAAATATGACGTTATATTGGTTATGATGCCCGGTTCATTTTCCGCAACGATGCGGATAAATCGTCGGGCGTTCCTACTGCTGCCGGCAAAACGCTTTTCCCAGCTGTGAAAAGTGACCAAAGTCACCATCATTACAGCCGTAGAAGCAATACTTAAAATATACATACCGGCACCTGCAGCCAAGCCGATCGCAGAAATCATCCACAAGCTGGCAGCTGTTGTTAAACCACGTACGGTAACGCCTTCGTGCATAATAGTACCGGCGCCTAAAAAGCCGATACCACTGACTACCTGGGCCGCAATACGGGAAGAATCACGATTGCGCGGGAATTCTTCCCCATGCATAGTGTAATCATCATAACCATACATAGAAACCAGCATAAATAACGCCGCACCGGCACAAACCAAAATATGCGTCCTAAAGCCGGCCGGTCTATCACCGCTGCCGCGTTCGATGCCGACTATCCCGCCTAAAAAAGCGGCTAATAATAGACGGATCAACATTTCCCATTCATGAGAACTCATATCGGCACCTCCTTACTATATAAGTTTAATAGTTTTATTTTGCAAAAGCCAGTTCTGCAATCATATTTTTAATATCCTGAACATAATCACTGTCCAAAGGCAAATATCTAACCTCGCCGGTTTTACGGATCTTGACTTCCAGCTTGCCTTCGGTCAAGGTTTTCGGTCCTACCACCACACGTACGGGATAGCCAATCAGGTCGGCATCTTTAAATTTAACACCGGGTCGTTCGTTGCGATCGTCGATAACGGTTTCCAGCCCTGATTTATGTAGCTGCATATAGATCTCTTCCGCTTTGGCTGTAGAAGCTTCGTCTTTAGTATTTACGGGCACTACCAGCACATGATACGGAGCGATCTCAATCGGCCAGATAATGCCGTTTTCATCGTTGTTCTGCTCGATAGCGGCAGCCATCGTTCTGCTGACGCCAACACCATAGCAGCCCATGACCATCGGCTGTTCTTTGCCGTTTTCATCAAGATAGGTAGCTTTTAAAGCCGAACTATATTTAGTGAACAGTTTAAAAACCTGCCCAACTTCGATACCACGGGCCTTGCTTACTTCACCGCCGCAGTGCGGGCACGGGTCGCCTTCCTGAATCAGGCGGATATCGGCTACATAAGTAGGTTCAAAATCGCGGCCAGGGTTGACATTGATCAGATGATAGCCTTCTTTATTAGCACCACAGCAGACATTGTGCATCTTCATTACGGTAGAATCTACAACTACCAGCACTTTTTTGCTGTCGATACCTACAGGGCCCATATAACCGCCAACGGTGCCGGCAGCTGCCAGCTGTTCTTCGGTCGCCATTTCCACATCGTTAACGCCACAGGTGTTGATGACTTTGATCTCGTTTACCTCGTGATCGCCACGAACAAAGCATAAAATCAAGCCTTTGTCGCTGTTATAAGCAACTGCTTTTACAGAATGGTCTACCGGCAGCTGTAAGTAGGCACAAACATCGGCAATAGTTTTGCAATCAGGTGTTACAACCTCTTCTTTAGCCAGTAAAGCTTCTTCCGCAGCTTCCAAAGCAAACATTTCGGCTTTCTCTACATTGGCAGCATAATCGCAGCTGTTGCAGAAAACTATTTCGGCCTCACCGCTGTCAGCGATAACCATAAACTCATGGGAGCCGCTACCACCGATGGCGCCTGAATCAGCTTCTACCGGGCGGAAGTTCAACCCGCAGCGGGTAAAGATATTGGTATAAGCATCATACATATCCTGATAAGATTTATCAAGACCAGCTTCGTCACGGTCAAAAGAATAAGCATCTTTCATAATAAATTCGCGGCCACGCATCAAACCAAAGCGCGGACGGCGTTCATCACGATATTTATTTTGGATCTGGTAAACGCTAAGCGGCAGCTGACGGTAAGAACGCACGTCGCCACGGATCAAAGTAGTTACCATTTCCTCATGAGTAGGTCCAAGGCAGAAAGCGCGGTTATGGCGATCCTGCAAACGAAACATTTCCGCACCATATACATCCCAGCGGCCGCTTTCCTGCCAGATCTCAGCCGGTTGGACAATAGGCATCAACAGTTCCTGCGAGCCTTTCGCATCCATTTCCTCGCGTACTATATTTTCGATTTTTCTTAATACACGCCAAGCCAGGGGCAGGTAAGAATAAATACCACCAGCAGCTTTACGCATAAAGCCTGCACGCAGCATCAATTGGTGACTAACGACCTCCGCCTCTGCCGGTACCTCGCGCAAAGTAGGAGCATACAGTTTGGAAACTCGCATTATTTCATCTTCCTCTCAACCAAAATTTTATTTATTTCATCAAACAGCTCGTCGATTATTTTATCTTCATCGACTTTTTTTATGATATCGCCTTTGCGGAACAGTAACCCTTCGCCTATACCGCCGGCAATACCTATATCAGCTTCCCTTGCTTCACCGGGGCCGTTAACTACGCAGCCCATTACCGCTACGGTAATCGGTTCGGTTATGCTGTCTAAACGGCGTTCTACCTCTAAAGCCAATTTTTCCAGGTTGATCCTGGTTCTGCCGCAGGTCGGGCAGGAAATCAAAGTTGGGCCATATTCCCTTAAGCCCAACGCTTTTAAAATATTATAAGCTACTCTAACCTCATTGACCGGGTCGCCGGTCAGCGAAACACGAATAGTATCGCCAATGCCTTCTGCCAGCAGTGTACCGATCCCAACCGCCGATTTGATAATACCGGAATTGACAGTCCCCGCTTCCGTGATGCCCACATGCAGCGGATAATCACACTGCGCCGCTAAAAGCCTGTACGCGGCAATTGTCAAAGGCACATCGTGCGCTTTAAGTGATATCTTGATATTACGGTAATCAAGTTCTTCTAAAATATGGATATGCCTCCAGGCTGCCTCTACCAAAGCTTCCGGTGTGGGATGACCATATTTCTCCAGTAGATCCTTAGGCAGTGAACCAGCATTAACGCCAATACGGATAGGAATATTCTTAGACTTAGCCGCAGCAACAACGGCTTCTACCTTCTCGCGGCCACCAATATTACCCGGGTTCAAACGCAGGCCGTTGACGCCTGCTTCAATAGCAGCCAAGGCCAGTTTATAATCGAAATGAATATCAGCGATCACCGGGATCGGGCTTTGCCTGACTATTTCCCGCAAAGCTTCTGCCGCCGCCATATCAGGCACGGCACAGCGAATAATATCGCATCCTACTGCCGCCAGTTCGTTGATCTGTTTTAAGGTAGCGGCAACGTCGTCTGTACGGGTATTCGTCATCGACTGCACTGAAACCGGAGCTGTGCCGCCGATCATAACCGAGCCAAGCTGTAATTGTCTGGTACTTCTGCGTTTCATAAAGACACCTCTTTATTTTATCGACTGATGTCGTTAAACACCGCCAAAACAGTAATACTAAGTATAATTGCCACGCCAACCATTTGGATAGCGTTGGTCGCACGTGATCCCAACGGTTTACCGCGCACGGCTTCCAATACCAGCAGTACCAAGTGTCCGCCATCCAAAGCTGGCAGCGGCAACAAATTGATAACGCCCAAATTGATGCTTAAAAAAGCAATAAAGTTCAATAGCGGCAGCATGCCCTGATGGGCCATCTCTCCTGCCATCTTGGCTACACCTATAGGACCGGCAACATCGGCCGGAGCCGCACCAGTAATGATCTTCTGTAAGCCGTCTACCATAGCAAAAATAATATGTTTGGTATAACCGGCACCCATAATGGCAGCTTCCATAACACCAGGCTGATATTGCTCATACTTGGGCGAAATACCGATCAGCGGTCTGCCGTACTGTGCATCGTAAGCTGGTACCATCTGATAGTTTTTTACCTCACCCTGATGCTCGGCAGTAACTGTAATCTCTTTATCGGGATATTTTTGTAAGGTAACTACCAGATCATTCCATGTAGCTATATTTTCGCCATTGATAGAAATAATCCGGTCGCCGGCAACCAGACCTGCTTTCGCCGCAGCCTTATCTTCCATGATCGTACCTAAAACAGGCAAATCCACCGGCTTTTGGATACCATTGATCATAAAAATACTAAAGAATAAAAGTACCGGCAGCAGAAAGTTCATCAGCGAACCTGCTAAAATAACCAGCATTCTGGCCGGGATAGATTTTGACTTAAATGAATCTGCGCTGGCAGGCTCGTCAGGGTCCATACCTGCGATCTTATTATAACCGCCTAATGGGATTATTCTTAAACTGTATAATGTTTCGCCGATCTTTTTCTGAAAAATATTCGGCCCGAAACCAATGGCAAACTCGTCCACGCGCATACCTGTCATTTTGGCCGTAATAAAATGGCCAAATTCGTGCACGGTGATCAACACACCAAAGACGAAAATTGCTGCTAAAATAGTTGTCATGTCCGAGTCCCCCCTTTCAATACAATGCTGCTAAAATTTCTCGTGTCAGTCTGCGAGTTTCGGCATCTGTCTGCTCGATATCCTCGATGGTAGGTTGTAATATATTCTGATGTCTGGCGGCAATTTTTTCGATCGTCAGCGGGATATCAAGATATTTGATCTTACCCTCTAAAAACGCATACACGGCTTCTTCATTAGCCGCGTTAAAAGCACAGGGCAAGGTGCCGCCAGCTTTACCACATTCGATCGCCAGCTTCAGCGCCGGGAAAGCTTCCAGATCAGGCTCTTCAAAAGTAAGCTGGCCCGCCTTCACCAAATCCAGCTGGCCAAAAGCATTGTCAAAACGCTCTGGATACGAAAATGCATATTGGATAGGCAACCGCATATCCGGCAAACCAAGCTGCGCCAGTACAGAACCGTCCTGGTACTCAACCAGAGAATGAATAACGCTTTGTGGATGCACAACAACGTCGATTTTTTCATAAGGCATATCAAACAGCCAATGAGCTTCAATAACCTCTAACCCCTTATTCGCCAACGTCGAAGAATCGACAGTTATTTTTCTGCCCATGCTCCAGTTAGGATGCTTTAAGCATTGCTCTAAAGTTACATTTTCCAGCTCGTCCTTGCTTTTGCCTCTAAAAGGTCCGCCCGATGCTGTTATCAGCAACCGCTTGACCTCTTTATGCTCACCACCTGCTAAAGATTGAAAAATAGCACTGTGTTCGCTATCGACCGGCAGCAGACTTACTTTATGCCTGCATGCAGCCTCCATTACAATACTGCCCGCAGCAACCAAAGTTTCTTTGTTAGCCAGGGCGATATCTTTACCATGCTCGATAGCCGCCAAAGTAGGCCGCAAACCGGCATAGCCAACCATTGAAGCTAAAACCGTATCAGTTTCACTATAGGTGGCTACTGCTAAAAGACCTTCTTCACCAGCCAGAATCTTTGTTTTGCCATTATATCTCTCACGCAGTCTCTGCGCCGCAGCTTCATCAGAAAGCGCCGCAATATCTGGCTGAAAAAGCTTTATCTGCTCCTCCAGCAAGGCATCACTGGTATGCGCCGCTAAAGCTTTGATCTTTATTTTATCAGGATTAGCAGCAGCTACCTCTAAGGTTTGCTTACCGATAGAACCAGTACTGCCAAGTACGGAAACATTTTTCATTTTAAGCCTCCGAATCATCTCATCAATTTGCTCTGGTCAACAAAACCGAAAATACTAAAACATAGTATCCTAGTGGTACGGCAAAAAGTAAGCTGTCACAGCGGTCTAAAACGCCGCCATGTCCCGGGAATATCTTGCCTGAGTCCTTAACGCCGAAAGAACGTTTTAGAATAGATTCTACCAAGTCACCCAGCGGCGCGAAGATCGCTACGCATAAACCCAAAGCAACAGCTTGCAGCATAGCCATATCCAACACTTTTACTCCCAAATAAACCATTACAGCCAAGCAGCCAATAAAACCGGCTACAGCGCCTTCAATAGATTTGTTGGGGCTAACGTTAGGGCATAATTTGTTTTTGCCGATAGCGCAGCCAATAAAATAAGCAAAAGTATCGCTGGCCCAAGTTCCCAGCATGATCAGCCAGAAGAAGCACTCACCACCTTCTAAAATAAACGAACCGATAACGACCGGTTCAAACGGCAGCTGCCGCAGCAAACCGAAATGAAAGAACAAGATTCCGATATATAAAACCGCTAATACCGACAATCCCATATTCTCCACTAAATTGCCTTTGCAATGCTTGTGCAGCCCTTCCAGCATAATAGCTATGATAGTCACTACTAAAAATAGCGGCAGCGAGTATAAAGTGTAGATAGAATCATCTAAATACATCAAACTTCCCACTAATACTAACGTCATAATACCCGACGAGAAATAGAAAACCGTATAACCCTTATTCTTCGCCATATTATAAAATTCAAGCCAGCCGACAGCAGCTAAAACGAATACCGCCGCATTGAACAGCATTCCGCCGCTATGCAGCAGCCACACTACTATCGGTATGCCTACTAAACCAGTCAAAATACGAGTTAACATAACAATACACCTGCTTAATTTATTTTGTCACTAACCCGCCAAAGCGGCGTTCGCGCCCCTGATATTCTTTGATTGCCTGCAAAAACATTTCAGGAGTAAAAGCAGGCCAATAGGCATCTGTAGTCCAAATCTCCGCATAGGCGATCTGCCACAGCATAAAATTACTGATACGGTTATCCCCGCCCGGCCTGATCAACAGATCCGGCGCAGGCAATCCTGCCGTATAGAGATAGTTTTCCAACACTTCTGCCTGTATGTCTTCTACCTTGAGCAAACCCTTTGCGGCATCGGCAGCAATATGCTGTACTGCCTGCAAAATCTCGGCCTGTCCACCGTAGTTTATTGCCAAATTTAAAATAATACCCGTATTAGCCTGCGTTGCTGCCACAGCATCGTCCATCTTCTGCTTTACAGCTTCCGGCAAGCCTTCGCGCGATCCCATAAACCGTACCTGCACATTGTTTTGATTAAATTCCTCAATCTCACTTGTCAGGTAACGACTTAGCAACTCCATAATAAAACTGACCTCCGTAACAGGACGTTTCCAGTTTTCGGTCGAAAAAGCATAAGCACTGATAACTTTAACGCCCAGCTTATCGGCAGTTTTCACAATAGTTTTTAAAGTCTCGGCACCAGCCTGGTGGCCAAAGGTGCGTACTTTGCCCTGCTCTTTAGCCCAACGTCCGTTACCGTCCATAATGATAGCTATATGCTGGGGCACCGCATCTAAATTGATACCGTCGATATTGATATTAACGTCGGGGTTTGTATTTTTCTTGATTTTGAACAAGCTGTTAAACACAAGCACACCAACCCTTCTCTGGGATAAATAAAACTGACAGACCCCCTCGAAGAGGGGGCCTTGCAGTCCTAAAAACTTAAAATCAAAGGCTAATAGCGCCTACCGGGCAAACGCCGGCGCAAGCACCGCATTCAACACATTCATCAGTGATTTCGTATTTGCCTTCAGCTTCTTTAATAGCGCCTACTGGGCAAGTACCAGCGCAGGAACCGCAACCAACACACTCTTCTTTATTGATTACATATGCCATCTTCCAGCACCTCCTTTCTATATCTTTTTACTGTTACAATAGCAATTTTATCGTTATCCAGCAACTGCTGTCTAACTACATATTCAGTAGGGACCCTGCCTTCGATATCCTCAGCACGCTGACGCGGAGGCTGCGAAACAGTAACCGTATATTGGATACCGGCAGCTTCCAGTCTTGCAATAGCTTCGGATAGCGGCAATGCCAAAACGTCAGGTATCAGCATCAGATTTCCATAACTTCTTTTTCTTTATTAGCCATAATCGTATCAACATCTTTGATGATCTTATCGGTCATCTTCTGCACATCGTCAATACCTTTTTTAGCGTCGTCCTCGGTGATTTCTTTAGCTTTCTCTGCTTTTTTAATAGCATCGTTAGCATCGCGGCGCAGATTACGTACGATAACGCGAGCATCCTCGGCTTTTTTATGTACTGTTTTTACGATCTCTTTACGGCGTTCTTCCGTCAGCTGCGGCAGATTTAAACGAATAACTGCACCATCACTGTTCGGGTTCAAACCCAAATCAGATTTCATAATAGCGCGTTCGATATCTTTCAATAAGTTTTTCTCCCACGGTTGAATAATGATCATTCTAGGTTCGGGAACGGTAACACTGGCTACCTGATTAACAGGAGTCGGAGTACCGTAATAGTCCACCATAACTTTTTCCAGCAAAGCCGGTGTAGCTCGTCCAGCGCGAACGGAAGCAAGATCGACACGCAGCACGTCAACGGTTTTATGCATTTTGCCTTCTGCTGTTTCAAGAATCTCTTTTACTGTTGCCATGATTATTTTCCTCCTACCAGGGTACCGATCTCTTTGCCTAAGGCAGCACGCAAAATGTTACCCGGTTTATCAATATTAAATACTACGATAGGAATTTTATTATCCATACAAAGGCTGATCGCCGTGGAATCCATTACACTCAATTTTCTTTGGATCACTTCCAAATAATCGAGGTTCTCAAACATTACAGCATCCTTGTTTTTAGCCGGGTCGCAGTCGTAAACTCCGTCAACACCCTTCTTAGCCATCAATATCGCATCGGCTTCTACCTCGGCCGCCCTCAAAGCAGCTGTTGTGTCGGTCGAAAAATACGGATTACCAGTACCTGCGGCAAAAATAACCACGCGTTCCTTTTCCATATGCCTTATCGCACGGCGCCGAATATACGTCTCTGCGATCTGACGCATCTCGATTGCCGTTTGTACGCGGGTAGGAACTCCTAAAGTTTCTAAAGCATCCTGTAATGCCAGCGAATTGATAACTGTGGCAAGCATACCCATATAATCTGCGGTAGCACGGTCCATACCTTTAGAACTGCCCGATAAACCACGCCAAATGTTGCCGCCGCCGTTAACGATAGCGACCTCTAATCCACATTCCGTAACATCTTTGATCTGCGAAGCTATAGATTCAACCGTTTCAGGATCTATACCGAACCCTTTATCACCGGCTAAAGCTTCACCGCTCAGTTTTAAAATGACACGCTTATACTTTGATTGTTCTGCCACTTCCACAACCTCCTATTTCTGCACTCTATATCCTATTTCATATTCTACATTTAACCCATATTTCCTCTTTTTTAGCTTGAGTTTTTTGTGAAATACAGCCATTCGGGCAAAAAATAAGAGAACACCGAAGTGTTCTCTTATGCGGTTTAACATTATTTTACGAAGGACATAACTTCTTCAGCGAAGTTTTCTTCTTTTTTCTCAATGCCTTCGCCCAACTGATAACGGCTGAAACGACGGATGGAGATGTTTTCACCGATTTTAGCAATAGATGCCGTAATCAAATCGGAAATAGTTGTATCAGGATCTTTAACAAAAGGTTGTTCCATCAAGCATACTTCTTTGTAGTATTTCTCGATACGGCCGGAAACCATTTTTTCAATGATTTTTTCGGGTTTGCCTTCGTTGCGTGCCTGTTCTGCCAAAACTGTTTGTTCGTGCTCAAGCTCAGCAGTAGGAACTTCTTCACGCTTAAGGTAGCTGGGATTGGTTGCAGCGATATGCATAGCGATATCTTTTACCAATTCTTTGAAAGCATCAGTTTTAGCAACGAAGTCTGTTTCGCAGTTAACTTCTACTAAAACGCCAATGCGTCCGCCACCATGGATATAAGCTTCAACAAGACCTTCAGCAGCTACACGGCCAGCTTTTTTAGCGGCGGCAGCCAAGCCTTTTTCACGCAGGAAATCGATTGCTTTATCGATTTCGCCATCGCAAGCGGCAAGAGCTTTTTTGCAGTCCATCATGCCTGCGCCGGTACGTTCGCGCAGCTCTTTTACTAATGCAGCAGTAATTTCAGCCATTTATTTATCCTCCAGTATTGTAATATTATTCAGCGTCTTCAGCTGCAATTTCTTCAGCAGCTGCTGCTTCTTCCATTTGCATACCTTGACGGCCTTCCAAAACAGCGTCCGCCATTTTAGCAGTCAACAGTTTTACTGCGCGGATAGCGTCGTCGTTAGCGGGGATTACATGGTCGATAACGTCGGGATCGCAGTTGGTGTCAACGGTAGCAACGATAGGAATGTTCAGTTTGCGTGCTTCCAGCACAGCGATATTTTCTTTGCGGGGGTCAACAATGAAGAGAGCGCCCGGCAATTTTTTCATGTCTTTGATGCCGCCAAGATATTTGTTCAGTTTTTCCATCTCGTGACGGAGACCAAGAACTTCTTTTTTAGTCAATACGTCGAAAGTACCATCAGCTTCCATAGCTTCCAGTTTACGCAGACGGTTGATACGGTTTTGGATGGTTTTGAAGTTAGTCATCATGCCGCCCAACCAACGTTCGTTTACATAGAACATGTTGCAGCGTAAAGCTTCTTCACGCATAGCTTCTTGAGCTTGTTTTTTAGTACCGACGAACAAAACGTTTTCGCCGCGAGCAGCAACGTCGCGCAGGAAATTGTAGCATTCTTCAACTTTTTTAACGGTTTTCTGCAAATCGATGATGTAGATACCGTTTCTTTCAGTGAAGATGTACGGAGCCATCTTAGGGTTCCAACGACGGGTTTGGTGACCGAAATGAACACCAGCTTCAAGTAATTGTTTCATGGAAATAATAGCCATTTTTTATTGCCTCCTGTTTTTCCTCCGCAGAGATCTGTTTTAGCCCTTCACCGCAAGCGGACAGTGGGCTGATCGTTCTGCGTGTGTATTTTTACACCGTGTGATATTATACCACAGTTACAGATCCTGCACAAGCTTTTATTAGTAACCAGCGCTAAAATTTGTTTAGTACGTTACAGTTAATATGTATACAAAATATTTTAGCCGTCACACTTGCCAACCAATAGCAGATATGCTAGATTAGATTTGTTTATATATTTAATGTACGAAAGGTGGAACTACTTCTATGACCTTCAATATCGACAAAATGATCTCCCCTTTTATCAAAGCGCTTCCGCCCTCCGGACTGGCTAAATTCTTAGAAATCACCGCCAACAATCCTAACATCGTCCCCCTCAGCGTCGGCGAGCCTGATTTCGATATCCCTGCACCAGTGCGTCAGGCCTGTATAGACAGCCTGCAAGCAGGAAAAAGCAACTACACCTCTACCCTGGGCATGCTGGAACTGCGCGAAGCTATCGCAGCCGACACTTATAAAAATTACGGCGTCCAATACGACCCCAAATCAGAAATCATGGTCACCGTCGGCGTTAGCGAAGCGCTGGACGTAGTTATCCGCACTATTATGGTGCCCGGCGGCGAGATCATCATCCCCGAACCCTGCTATGTCGCCAATAAAGCCTGCATCATTTTAGCAGGCGGCGTACCCGTACCAGTCGAAACAAATTTGGAAAACGGCTTCGTGCCTACTATTTCTGACCTGGAAAAAGCAGTTACAACTAAAACCCGCGCCATTCTTTTAGGCTACCCTAATAACCCTACAGGCGCTATCATGAGCAAAGAACAAATCAAAACAATAGGTGACTGGGCCGTAAAGCACGATATCATGATTATTTCCGATGAACTGTATGCCCATCTGACCTACGGCGGAAAAAAACATACCATGTTCACTGCCTTCCCCGAATTTAAAGAACGTACCGTCGTTTTAAACGGCTTCTCCAAAGCTTATGCCATGACCGGTTTGCGTTTAGGCTACTTTACCGCACCGGCAGCCTTCGTCCATGCAGCCAACCTGCTTCACCAAAACGTAGTGCTCTGCGCCAATATAACCGCGCAATACGGCGCTATCGCAGCCCTCAAATACTGCGCCAACGATATGCACGCTATGGTGGCCGAATATGAAAAGCGCCGCCAGATTATGATTGACGGCTTCAAAGATATCGGTCTGCCCCTCTACGAACCTGAAGGCGCCTTCTATGTGTTCCCCTGCATCAAGCAAACAGGGCTCACCAGTATGGAATTTGTTGAAAAACTGCTTGAGGAAGAAGAAGTGCTCGTCATTCCCGGCAGTTCCTTCGGTGCCAGCGGCGAAGGCTTCATTCGCTGCTCCTATGCTTACAGCGAAGATAATCTGCGCGAAGCATTGAAACGCATCGCCCACTTCATAAAAAAATATAGTAAATAACCCGCTTTCGCCAAAACAGACTGCTACGATAAAATCGAAGCAGTCTGTTTTTATTTCCATTATAACAACCCGACAGGTATATACCAGTTTCTGTCATCTATCGGCAGCAAGTCCCCGGCTAAACAAACTACGCCGCCAGTGCCTATTTTTAACGCCCGTTCACCTTCCGTTATCGGCTTCAAAATTTCAAACTTTTTAACATCCTTCGCCGGGCAAGAACTTTTACGAATCGCCAGCGGATACACGCAACCATCCAGCTCAATCAACAATTCAACCTCTTTGGTATTGAAATCGCGATAGTAGCTAAGCGGCGGGACCATCCCGCAGTTAATAAAGCTCTTATAAATCTCATTCACAACCCCAGTTTCAAAAAACTTAGCAGCCATAGCGCCTGCCTCAAGCGTGGGAGCACTGCTCCAGCGCAGCAAATAAGCCGCCAAACCGGTATCAGTAAAATACAGTTTGGGTGCTTTTACCGCATATTTCAAATTAGGATGGGCAAATGGTTCCAATAAATATACTAATCCTGCGGCCTCCAAAACCTTTAACCATTGCTTCGCCGTCGGTGGCGTGATCTCGGCCTCTTTTGCTAATGCCGCATAATTGAGCATACTGCCTGTATAACTGGCAGCAGCGCATAAAAAACGATAGAATTGCAATTCATCATTTACCTGTGCCAGTTCTTTTACATCACGTTGCAAAAAAGTTTGTACATATGATGAATAATAAATGTTCCAGTCCTGCTCTGTAGCATTGTTCAAGGCAGGCATGCTGCCACGCCAAATACGCTCAAACAAGTCACGCAAAGGTAGCGGTACTGCTTCCTGGGCTCGTTTCATCAGCAGCTTAGCCTCCGGCACAAAAAACTCTGCCTTGCGGCCAGCAAGCTCGCCAGAGCTTAACCCTAGCAGATTAACAATACCAACCCTGCCAGTCAGGCTTTCGCTAACACCATTCATCAAAGCAAAAGCATGGGATCCGGTCAGCCAAAAATCTCCGTTATTGCCCTGATTGTCTACATACATTTTAATGTAAGGAAGCAGCTTCGGCGCCATTTGGATCTCGTCGATCAATAGAGGCGGCTGGTAACGCTGCAAAAAAAGTGCCGGTTCCGTCATCGCCAAACTGCGCACGTTGATGTCGTCCATCGTTACATAAGTACGATTCCCCTCGGCCAGCTTACGCAGCAAAGTAGTCTTCCCCACCTGACGCGGCCCCGTAACAAGAAGCACCTTAAAACAACCGCTTAACTTTTCAATTGTCGCTTCTAAATGGCGATTTATATACATCATGCGTCTTCCTTTTTCTTATTTTCTTTGTTAGTTTTAACCCAACATTTTATTTTTAATACTTGCGATAACTTTCCTAATACTTAATATACAGACAAATTATAGCACAGAAGTGCCCCCCCACAAGACAAAACCTTTTATGCTCTTATCTTTATAAAAACTTCATGCCAAACTTATCACGTGCCACATTACGCAAATAAGCCATTTCCTCACGCCTTCTAAACAGCAGAATCCACACTGCATTAGAAATAACCAAGCACAAAATTACACCTAAGATAAAATTGATAATAGTAACTTCACTAAACAACTTATTATACAGCCACTTGCTAAAAACCGCCGTCAACAAGGTTACAGCGGCATATTTAAAATAATCCTTAAAGTAATCTTTCAACTTAATATCAATACCGTTTCTAAACAAAACATATGGTTCCACCCAAAAGCAGGTCAACAAAGTGCTAATGATACCACCCCAGATAACGCCAATAACGCCATAATGGATAGTGAGGTAAACAGAAGCTACTAAATTGATTATCGCTTCTGCTAACGGCTTGTAACGGTCATTCCAGTATAAACCACTGGCATCGCGAAAAGCTAATACCGCCTTACGCATATATGTAAAATAAAAATTAACTATCAGCCAAGTCACTATTGCTTCATTAAATAAAAACTTCTTACCCAGCCAGAGCTCGATAAGCTGATTCAAAAGCACATGAAAACCACAACTGACAATCATGGCCTGCCATGCAACAGTAAATTCTGTAACCTGAAAAATTTTATTTTTCTTTTCTGCGCCTTCCAGCGCAAGCAGATTACCGATGCTTGCCGTTACCGAAGCAAAAAACTGACTGGCAAAACTGTTGATTGCGTTAATAACCAGATAATAATTGCTGTATAATCCCACTGCTGTTAACCCAACCAATTTAGAAAGAATCAGATTAGAAGTTGAAAAACCTGCCATAGCGCCTATTTTATGCGCAATCATGGCTTTAACATTTTTTATAATAGTATTCTTAATACCGATATCTAATTTTTTTACTGCTTTATCCTGCAAAAATTGATAAACCTGATCGGCTTTTTTAGCCACAGCAAAATTTTCACAAACCGTTACCAGCAGCATCAAAACAATATACAGCCAATAACTGGGATAAACCAGCAACGCAATGATTTGCAACACAGCCAACACTATCTGGCCGCCGCTTTGATAAATACTGTTAATGTACTGTTTTTGGTCAGCAATCAGTAAATTGCGTTTATAGGAATAAAAGTAACTAACGCCAGTATTAAGTAAAAAAATCACATAAAACCAATGAATATCAGTGACAGAATTCCCTTTAATAAACCAGTCCAGCCATGGCAGCACGCAGATACCGGCAACGATAATAAAAATACCAATGCCACTATACGCTTTTTGAAAAAGCCACATCAAAGCTTTAACAGTTTCTGTATCTTTTTCTGCCAGCGGCTTATACAAACTATATACAATCGCCGGTCCTACACCTAATTCCGCTAACGACAACATTGCCAGCAAATTAGTAAATAAACCATTGATACCTAAATACTCTATTGGCAGCGAGCGAACAAAAACAAGACGAACCACAAACTGCAAAGTAAGTTTCAAAACATATGTAATTGTAGAATATTTGATATTTTTACTTGCCTGTTCTATTCGCATTTATCTTTCTTTATCCCATCATTATCAAAACACATTGCATAACCTAATCCTAACAAAAACCAGTAACAGTATGTAATATTCAAATTATCACCTATTCCAGATGTCAAAACACCAATAAAAGCAATACTAAAAAATATATAATCATATTTGTCTTCAGATGGAAGCATTGAATGTTTATTAATTCTTTTATATAAATTCAAAATGAGAAATATTGATGGCATTAAAAATAAGAAAAAACCTGTAACACCATTTTCAGCAAATCTTACAGTGTACTCTCCTAATCGAGGAAATCCTGATCGTAATACACCTTTTTCTCTTTGATTCTTAATCCACATCTTTACTTCGCTATTTTTTTGCCCCCTATCAGGTAAATAATGCGGTATATAGGCATTTCTTAAATTACTACCAACTCCCAATACAGGATTGTCTAAACCAATTTTTAAGTCTGCTAACATAATTGAATATCTTGCACCATTACTTCTCTCATTTGTACTTGCTAAAGAAGCAAAGTTTTCTGAAAAATACTTATTTGTTTGTGCAATCAAGTCAGAACCAGCAGCAATATTTGTGGTCATCATACAATTATTTATAAAATAGTTAGCACCCCAAAAAGCAAGTGTGGAACAAATCATAATTGTTAAAGTACGCTTAAAGAAAAGCTTTTCTCGCAGATAAATCGTAAAAATTATTAATAAAAAAAGTTCGCTCGCAAATAATGCAACGGCTGTTCGTGCTTTGGTAAGAAAAATAAAAAAGCTGAATAAAATAAAAGCTATGCAATATAAATATTTATAATTATCTTTTCTCATGTTAATAAAACTATTCCATAAAAACGGTATTGCAAAGGCCCCATATATCCCCAAGTATGAAGGTTCTGCAAAAACAGAACGTAATTGCCCCCTCCATAGAAGCGGTGGCCACCATGTACCATCATTTTTAACAGAATGAAAATATGGTGTAATAACCACAAGTAAGTTTTTAGCAGTTTCATTTCCCGTAAAATAAAAAATTTCTATTGCACTATAGGTAAAAACTACAACTAACCCTGCTAAAACGCCTTTAGTCGTAATTCGTACTGCCTGCTGCCAGTTATTATAATACCAGCAGAAAATCATATAAGCCCCACCAAAACACCAGAATGTTTCTAAAAATACGCCTTTTACTTGCCTCACTATCATCCACGCACCCAAAGCAAATTTTTGGTCAACAACAATACCATGACTTGCAAAAAAAGCAAGTACGTAAGGGAGCTTTTCTATTTGACCAACAGGACTGCTAAACACTAAATCATAATAAGGATAAGTGTATAACCCCATTATTAATGACAGCATAGTAACTGCAATATAGATGAAAGTAAATTTTAAAAATTTATCAAAATAGATCAATACATTTTTATATTTATACTGGCAATATACCGTATAAATAAATCCAGCAATAAAAGGATAAAATATTAATTTATTCCCTACGGGTCCCCCCCCAGAAATTCATTTGTATTATTTTGGGCGTGTTATTGAAAATCAAAAAAAAACAAATTAAAAAAAACAATATATTCTTATAGTTATTTTTCATATCTATATTCCAATCAAAATTTTTAAATTTATTCTTTACCCAAAGATTTTATATAGTAATATGTAAACGATGGTAGATACCATTTATTTTTTATAGTCATTAAAATAAAATAATGTTTTACTTTACATTCATCTTCATAGTCGTAATCAATATATTTTTGTACTTTTTTACATAATTCTTTATATTCATAATACTTTTTGCCAATAGATCTATTTGTTTTATCTTCAAAAAACATTCTAACTATAGCTACTATTCTAGTAGTCATAATAAAGTATCTTCCTG